>WNFU01004712.1_pt1 | contig 18298 bp, 21 predicted proteins | sample 5400121 | NCBI WGS metagenome assembly WNFU01 (sample SAMN13153360, study PRJNA577476) | soil metagenome | isolation source: 100 cm soil or saprolite under grassland replicate 1 | place: USA:California | collected 2016-06-15 | reverse complement strand
TGGGCGCGCTCGGGTCCTCGTCGGAGCGGCGCGTCGGCCAGCCGTAGAACCCGATGGCGCCCGCGGTCCCGCTGTGCTCCGCGGCCGAGTTGAACGCGACGCGCCCGCCCTTGCAGAAGCCCATCACGTAGATGCTCCGGGCGTCGGTCGCGCCGCGAAGGTGGCCGATGGCGGTCGTGAGGTCGGCGAGGATCTGTGCCGTGGTGTTCTTGGCGTTGTGCTCCTGGTACGCCCAGTCTGGCGGCCGCCGCTCGGTCCCCGCGGTGCGCCCGAAGTAGTCGAAGGCGATGGCGTGGATCCCGGCGGACGCGAACCGCTCGGCGAGCTCCTCGTAGAACGGATGCAGGCCGCGGACGTCCGGAGCGATGACGACGCCGGCCTCGCCGTCCTGCGCCTTCGCGAGGTACGCGCGGAAGCGACCGCCGTCCTCGCTTGTGAGGACCACGTCCGCGCCGCCCGCGCCGCCCGAGATGGGTGGCATGACCCGCAGGAGGTCGGCCGGGATCTCAGGCGGCCGCGCGTCGGGCGGGTAACACATGTGGCCGCATATCCTGCCACCGACCTCGCTCGCGCGTCCGCGCAGGCCGCTCCCTATGATCGACCGCGATGGCCGACCTCAAGGAACGCGTCGCCGCGAAGCTCGATGAGATGCGTCCGTTCCTCGAGCGCTCGGGAGCGCGCGTCGAGCTCCTCGGCATCGAGGACGGGATCGCGCAGATCCATCTCTCGCTCACGCGCCCCGGGCCGAGCAAGCTCGTGTTCTCGCTGCAGATGAAGAGCGGCATCGAGCGGGCTTTGAAGAACGCGATCGCGGATCTCCGCGCCGTCGAGGCGCTGAATCTGCCGCCGCACACGCTGCTCGGCTGGGATCAGCCCGCGTTCAAGCCCATCGATCTGCCCGTCGAGGGGACGGAACCCGCCTAGCGCGCGGTCGCGCGCACCGTGAGCGCGCGTCGCACGTCGCGCTCCGCCATCCGGTCGGGACCGAGGCGAGATCGATCCCTTCGGCGAGCAGCACGGTCGCGCCGTGGAAGTTGCCCTTCGTCCAGTGGTGCAGCCCGACCCCGACCTGGAGGACCCCGTGGTAGAGGTCGCGCACCGGCGCGTCGGTCGCGCGCCAGAGGACCTCGAGCGTCTCGTGCTGCTCGAAGAGCTCGCCGGCGTTCAGCTGTTCGATCCCGCGGGTGAGCTCATCGGGCGGCGGCTCGTCGCAGCGCGACCGGATCGGCTCGTCGGTGATGGGCTCGCGCTTCGGGCCGCGCTGTGCCTTGCGCTCGCGCGCGCTCGCGGCGGGGTCGGGAGGCGCGGGGTCAGGCCGTCGCGTGCTCGCTCCCGATGACGCCGCGGAAGCGCAGCTCGTCCTCGATGAGCTCCTGCACGCCTTCGTGCTCGAAGCAGCGCGGCAGCGCCTCGGCCGAGTCCGCATAGAAGACCGTGATGCCTTCGCGCAGCTCGTGACCCGCCACCAGGAAGCCCTTCGGCAGCTGGTACATGCGGAGGTACTGGAACCGCCAGATGGGTCCGGTCTGCCCGAGCGTCCGCCCGGCGAAGCGGACCGCGCCCTTCTCTTCGTCGACGATGCGCGTGTACTTGCCGATCTCGGTGCGCGCGGTAGTGCGCTCGTCGTCGGTCGCGTCGAAGGGGAGCGGGAACTCCGTGACCTCGTCTGACATGAGCGCGATCCGATGATAGCCTTGCGCCGAGGTCGCGCATCGCACTGCGGGTGCTAGAGGGAGTGCCTTCGAGATGGCCTACGTGATCACGGAACCGTGCATCGATGTGAAGGATGCGAGCTGTCTGGACGTTTGCCCTGTGGACTGCATTTATTCAACTGACGCGGACAAGATGTACTTCATCCATCCCGACGAGTGCATCGACTGCGGGGCCTGCGAGTCCGTGTGCCCCGTGAGCGCGATCTTCCCCGAAGACGCGGTCCCCGAGAAGTGGAAGAACTACATCGAGATCAACAAGGTGTACTTCAACAAGTAGTTCGCCCCGGCGCTAGTTCTCGTACAGCTCCTTGATCGGACGGCGTCCCGCGAATCCGGTGTGCGGCTCGTGCCACCACGAGATGCGATCGCCCTCGCCGAGCTTCCAGCAGAGGTAGATCTCGCGCCCGCGACGGACCGACGGGAAGTCGATCAGCCCTTCATCGAGGCTTTTCACCTCGACGCCCATGTCAGCGATCTCCTGTAGGAGCGCGCGGATCTCCGCCGCGAGCGGCTCCGTCGGCCGGCGGTCGAAGGCCTGCTTCCGCCGCTGGATGTCCTCGAGGTACGGCACGACCTTCGGGAGCAGCACTTCCGCCTCGTCGCGCGCGAACCGGGGCATATCCTCATCGTATGGTCGCGCTGACACGGCGGCGCAGCGCAGCGCCGACGGCACCGGCGAGGGAGGGAGAGATGGCCACCTACGTTCTGTTGACGCGCGTCACGGCCGCGGGCGTGAAGACGATCCAGTCCAACCCGCGCCGCATCAAAGAGGTGAACAAGGAGATCGAGTCGCTCGGCTGCCGCATCGTCGCGCAGTACGCGACGCTCGGCCGCTACGACTTCGTGAACATCGTCGAGGCGAAGGACAACGAGACCATCGCGCGCGTCTCCGCGAACCTCGGCGCGCGCGGGACCGTGCACATCGAGACGCTCCCGGCGCTGCCGGTCGAGACGTTCATCCGCGCCGTGGCCCGCAAGGGACGCTAGTGCCGCCGCGCGTCGCTCCTCCCGGGTACCCCGACATCGTCAAGACGGACGAGGACCGAGAGCGCTTCGACCGCCTCTATGACGATCTCGTCCGCGTCACCGGGCTAGAGCCCCCTGACGCGCTGCTCCACGCGGCGACGCAGTTCCAGCTCGGCTTCGACGTCCGCGCGCCGCTCGAGAAGCGCAAGCGCCGCAAGAAGGTCTACGGGGTCAGCGGCCAGACCCCGCCCGACGTGCCTGAGCCCGATCGTCCGCCGAGCCTCGACCCACCGGGCTAGCGCACCCGAGCCAGGGCGATGCCGCGCCGCCTGACGAACGTCCTGCTCCTTGCCGCGGTCATCGTCCTCGTCGCCACGGGCCTCATCGCGTGGGCGCTCCCCGAGACGACGGCGACGCCGCTCTACGACCTCCACCGCATCACCGGCGCCGCGCTCCTCCTCGCGCTGCCCTGGAAGGAGCTGATCGCGCGGACCTCGATCGCGCGGCGCCTCCGCCGCCGGATCGTGGGATCGGCGCTGCCGGGGGTGCTGGCCGGGGTCGCGCTCGCGCTCACCGTGGGCCTGGGCGCGGCGTGGACGGTCGGCCTCGTGTCCTTCGACCGGCCGATCCCCTACTCGGCGATGAACCTCCACGTGTTCGCGGGGCTCGCGCTCGTTCCGCTCACCGCGTGGCATCTCGCCCGCCGGTGGGAGCGCCCGCGTGCCCGCGACCTGCTCAGCCGTCGCGCGGCGATCCGCCTGCTCGGGCTCGGCGCGCTCGCGGTCGCGATCGGCGCGGTCGCGGAGCGGATCCCCGCCGGCCGGCGCGTCACGGGATCGAAGCACGCTGGCTCGTTCACGGGCAACGACTTCCCGGTCACGATCTGGTCGTTCGACAGCGTCCCGCTGGCCGACCCGGCGTCATGGCGCATCGACCTGCGCGGCGTCCGCGACGCCGCGCCGCTCGTGCTCGCCGACATCGCGGAGCGGCCACAGCGCGAGCTCGACGCGATCATCGACTGCACCGGCGGCTGGTGGAGCGAGCAGCGCTGGCGCGGCGCCGCCCTCATCGACGTCCTCAGCGCGCGCGGCTACGACGGCAGCGCCCGCTCGGTCACCGTCACGTCGGTGGCGGGCCATGCATGGACGTTCGGGATCGACGACCTCAGGGACGCGCTCCTCGCGACGCACGTGGGTGGCGAGCCGCTCAGCGCCGGGCACGGAGCACCGGTGCGCCTCGTCGTTCCGGGGCGGCGGGGCGTCCAGTGGATCAAGTGGGTCGGCCGCGTCGAGGTGAACGCCTAGCGACGCGCGGCTAGCGGTTGAGGCCCGCCACCTTGCGCCAGCTGCGCTCGATCTCCCGCGGACGCCCATCGGACCGCACGTAGCCGGGCACGGGAGGCGGCGGCTGCCTCGGCGGCAGCGGCTCGCCGATGCGGCTCCTCAGATCCTCGACGTCGAGCATCTCCATCGGACGGTCGTCGTGCTTGCGTCCGAACGCGCGCAGAAGTCCCACTGCGTACGACTGTGTCGGGCGGGTCCCGCCGGCGCAATGATCCGGAAGGCCCCTCCCCTGGTACGGCCGTACCGTCCCGGCCTCACTCGGTCGGATATGCCCCCACGAGCGCACCGGCCGCCCGCGCGCGGGCCTCCGCCTCCGTCCATGGCAGGCGAGCGACCCGCTGGAGGAGGTCCGCGACGTCGCCGGCCGTCACGAGATCCCCGGATGCGACGAGGGCCGCGACGCGCGCCGACGGATCCGATCGGAGCGCCCGACGATACTGGTCCGCGTCGTCGGGCGCGCTCCCCGCGAGCTCGAGACCGTCGGACAGACGCACCGCGGCGACGTCGTACGGGGTCATCCTGGCGGCGGTCGCGCCGCGTCCGCCGACGTACACGACCTCGCTGCCGACGAGCAGCGCGACGCGGCCGTCCGCGGAGAGGAGACCGAGATGCGAGAGGATCCGTGTCGCGACGGTGAGCTCGGTCGCGGGGCCCTCGCGGATGAGCAGGCTCAGGACGCGAGCGCCTCCGCTGTTCCCGCGCCGACGCGCGCGAGGAGATCCTCGGCCGTACGGACGGGCGCCTCCGCGGGCACCTCGTCCTCGCCCGCGGGCGCGAGGTCGCGCTCCCACCGCAGCTCACGACCGAGGCGGGCCGCGAGCACGTCCGCGACGCGCTCCCCCACCGCGCGCACGCTCGCGCGCACGCCGAGCCGCTGGAGGGACGCGACGTCATGCGCGAACCCGCACGGGATCATGCGCTCGAAGGCCGCGAGATCGGTCGACACGTTCAGCGCGAACCCGTGCGTCGACACGCCGCGCGAGACGCGCACGCCGATCGCGGCGATCTTCGCCACGCCCGCGCCCAGGTCGACCCACACGCCGGTCTTGCGCTCGACGCGCCGAGCCGCGACGCCATACGTCGCGAGCGCCTCGATGAGCCCGGACTCGAGCGCGCGCACGTACCCGACGAGGTCGGGCGCGTCGCCGAGCGCGACGACCGGATAGCCGACGAGCTGGCCCGGCCCGTGGTAGGTGATGTCGCCGCCGCGGTCCACGCGGTACGCGCTCGCGCCGTGCGCCCGCAGCTCGGCGGGCGAGGCCACGAGGTTCGCGACGGAGCCGCGACGCCCGATCGTGTACACCGGATCGTGCTCGAGCAGCAGGAGCCGGTCGGGACCGCCCGCGCGGACGCGCGTCGCGATCGCCTCCTGGAGCCGCCATCCGTCCACGTACCCCACGCGGCCGAGCCACGTCGCGACGAGCTCCTTAGACATTCACGCGCCGCTCCGCGATCAGACCCACGTGACGCTCAGCGTGATACGAGGAACGCACCAGAGGTCCCGACTCGACGTGCGCGTAGCCCATCGCCATCCCGGCGTCGCGGAGCCGCGCGAACTCGTCGGGCGACCAGTAGCGCTCGATCGGGAGGTGCACGGGCGAGGGTCGCAGGTACTGGCCGATCGTGAGCACGTCGGTGCCCTGCGCGCGGATGTCACGCATCGTCGCGACCACCTCGTCCTCGCTCTCGCCGAGGCCGACCATGATCCCGGTCTTGCACACGAGATCCGGGGCGCGCTCCTTGGTGCGCCGCAGGACCTCGAGCGATCGCTCGTAGACCGCCTGCGGCCGCACGCGCCGGTACAGGCGCGCCACGGTCTCGACGTTGTGCGCCATGATCTCGGGCCGCGCGGCGAGCACGACGGCCAGCGCGTCGCTGTCCCCGCGGAAGTCCGGGGTCAGCACCTCGACCGTCGTGCCGGGCGAGCGGCGGCGGATCTCGTTGATCGTCGCCGCGAACACGGACGCGCCGCCGTCGGGCAGCTCGTCGCGGTCCACGCTCGTCACGACCGCATGGCCGAGGCCCATGCGCGCGACGGCGTCGCCGACGTGGGCGGGCTCGTCAGCGTCGACCTCGAGCGGGCGTCCCGTCCTCACCGCGCAGAACCCGCACGACCGCGTGCAGGTGTCGCCGAGGATCATGAACGTCGCCGTGCCGGCGCCCCAGCACTCGGCCATGTTCGGGCAGTGCGCTTCCTCGCAGACGGTGTGCAGCGACTTCGCGCGCATCAGGCGCCGCAGCTCCTCGACCTGCGGGCCCATCGGCAGGCGGACCTTCAGCCACTCGGGCCGCTGGCGGTCGATCGGCACGGTCGTGTTCGCCGGTCCGCGGCCGCGCGAGCGCGGCCGCTCGACCTCGCCTGGGACCTCGAACGTGATCGGCGCCAGCTCAGCCACTATCCATCGCAGGGGCTGCGCCCCCTTCCACCCCCATCAGTACACGGTCACCCCGGGACCCACGGCCTCGAGCCAGTCGCGCATCGTCTGCAGGAATCGCGCGGCGGTCGCGCCGTCGACGACCCGGTGATCGAAGCCGATGACGAGATTCATCCGGTGGCGGATCGCGATCGTGTCGTCATCCAGGACGACGAGGCGCTTCACGATCGACTCGCTCGAGCAGATCGCGGCCTGGCCCGGCGGGACGATGGGGCTCGACACGATCGTGCCGAGCGGCCCGGTGTTGTTCACGGTGAACGTGCCGCCGGAGAAGTCGTCGAACGTGAGCTTCTTCGCCTTCGCGCGGTCGACGATGTCGCGGATCGCCCGCATGAGGCCCGCGATGCTCTTCTCGTCCGCGGCCTTGATGACCGGCACGACGAGGCCCTCGTCCCCGAGGGCGACGGCGTAGCCGACGTTCACCGCGCCGTGCAGCACGATGCCCTGGTCGTTCCAGCTCGCGTTCACGAGCGGGACGGCGCGCAGCCCCTCGACCGACGCCTTCACGATGAACGCGGCCGGCGACAGATCGAAGCCCTCGCGCGCCTTGAAGTCGTGACGCACCTGCTCGCGATACCGCATGAGGTCGGTCATGTCGATCTCCATGACCGCGTGCGCGTGGGGCGCCGTCCACGCCTGTGCCATGTTCTCGGCGATGGCGCGCCGCATCGGCGTCAGCTTCACCGGCTGGTCGCCCGAGATCGGCGCGTACGCGGGACGCGCGGGCGCCGTCGGCGCGGGCGCCGGCGCCGCAGCGGCGCGACCGCCGCCCGCCTCCGTCTGGGTGACCGCGTCCTCGACGTCCTTGCGCGAGACGCGGCCGTTCAGACCGGTCCCCTGGATGCGCCCGAGGTCGATACCGTGCTCCGACGCGAGCTTGCGGACGGCGGGCGTCGCGCGGATGTCCTCCGGCGCGACCCCGCTCGGCGCCGGCGCGGTGGCCGTGGCCGCTGCCGCACGACCGTCACCGGAACGGGCCATCGGCGCCGCGGGGGGCGCGGGCGCGCCCACCGGCGCGGCCGGTGCGGGCTGCTGCGGCTGGACCTTCGGTGAGATCGTGCCCTCGCCGGCGCTGGTCTCGACCTGCTTCGCCGCGGCGGCCGCGCCCTCGGCGGTCTCGAACACCGCGAGGAGCGCGCCGACCGGGACCGTCTCGCCTTCCTTGACCTTGATCTCCTTCAGCGTTCCGGAGACCTCCGAGGGGATCTCGGTGTTCACCTTGTCCGTCTGGACCTCGACGAGCAGGTCGTACTTCTCGACCGTGTCGCCGGCGTTCTTCAGCCACTTCCCGATGGTCCCTTCCGTCACGGACTCACCGAGCTTGGGCATCTTCAGCTCGAACGTCGCCATTCGCTTCGCCTCCTAGTACGCGGCCAGCTCGCGCATCTTCTGAGCGATCCGCTCCGGATCCGGCATGAACGCGTCCTCTTGCGGCTTGTTGAACGGCGTCGCCGGCGACTCCGGTCCACCGTACCGCATGACCGGCGCGTCGAGGTCGTCGAAGGCCTCCTCGGCGATGAGCGCCGCGATCTCCGCGCCCGCGCCGAACATGCGGTTGTCCTCGTACACGATGAGGCATTTCCCGGTCTTGCGCGCTTCGCGCAGGATCGTCGCGGCGTCGAGGGGACGCAGGCTGCGGACGTCGACGATCGCCGCGGAGATCCCGTCGCCCGCGAGCGCCTCGGCCGCCTTCAAGCAGTGGTGGAGCATGAGGCCGTACGCGAAGACGGTGATGTCCGTCCCTTCGCGCTTCACGTCGGCCGGCCCGAGCGGGATCGTCCAGTCGCCGTCCGGCACGTCGCCCTTCACGGCGCGGTACGTGGCCTTGTGCTCGAGGAAGATGACCGGGTCGGGGTCGCGGATCGCCGCGCGCAGCATCCCCGTGATGTCCTTCGGTGTGCTCGGCGCGACCACCTTGAGCCCCGGGACGTGCGCGTAGAAGGCCTCGAGCGACTGCGAGTGGTAGAGGGCGCCGCGCACACCCGCGCCCCACGGCATGCGGATGACCATCGGGACGCCCCAGTGGCCGTTCGAGCGGTACCGGATGCGCGCGGCCTCCTGCACGATCTGGTCGAACGCCGGCGTCGAGAAGTCCGCGAACTGCATCTCCGCGATCGGCCGGAATCCGGCGAGCGCCAGACCGATCGCGACGCCGACGATCGCCGCTTCGGCGAGCGGCGTGTCCAGGACCCGGAGCGGGCCGAACTCCTCGATGAACCCATCGGTGACGCGGAACACCCCACCGCGCTTGCCGACGTCCTCGCCGAGGATCATCACGCGGTCGTCGCGGCGGAACTCCTCGAGGAGGGTGTCGTGCACCGCCTGGACGTTGCTCTTCTCGGTCACGATCAGATCTCCGGGTACCGCCGCGGGTCGCGTTCGCGCGCGATCGCGTACGCGGCGCGCACGATGTCCGTGGTGTTCGGCTTCGTATAGAAGTCGCCATCCTGCCCGACGGGGGTGCGGTTCGGCGTGGCGGTGACGGTCCGCGCGGGGACCTCGAGCCGGTCCTGCGCGCGCTGGACCTCGAGCGCATGCCAAAGGATGTGCGCCGACGCGCCGCCCGGAAGGTCTTCGTCGACCACGAGCAGCGCGCCGGTCCGCTCGATCGACCGGCCGATCACGCCGCCGAGGTCGAGCGGGTCGAGCGTCTGGACGTCGACGATCTCGATCTCGATGCCGAGCGTCGCGAGCTCGGTCGCCGCCTCGAGCGCGAAGCGGCAGCACGCGCCATACGTGACGAGCGTGAGGTCGGTCCCCTCACGGATGACCTCAGGCACGCCGAGCGCGATGCGCATCTGGCCGAGGTTCGACGGCATGCGCTCCTTCAGGCGATATCCCGAGAGGACCTCGATGACGACCGCGGGGTCGTCGCTCTCGAAGAGCGTGTTGTACATGCCCGCGGCCTGCGTCATGTTGCGCGGCACGCAGATGCGGATCCCGGCGAGCGCGCCGAGGAGCATCGACATCGGCGAGCCGGTGTGCCAGATCCCCTGGAGGCGGTGGCCCTTCGTGCGGATGACGACCGGCGCCATCTGTCCGCCCGCGGTGCGATAACGCAGCGTCGCGAGGTCGTCGGACGCGAGCTGCAGCGCGTACAGCAGGTAGTCGAGGTACTGGATGTCGACGATGGGCCGCAGCCCGCGCATCGCCGCGCCGAGGCCCTGCCCGAGGATCGTCGCCTCGCGGATGCCGGTGTCGGTCAGGCGCAGCTCGCCGTGCTTCGCCTGCAGGCCCTCGAACACGAGGTTCACGTCGCCGAGCCTCCCGACGTCCTCGCCGATGATGAACACGCGCGGGTCGCGCGCGAGCAGCTCGTCGAAGCAGCGCACGAGGATCATCCGTCCGTCGACCTGCGCCGCATCGCCGCCGTACGCCGGAGCCACGGCGGGGATGCGCAGCGGCGAGCGCGGCGACGCGCTGTAGAGGTGCGTCGTGAACCGCTCGCGGTCCTCCTCCTCGCGCGCGCGCATCAGCGCGCGCAGCTCGGTGCGCACCGGGACGTCGCGGTCGCGCAGCTCCACCAGCGCCTTCGCGAGCGCGATGTGCGCGAAGCGGCGCCCGGGCTCGGCCTGGCCGCGCAGGTCGCGGGCGAGGCCCGTCACGCTCGCGACCCCGGCCTCGCGTCCCGCGCGCTCGATCAGCGCGGCGACGCGCTCGCGCTCCTCGAGGATCGGCCGCGAGTACGCGTGCCAGGCTTCCTCGCGGACGCGCTCGACGTACCCGCGGTCCTCGCGCTCGTGCCCGTCGAGCTCCGCGGCGGTCGCGAGCTCCTCGCGGATCATCCATTCGCGCATGCGCGCGATCGGGTCCATCTCCGTCTCGTACCGCAAGCGCTCGCGGCTCTTGTATCGCTCGTGGCTGCCGCTCGTGGAATGCCCTTGCGGCTGGGTCATCTCCGTCACGTGGATGAGCGCCGGGGCGTGGTCGCGCCGCACCTTGTCGATCGCCGCCGCGTACGTGTCGCAGAGCGCCGGGTAGTCCCAGCCGCGAACGACGTGCACGTCGACACCGGGGACGCCGCCCTTCGGGGCGAACCCGCGCACGATCTCCGAGATCGACCCCTTCGTGACCTGCAGCTCGTTCGGGACGGAGATGCCGAAGCCGTCATCCCACACCGAGATCGCGAGCGGGACCTGCAGCACGCCGGCGGCGTTGAGGACCTCCCAGAAGATGCCCTCGGCGCATCCGGCGTTCCCGACGGTGGCGAAGCAGACCTCGCTGCCGTCCTGGGTGAACGTGCCCTTCCCGAGCGCGCGGAACCCGTCGTGGCGGCGGTACAGCTTCGAGGCGTAGGCGAGCCCGAGCGATCGCGCCATCTGCGCCGAGACCGGCGAAAGATCCGACGCGCTGTTCTTCGTGCGCGCGATCGGCTGCCACGCGCCGTCGGCGTCGATGCTCCGGGTCGCGAAGTGGCTGACCATCTGGCGGCCCGCAGAGAACGGGTCGCGGTCCGTGTCCGTGTACAGCTGCGCGAAGTACTGCGGGATGGTGGCGATGCCGGCCGCGAAGTGGAACGTCTGGTCCCGGTAGTACCCCGACCGCCAGTCGCCGTCGCGGAACTGCTTCGCCATCGCGAGCTGGGCGACCTCCTTGCCCTCGCCCGAGATGCCGAACGGCGCCTTGCCGGTGAGGACCTCGCGGCGCGCGATGACGCTGGCAGCACGGCTCCGCACCGCGAGGCGGTAGTCGGCGATGACCCGGTCGGCCGTGAGCGTCATCCCGGCCGATGTTCGGACGCTCGGCCGGGCGCGCGTCCTCATCTCCGCGTCATGGTGCCACTGCCACCGCGGCGCGGTCGAGGAACGGCAGGAACGCATCGAGCATCTCGCCCGGGCGCTCGATCATGACCAGGTGCCCGCACGACGGGATGAGGACCACCTCGGCCTCCGGCGTGATACGCCGCGCCTCTTCGACGGCGGACGCAGGGATGACGCGGTCCTCGATGCCCCAGACGACCAGCGTCGGACCGCGGTAGCGGGGCGCCCGCGCGATCCACGGCAGGCGGACGTCGTCGCGGATCCCGTGGCGGAAGCTCACCGCGCTGCGCAGCGCGCGCACCATCTCGGGCGCGGCGGGCGCGCCGTAGCGAAGCGCCTCCGCGACGACCTCCTCCGGGCAGCGCGCGGGATCGTGGAAGCACGAGTAGAGCACCTGCCGCGTCACCGCCGGCGAGCGGCGCAACCGCGCGAGCAGCTCCATCCCCGGCAGCGTCAGCATGCGCAGCTCGCGAATGAGCTCGCGCCCGAGGCCGCCGGGTGCGACGAGCGTCAACGACCGCACACGCTCGGGCGACGTCACCGCGGCCGTGTACGCCACCGCGCCGCCGAGCGAATGCCCCGCGATGTGCGCTTGCGGGACGCCGAGCGTGTCGAGCGCCGCGGCCACGAAACGCGCGTACGACGGCTCGTCCGGATCGAAGTAGCGCGATCGCCGCGGACGCTCGCTCGCACCGAACCCTGGGAGATCGACCGCGATCGCGCGCCGTCCGCTCGCGGCGATGGCGGGCATCAGCTCGCGCCAGTTCTCGGCCCACCCGCCGAGCCCGTGGATCATCAGGACCGGATCGTCACGCTCTGCGCGCGGGCTCGCCTCGACGACGCGGACACGGAGCCCGTCCACGCGGATCGTGCGCTGCTCCATGTCGCTACCTATGATGCCTTCGTGCTCTTCCACTACCTCTGCACGACCGGCGAGAAGCTCCATCGGGAGGCATATCCGACCGGCGCGCAGTCGAAGGACGCCGACGTGCACAAGTGGGTCACGATGCACTCGGCCTCGCCGGCGGTGTGCCAGCGCGAGCATCCGGGTGCGCACCTCTGGCGGCCCGACGAGGCCGGCGAGGAAGAGCGCGTCGTCCGCGGCTACGCGGTCCTGCAGTGGGACAAGCAGGGCTTCGATCTCGGGCGGCCTCAGCCGGTGATCGGCGACACGTTCGACTCACCGTGGGGACCGTCGCTCGTCATCGAGCGCGCCGAGGATCCGAACACGGGGACGTATCTGCTGCTGCGGCTCTACCCGCACGGGTATCACGGCAAGAAAGGCGAGCTCGGCACCGAGCGCAAGGACACGCCGCGGGAGTTCGCCGGCAGGGTCTAGACGCCCTGTCCCGGATCGGGGTCAGCGGCCGACGAGCGTCGCGCGCTTCCGGAACGTGCCTGGTGCTGGCGATGCTCCAGGTGATGCGCGTGCGCGTGCGCGTCCTCGCCTGAACGGGGCGGGTAGAACAGCCCCGCGACGTACGGCTTCGTGATCGCCTGCGCGTACGTCGACACGAGCACGTGCACGTCGTACCGCTCGAAGAGCGGCATGCCCCATGTCCGGCGGAACTGCGTCGCCCACTGCGCGCCGTAGCGCTCGCGGGTCGCGCGCGCCATCTCGTGCAGCTCCCAGTCGAGGATCGGGAGCTCGTGCTGCGCGGCGCACGCGTCGTCGTCGCAGCGGAAGCGCAAGCGCAGTGGGAGCTGCATGACGTCCGCGTCCGGCGCGGGGCGGACGAACGCGGCCGTCGCGATGCCGTCGCGCGCGCGCTGCTGCACGTCCTCGACGGACCCCAGGACGTGCGGCCGCACGAATGGCCAGCGGAGCCGCCAGCCGTCCCTCGCCTCGACGTACGCCGTCAGCGACACGTCACCGACCACTTCACGCGACTCCGGCCGCGGGTCGTACTCCGACGCGCGCGTGGCGGCGTGGATCCACGACCACTTCGGGATCGGCGGCTCCGTGTCCGCGCCCTTCCACGGGAACGGGCTGAGCCGCGCGAGCGCTCCGGTCTCGCGGTCGACGCCGACGATCGAGGGCCGCTCGACCGGGAACTCGCTCGATCCGACCACCTTGGCCACGACAAGAAGGTCACGCTCGGCGCGCGCGTCCTCCATCCGCAGCTGGTCATCGGCCATGGGGCCACGATACGGAACGCGCCATGCTGCGAAGAGGGCCGTGGCGAGGACACCCCCCAACGGGCAAGATCCGGCAACGCACGCGGAGCGCGCGGCTGATCTAGCGTCGCGGGCGTGATCGACGAGAAGGAGATCCGCCTCGCGATCGAGCATCCGCGCGGGACCGAGCTACGACGCCTCGGCCCGTACCGCGACGCGCTGGCCGACCCCGAGGCGTACGCCCGTCTCCCCGAGAGCGACCGCGACGCGATCGTGCGCTGGGTGGAGACCCGCCGGCTCGCGCGCGAGCGCGCGGGGATCGACCACGATCCGAAGAACCTCGCTGACCCGCTCCTCCCGGTCGACCGGCTACGGGCCTATGTGATCCAGGGGGAACGGACAGCGGGCGGTGTTGCTTCCTTTGAGGATGGTGGGGGCGACTTCTTGACCGTCGTAGCGCAGCTGCGCGCGTCTCGGCAGCGGTGATGCTCTAGCCATGTCTGTATTTCCGCATCAATTTGCGGCGAGGTCGCATCAATTTGATGCGGAAATACATGCATCCCTCCAGGAGACACCACCCGCTCGCGACCAGCACACGTCGGCCGAAGCCCTCATCAAAGGGATCTCGGGCTAGGCGTCACGATCGACGTGCGCTGCGCCGCGTCGAGCCAGGCCCGCTCCACCGGCGAGAGCATCGTCACCACCCGACGGCGTAGCTCTCGCGCCGCGGATCCGCGCCGCCCTCGAGCGCCCCGCTGTCGAGACGGCGGACCGCGCAGACCCCGGATGCGGCCGGCGTCATGTCGGGCCACACGACGACGCGATGCCCGAGGCGCTCGAGCCGCTCGCGCACGGGCGCCGGGATGCGGCCCTCGACGCAGAGCTCGCCGGGCGCGTACCGGTGCGGATGGAACGTCCACGGGAAGCTCCGCGAGATGACGCGCGGCATCTCGATCGCCTCCTGCGTGTCCATGCCGAAGTCGACGATGCCGCAGACCGTCTGCACCATGCCCTGGCACTGCGCATCCTCGCCCGGGCAGCCGAACGGCATGTACGCGCGGCCGTCGCGCACGAGGAGCGCGGGATTCGGCGTGAGGCGCGGCCGCTTCCACGGCGCGATCGCCGACGGATGGCCGGGCGTCGTCCAGAGCTGCGCGCCGCGCGACGAGACGATCATCCCCAGCCCGGCGACGAGCGGCGCGTGCGCCGCCGGGTCGGACGGCGTCGCTGAGAACGCCCAGCCCTCGGCATCCATGGCGCACGCGTACGACGTGTCGGGGAAGTCGGCGCCCTCCGCTCGCTTGGGCCGGTAGCCGGCCGCGCCGGTGCGCCCCTCGTGCCGCCACGGATCGCCCGGCGGCGGGAGCTCCGGCCACGCGCGGTCGGCGCGGATGAGCGCCGCGCGCTCGGCCGCGTAGCCCTTGTCGAGCATCCCACGGATCGGGACGTCCACGAGATCGGGATCCCCGAAGAAGCCTTCGCGGTCGGCCGCCGCGAGCTTCATCGCCTCCGCGTACGTGTGGAGGAACTCTACGGAGCACGGGCCCATCGATGCGACGTCGTAACGCTCGAGCATGTTCAGCGTCATCGGCACGAGCGGCCCCTGCGACCACGGGCCGCACGCGTACACGTCGATCCCGCGGTACGTCGTGTGTGCGGCGGGCCCGATCGAGACGCGGTACGCGGCCAGATCGTCGTACGTGACCGCGCCGCCCTCGCGCTCGACGAACGCCGCGATCTCGCGCGCGATGTCGCCGTGATACATGTCGTCGCGCGCGGCCATGATCGCGGCGGCGCGGCCGCGCGTGTCGTGCGCGCGCTCGACGGCGATGAGCCGGCGGAACAGATCCCCGAGCTCGCGCTGTACCAGGATCTCCCCGGCCCGCGGCGCGCGCCCACCGGGCAAGAACACGGCGGCTGTCGTTGGCCATTCGCGGATGCGGTCGCCCCACATCTCGAGGGCCCGGGCGAGCCGCGGGAACACCGGGAAACCGTCGCACAGCTCGATCGCCGGCGCGAGCACCTCCGCCAGCGTGAGACGGCCGTACTGCGCGAGCGCGGTGAGCCACGCATCCGGCGCGCCGGGCGTGACCATACGCGGCGCGCCGAGAGGCATGTCGTCGCCGTGCCGCGCGCGATACGTCGCGAGATCCAGCCCGCGCGGCCACCGTCCCAGGCCATCGATCGTGACGGGCTCGCTCATGCCGGGACCGAAGATCACGATCGGCGCGACGCCGCCGAACGACGTGAGGTGCGGCTCGACCACGTTGAGCGCGATCCCCGCCGCGACGCCGGCATCGACCGCGTTCCCTCCGCGCGGGAACATGCGCAGTCCCGCGAGCGATGAGAGGTAATGCGTCGAGCTGACCATGTGCTTCGAGCCGAGGACCGCGGGGCGACCTTTCGTGGACGCGGTCGGCGGAGCGGTGTCGACGATGGGCGTCGCTCTCACGGCATGCAGAGCGTAAAGGTCCTACCCTCAGAGCGCCGTGCGGGCCATGGCGTTCCGCGTCGCACCGTTCGATAACGGGATGTACATCCTCGTCGATGATCGGCGCGACGCGATCGTCATCGATCCCTCGATGGCGGAGGCGGAGGTGTTGCGGACGGTGCGCGAAGAGCGCCTGCGCGTCCTCGCGATCCTCAACACGCACGGCCATCCGGACCATATCTACGCGGACGCGCCCGTGAAGGCCGCAACGCACGCGCGTCTCGCGATCCACCGCCTCGACGCGTATCGCCTCGAGCTCGCCGCACGGCCTGGGACGTCGCCTCTGCCGCCCGCGCCGCTCGCGGTCGCGGACGATCTCATCGACGAGGGGCCGCTCACGTACCTCGCCGACGTCGAGATGAAGGCCCTCCATACCCCGGGGCACACCGAGGGCTCGACCTGCTACTACCTCCCGGCGGAGGGACTGCTGTTCACGGGCGACGTCCTGTTCAGCGGTGCCGTCGGCCGCGTCGACCTGCCCGGCGGCGACCCGCGGCTGATGGAGGCGAGCCTCGCGCGCGTGGCCGCCCTCCCTCCGGAGACGCGCGTCCATCCCGGCCACGGCCCGCTGACGACCATCGCCGACGAGCTCCCCTGGCTGAAGGGCTTCCGCTTTGCCGACTGACATGGAGATCAAGGTCCGCCCGTTCCACCCGCATGACTACCCGCGCATCGCGAAGATGAAATGCGAGGCCGAGGGCGAGCAGGTCACGGTCGAGGACCTCCGGCGCTACGACGAGCGCTGGGACCACTCGCGGTTCGAGAAGGTGCGCGTCGTCGCGCAGGACGAGGAGGGGGTCGCGATCGCGTACGGCGAGCTCCATCACGAGCCCGACGCCTTCGACCCGCGCCGCTACTTCCTCCACCTCGCCGTCGACACCCCGTACCGCCGCCGAGGCGTCGCGACGGCGATCTGGGACCACCTCCGCGAGGAGCTCGCCGAGCGGCGCGCCACGGTCGTGCGCCTGCGAGCGCAGGCGCTCGGGCCAGGGGCGCAGTGGGCGGAGCGCGCCGGCTTCCGCTGGGCCGGCGAGGACCGCACGAGGGGGAAGGTGCTCTACGAGCTCAGGCCGGAGCGGTAGCGGCTACTCCGTCACCCCGACGATGTTGATCCCGTTGTCCGCGTAGATCGTGCCGCCGGTCACGGCGCGCGCCCAGTCGCTCGCGAGGAAGACGGCGACGTTGCCGACCTCTTCCTGCGTGATGTTCCGCCGCAGCGGCGCCTTCGCCTCCATCAGGTCCCGCGCCTGCGAGATGCCCTTCACCGCGCTCGCGGAGAGCGTCTTCAGCGGACCCGCCGAGATCGCGTTCACGCGGACGTTCGAGGGACCGAGGTCCACGGCGAGGTAGCGGACGCACGTCTCCAGCGCCGCCTTCGCGACCGCCATCGCGTTGTAGCTCGGTACGACGCGCTCGACGGCGTTGAACGTGAGCGCGAGGACGCTACCGCCGCCGCTCTTCGTGAACAGCGGGAGCGCCCCGCGCGAGAGCGAGATCAGCGTGTACGCGCTGACGTCGACCGCGGTGAGGACGCCATCGCGCGAGATGTCGTGGAACGGTCGCTGCAGGTCCTCCGTCGGCGCGTAGGCGATCGAGTGCACGAGGATGTCGAGCCCGCCCCAGCGCCGCTCGATCTCGGCGTAGAGCCCCTTCACATCGTCGGGCTTCGCGGCGTCGCACGCGACCATCGGGACGCTCTCGTGGTCCGGCAGCGTCGCGACGAGCTTCGCGACGTTCTCCTTGAACCGCTCGTTCAGGTACGTGAACCCGAGCGTCGCGCCCTCGCGCTGGAACGCGGTCGCGATCCCCCACGCGATGCTCCGCTGGTTCCCGACGCCGACGATGAGAGCCTTCTTGCCCTCGAGCAGACCCACGTTCGTTCTTTCCTCGCTCAAGGCAAAGCCTCTCGCTCGGCCCGGGTGCTCGACCTCGTCGCTGCGGCGCCTCGGTCTGCGCGCCCGGGAGACGACTGCGCGTACTCAACGATGCCGAGACGCTCGAGCGTCTCGCGCTTCGGATGGCCCGTCTCGTCCCAGCCGCGTCCGCTGTAGTACGCGCGCACCTGTGCGGCGAGATCCTCGGGGTCGAGCCGCACCTTCGACAGGGGCCCCGAGACGTGCGGCCGCATGGCCTGCTGCGGGAGCGTGTCGTCCTTCGCGGTGAAGCCCTCGCGCTCGTTGAAGAGGCGCGCCATCGCGAGGGACCGCTCGCCGATGTCGGACAGCTCCTGCGGCGTCAGTCCCCAGCCGCTCACGGCGTTCACGATCTCCAGCATCTTCGGGTCGTCGTACTTCAGGAAGAAGCACATGCCGACGGTGTTGCGCATGCTGCGCGGCGGCAGGTGCGACACCATGTGGTCGCCGCCGCTCGGGCTCGTCGCGTACGAGACGCGCACCGTGCGGCCGTACTCCGTGCGCTGCCGCGGGTCGTGCATGGCGATCTCGAGGCCCTTCACCGTCGTGAGCAGCTCGGC
>WNFU01004294.1_pt1 | contig 18298 bp, 17 predicted proteins | sample 5400121 | NCBI WGS metagenome assembly WNFU01 (sample SAMN13153360, study PRJNA577476) | soil metagenome | isolation source: 100 cm soil or saprolite under grassland replicate 1 | place: USA:California | collected 2016-06-15 | reverse complement strand
GCTGACTATGATTTCGTCGAGATCGGCGGTTGGGAAAAACGCTACAATGCGTTGTTGGAGGGCAAGTTCAGCGGCACATTGCTCACCCCGCCGTTTATCGGCAATGCACTGGAACGCGGCTGTCATCTGCTAGCGCGCGGCGATCAGATCGTCCCCTGCTATCAAGCGACCGGTGGCGTGGCGAGGCGTTCGTGGGCGGCGCAGCATCGCGATGTTCTGGTCAGTTACATCCGCGCCACTATTGAAGCAACGCGGTGGTGTTTCGAGCCAAAGAATCGCTCTCAATGCATCGAGCTGCTCGGCAAGCACAACGACATCGAAGGCCGGGCGGCGGAGAACACACTAGATGCGCTGTTGGATCCGGGTTACGGCATTTATCCCGAAGCGGAGCTGAATCTTTCTGGAATTGAGGCAGCGCTGGAGCTCCGGGCGGAGATGGGCCTTCTCAATCGCCCGGTGCCTGGCGTCGAGAAATATGTCGATCTCTCCTATTACCGGAAAGCCGTCGAGGCGTGAACCGATAAGCTACTCCTTGGAAAGATCGTTCAAAGTTCAATGTTCAAAGTCGGAACCCGGGGTTTATACCTTGAACCTTGAACTTTGAACCTTGAACTCGCGATCTGGGAGAGATCGCGTCGCGATGGCTCTCACGAGTAAACCATGCGGGGTGAGCCAAAATTAGTACTTCTCCGTTTTAGTCGATGCCATAGAGCCGCGCGGGATTCTTGTCCAAAATATTCACTTTGGCCGTGTCGCTGATGTCGTTGCGCTCTTGCAACATGCGCGCGGCGCAGCGTTCGCGGTCGCCATGCGGCATGTCGCTGCCGAAGATGACCTGTGTCTCACCGACGAGATTCAAAACATGCGGTAAAATTTCGTCCTCGACTTCGGTGCTGAAATAAATATTGCCGCGTTTGATGTATTCCATGACCGGCAGCTTTTGGATCGGCGCAGTTTGCGGCAGGAATTTCCTCAAGGTCGAGCCTTGGTTCTTATAACGGTGGTGCATGCGTTCGAGAATAAACGGGACCCACTGACAGCCCGCCTCGAGGAACACCACCCTGAGATCCGGAAAACGATCCATAACGCCGCCGCTCACCAGCGCCGTGAAGGCCATCAACAAGGGAATGTGAAAGGCGATGACCCCGGAAGGATAGATGTGCGAGTAGAGGTTACTCACCGCGGGGCAGGACCAGCCGACATGGACGCCGAGGGCGAGATTCTCTTCGAGCAGCGCTTCGTAAAACGGCAAAAGCCGCGGGTGATCGAGCATGTGATCGCCGGCGGTGCCGAGAACCATTACCGAGACAGCGCCAAGTTTCCTAACCTCATGCACTTCACGTACGGATCCAGGGATATCGTCGAGATTGACTACGGCCGACCACTTCAGCCGTTGATGGCCCGACAGCCGGTCGCCGAGCCAGCGATTGTATGAGGAACATAGCGCGCTGCCTAGTGCGACATTGTTGGTCAACGGGTACGCAAGAAAGAGCGTTGTGTATATAACCTGAACTGCAATGTCCTCCTCGTCCATCGCCTTCACGCGCGCATCGAGATCCATCAGTTCCATGCTGCCGATGCTGTCGGTTTTACCGGCGCTGTGCGCGGCCACCTTGCCGTCATAGTTCGTCGGCGTGCCCAAGTTATGGCAGCCGGGACCGACACGCCGAGGATAGAGTTGCTCGTCGATGACCCAATAGGCAAGACCATCCATGCCGGTTACCCAGGGGCGGATGGAACGAAAGGCGGGATCGAAATATTTATCGCTGAAGGTTTCCAGGTTTTCTTCGACATGGCCGTCGGCATCAATCACGCGCATGGTTATTGCCTCCCTATTCTGCTTACGTTCGGATCAACTGGGCAAGTCTTTGGTTGACAGTTGTATTTCGTTTTACCGATCATTTCGCTCGGCAGCAATTGGCAACAAAGGATCTCTCAAGATCTACTGTCTTAGCTGGATGGTTTGAACCGTTCCGTCGGAATCACCGCCATGCACTCGATTTCTACCATCAGGGCGGGGCCGGCAAGTCGCTTTACGCCGATCAATGCGCTGGTCGGCAAGTCGGTTTTAAAATACTTGTGACGCTCGTCGTTAACGCGACGGTATTCGTCAACGTCGGTGGTAAAGGTCGTTGTCTTTACGATGTCAGAATAATCGCCGCCAACGGAGCGCAAAGCACGGCCGATGTTTTCGCACACTTGGCGCACTGCGCGCGCATGTCACCCGGATGAACCGGCGTTGCGTCTTTCTCGCTTCGCGATGTCATGCCCGCGATGAACACGAGCGTCCCACCGGTTACGGCGACGACCTGCGAATGAGATTTGCGAACCGGTAAATCCGGCGGCTGGACGATTTTTTTGGATTTGCCATGTCAACTCCTTTAAACCCAATCAAGTGTGGAGAGAAATATCAAATGCGGTAGCCGAGTTCCGTGAAAAACTTTTTTGACTATGTCCCGTAATCGACCCCATTTGCGGTTTCGTTTACTTCATTTCTTCACGTACTTTCGCAAATTCCTCGTGCCGGTTTCGCCCGCGTAGAGGTTGCCCGCGGCATCTACCACGATACCTTCGGTCGTACTCGTCGGCTTCTCCTCGGGGCCGAGGGCCGGGATGAAGGCGGTGACCTTGCCGTCCCTGACGCTGCCGATGCGGATGCCCAGCCTGACGCCCGGGTTGTTTTTCGCGTTCGACTGGTGATCGGCTACGTAAAGGATGTCGTTGCGGGCGATGTAGACCCCGCTCGGCCAGCCGAACTGCTTCCACTCTGCGAGGAATTTGTCATCCTGCTCAAAGATCTGGACGCGATTGTTGCTGCGGTCGCCGACGAAGATCCGTCCTTGCGAATCGCTGGTGATGGCGTGCGGCGTGTCGAACTCGCCGGGGCCCGAGCCTTTCCTGCCCCACGTTTTGATGAACTTACCGTCCTTCGCGAACTTCACGATGCGCGCGCTGGAGTCCCCGCCATGACCATCGGCGACGAAAATGTCGCCGTTCGGCGCGGTCACGACGTCGCAGGGTCGATTGACGTGTCAGGGCCGTCGCCGGCAACTCCCGCTTTGCCGAGCGTCATCAGCACCTTTCCTTCCGGGCTGAACTTGAATACCTGGTGGCCCTTGCCATCTTTGCCGGTCGCGTCGCTCACCCAGACATTGCCGTCCCGATCGACGTGGAAACCGTGCGGCTGATTGAACATCCCCTCGCCAAACATCTTCAAGACCTTGCCCGACGGATCGAGCTTGATGATGGGCGCGAGGTTCGAGCCGTCACAGGTACTCCCCCCGCACCTCTCGAACGCCCCAGATGTTGCCGTCGCGGTCTATATCGACCCCGATGGTCGCCCCCCACTTCCTACCTTCAGGGAGCTTGGCCCACCCCTCTTCGATACGATACGGATTGTCCTGTGCGTATGCCTGCGCTGCGAGCATCGTCATCGCGACGATGGCTGCGAGGAAGCTGAGGATCATTCGATTTGCATGGCACATGGTAGCCCCCTCCCTGGTCTTGTCATGATGCCTGCCGTTACCTCCAGCGTTGCGAGGGACCCATAAGTCGTAGGTGTGTTGGCTGTGATGAGACTTCCTCTTTACCAATGCCGATGAAGTCGCGGCCACCTTAAGTTGGGACTGATCGGTTTAGTCGGTGCTGTTGCTGGCAGCCTATCCGTGGATCAGCCCGCAGCCTATTTCCTCCGCAGTCAGAGGTCAAATTCACTGAATGCGGTTGAAGAGATTTCCCTGGGCACAATACTGATTTTGTCGTAACTGTTTTTTCCCTTGACGGCTAACTTCCGCTTGTCCTAATTTACGCCAAGCCAACTTTGCCGAGCTGCCAGTTCCACTCGCTCCTTGGCGCCCACACCACCCGCGGGACTGCGGCTCCGCACCAGGATTCATTCGCGCGGAAAAATCTGCTGTCTTTGAAAAGTTAATCGGACGGTAATGAGTTTCACTTAAGCTACTGCGACGAACTCAGCGTTCTGAGCATTGTGAATGACGATCTGCGGGACGCGAGGAGGCGATGAAAAATCGCACGAAAGAACAGTGGAAGGATGTGCAAGTAGCCGCTGGAAATGGGCTGCTCGATCGCCGCGCTTTTTTGCGCGGCGGCGCCGCGTTCGCCGCGGCGATCACAGGTTATTCGATGGCGAAATCCGCGTCCGCCGAGCCGCTCGGCGACGATCCGTGGAGCAAGGTGCCCGGCGCCATCAGCCCGTCCTATGAAAAACGCTCGCGCTACGAGGAAAAGCTCGTGCGCACGCTCAGCAATCCCAACGGCGAGCCGCGCACCCAGCATGCGCGCACGCCGCACCATCTGCTCAACGGCACGTTCACGCCCAATGGCTTGCATTTCACGATCATTCACGGCGGTACGCCGGACATCGACCCGGACAAGCACCGTCTAGTGATCCACGGCTTGGTGAAGCAACCGTTGGTCTTCACGCTCGATACGCTGGCGCGCTACCCGATGGTGTCGCGCGTGACTTTTGTTGAATGCGGCGGCAATAGTGCGCCGTTTTTTTCCAAGGAGCCGATTCAGGCCAGCGTGCAGGCGCTGCACGGCCTGGTCTCCTGCGCCGAGTGGACCGGCGTCAGGCTCTCCACTTTGCTCGAGGAGACTGGCCTCGATCCAAAGGCGAAGTGGTTCATCGCCGAAGGCGCGGATGCGCCGGCCCTGAGCCGCAGCGTGCCGGTCAAGAAGGCACTGGACGACGCGATGATCGCGCTCTACCAGAACGGCGAGCGGATTATGCCGGGAAACGGCTATCCGATGCGCCTGCTCTTGCCCGGCTACGAAGGCAACATGAACATTAAATTTTTGCGCCGCATCAAGCTCATCGATCAACCGAGCATGAGCTACTACGAGACCAGGAATTATACGCAGCTTTTGCCGAACGGGAAGTCGTGGCAGTTCAACTTTCTCCAGGAGGTAAAGTCCTTCATCACCCATCCCTCACCGGGGCTCGGGTTGAAGGGGCCGGGGCTCTACGAGATTGCCGGCATCGCCTATTCGGGCAACGGCCGGATTTCAAAAGTCATGGTGTCGGCCGACGGCGGTCAGAGCTGGGCGCAAGCGGCGCTGCAAGAGCCGGTGCTAAGCAAAGCTTTTACGCGATTCCGTCTGCCTTGGAAATGGAATGGCGGTCCCGCGATCTTACAAAGCCGCGCCTGGGACGAATCTGGCGACGTGCAACCAACCCGCGCGCAGATCGTCGCCGCGCGCGGCGAGAGCAAAGGTGTCCCGCCCGTAACCGCCTTTCCAGGCCAACACTACAACGGCATCACGACTTGGGCCGTCGACGCGAAGGGGGAGGTCAAACATGTTTACGCGTAGGTTTTCGAGAATTGCCGTCATGCTTTCGTTCGTGGGTGTCACGACCGCTGCACTTGCGCAAGTGCCGAATCTCGGCAAGCCGATCGATCCGGCCGATATCGCCGCCTGGGACATCAGTATCTTGCCTGACGGCACCGGCCTCCCGCCCGGCAGCGGCACGCCGGCCCAAGGCGCGCCTGTCTATGTACAGAAATGTTTGATGTGCCACGGCGTAGACGGCAAAGGCGGACCGAACAATGCGCTGGTCGGCAATCCGCCGCTCACCGGCGGCGATCGCGACCCAGTGAAGACCATCGCCAATTACTGGCCCTATGCCACGACCATCTTCGACTTTATTCGGCGCACGATGCCGTGGCAGCAACCGAGATCGCTCACCAATGAAGAAGTTTATGCTCTGACCGCGTATATTCTTTCGCTCAACAAGCTCATCGGCGAGAACGACACGATGAACGCCCAAACGCTGCCGAAAGTGCGCATGCCGAACCGCGACGGCTTCATCGTCCACTATCCGGACAAGATTTAACGGCTGCGCTGCTGAACAACGATGTCATTCCCGCTGGCAAAGCTCATGAGAGGCATTGCTAGCGCGAGTGCCGCGCCAAGGAGGCTAAGATGGGACGGAGTTGGTTTGAGCGAATACAAAATTCTCCCCGGCTGTGCCGCTTGGTTTTCATCGCGACCTTGCTGTCGGTAGGAATATCTCCCGCCAAAGCGCAGGAACAGCTCATCAAGCTGCGTGTCGGGCTGGGAGACGTTTCGCTCAACAAAGTGCCGTTTGTGGCCGCCTATGAGGCAGGCATTTACAAGAAGAACGGCCTCGAGGTCGAACAATTCATCACGCCGAGCGCGGCCGATGTGGCGCGGCGCAGCGGTGTTACCGTGCCTCAAGAATTGATTCGCGCGGGCGGACGGGATACTCCGATCGTGATCGGCGGCGGCAGTCCGCTGATTGTGCGCTGGACCACGGACGCACAGGCCGACGATCGCGTGATCGTCGCGTGCACGGACCCCGTGGTGCGCTGGCGCATTATCGCGCGCCCCGACATCAGCAACATCGAGCAGCTCAAAGGCAAGCGGCTGGGCTACTCGGGCTACGGCGCGGTGACCCATTTTGTCGCGCTGGCCTTGGCCAAGATTATGGGTTGGAATCCGGAGCGGGACTTATCCCTGATGTCCGGCGCCAACACTATAGACGCCCTCAAGAGCGGTCGTGTGGATGCCTTTATCGCGAGTGAGCTGCACGAGACCATGGCATTGTCCGTCGGCTACAAAATTCTGGTCGACTTGGCAAAATACAATATCCCGAACGCGGGCTCCGGAGTGAATGTTTCCCGGGCGTGGCTCAAGGACAACCCGGAAGCGACGCGCCGATTTATCAAGTCGACTGTAGAGATGATCGCGTTGGTGAAACGGAACAAACAGGCGGCGTTCAACGCCATGGCGAAATGGTACAACGTAGCGGACCCGGAGAAACAGGAGCATTTCTACCGGGAAATTTCGAACCTGCCGCGCAAGCCGTATCCGTCGGTCGAGGGAATTAAAAAGGTAATGGAGATGTACAACTACCACGAGATGCGCAAGTACCAACCGGAACACTTCTACGACGACAGTTTCGTCCGTCAATTGGATCAAAGCAGGTACATCGACAGCCTCTATGACTAACTCGGGTGTCGGCTCTTTCTCCGCATCCTGCGCTGTGCTAGAAAAATTTAATGTCGATTCTCAAAGTAACCCGCCTCGGTCACCCTGTGCTGCGCAAAGTTACGGAGCATGTGCCGCAGCCGGAACTGCAATCTCTGGCGATGCAAAAATTTATCGACGACATGATCGAAACGATGAAGGAATACGAAGGCGTCGGCTTGGCGGCGGACCAAGTGCACGAGTCGAAGCAGATCGCCGTCCTGGAAGTCGCCGATAACCCGCGTTACCCGCAGAAACCGCGGGTACCGCTCACGGTACTGGTGAATCCCAAGATCACGCTGCTGTCCGAAGACATGGAAGAGGATTGGGAGGGCTGTCTGAGCGTTCCCGATTTGCGCGGGCTGGTTCCCCGCTATAAAAGCATTCACGTTCAAGCCTGGGATCGTGGCGGCAACGAACTCGACTTCGTCGCCGATGATTTCCACGCCCGTGTCATCCAACACGAGTTCGATCATTTGAACGGCAAGGTATATCTCGATCGCATGCGCGATTTTTCGACATTAACTTTCCTCCAAGAATTCGCCCGCTATTGGATGCGACCGTAAGTCTCACCGGCACTCCATCGTTGAGTTTCCCTCTGTGAAAAGATAAGTTGACCTCATGAATTTTCCGCACTTGCAATCCTCACTCGATCGACTGTTATCCATCGCTTCAGTAGAAACCGCGCCAATTTTGGACCGAGCCCTATCCGGTCATGATCTCAGCATCGATCAGGCCCAGCTTCTTTTCGATGCCGAAGGCCCCGATCTTCTCGTGATGATCGCCGCCGCCGACCACCTGCGCGCCCGGACGGTCGGCGATGTCGTAACTTACGTCATCAATCGCAACATCAATTTTACCAACGTCTGCGTCAAAGCTTGCGGCTTCTGCGCGTTTAGCCGCGGTCATCTGGCCGAAGAAGGTTATTTTTTACCGCATGAGGAGATCATCCGGCGGGCGCAAGAGGCACACGAACTGGGAGCGACCGAAGTCTGCGTGCAAGCTGGTCTGGCGCCGGGCATGGACGGTTGGCAATACGTCAAACTCTGCCGCGCACTAAAGGAAGCTCTGCCCAATCTGCATATTCACGGTTTTTCACCCGAGGAAGTGCTCTATGGTTCGACGCTCACCGGCGTGAGCGTGCGCGATTACCTCGGCGCGCTCAAAGGCGCCGGAGTTGGCAGCCTTCCCGGCACCTCGGCGGAAATTTTGGTGGACGAAATCCGCCACCAAATCTCGCCGGGGCGAATTGGCACCGCGCAGTGGATCGAACTGATCCAAACCGCCCATGAATTGGGAATTCCCACCACCTCGACGATCATGTACGGCCACGTAGAGAGTTCGCGCCACAAAGCGATCCATTTAGATATTCTTCGCGAGATTCAAAAACGTACCGGCGGAATCACCGAGTTCGTGCCGCTCAGTTTTGTTTATGACGAAGCGCCGATGTTTCACCGCAAACCGCCGGCCGGTTTGCGCCAAGGCGCCAGCGGCGCGGAAGTGATGAAGATGTACGCCGTTTCCCGCCTCATGTTGAGTAACTATATTCCCAATCTGCAGGTCTCCTGGGTGAAGGAGGGACCGAAGCTATCGCAGCTCGCGCTGCTCGCCGGCGCCAACGATTTCGGCGGCACGTTGATCAACGAGAGCATCTCCACGGCGGCCGGCGCAAGTTACGGTCAGCTGATGAAACCGTCGCAATTTCGCGGGTTGATTCGCGAGATGGGCCGCATACCGGCCGAGCGTTCGACGACCTATCAAAAGATCCGTGTGTTCGAGAGCGAAGATCACCATCGCGACTTGCTCGACGAAGTGAGTGATCCGGCACAGCGTTTCGGTTCCTACCAAAATCTTATCCATCTAAGAGACTACCGTTTCCGAGACTTTTATCGGGAACAAAAAAACCAGTAAATCTCGCTCCGCGCTTTGTCCGTAGCCGTTTTTCCAGCCCATGATCGGCAACCCAGTCCAGTTCGAAGCGATCGGCAATCGCCTGGGCTTTCATGTCGTCGAACAAACGCCGCAAAAGCTCCGTTTGCTTTGGCAGGGAGCGCGCTTCCCGGCGTTCTTGTGTCTCGCCTTGGCGCTCATGCTGCTGTTTACTTCGATCCCCATTATCCAGGCGTTGCGCTTGCGCGGATTTGTCGGTCCGGCCAGCTCTCTTTGGTACTTCCCCGTGATGAATCTCCTCCTATTCGGCGTCGCGATCTTTCTCGTCACCCAACGCCGGGTCATCGAGATCGACAGCCGCTCTCGGCAAATCACCCTACTTCGCCGAAGCTTCTATCGTACGACAAAATTGCGCGCGACCCAGGAGGAGATCAGCAAGATTAAACTCGGTATCGATCACGTCTACAGCGGCTTCGCCCTCGGCGGCTCCACGGCCGCGGAAAAATTTCCAATCCCGGCGTTGCGAATCGTTTTAATAAACGAAGAGTCGGTATTACTCGATCGTGGAAGTTTTCGGAAACTTGCCGAGCTTGGCAGACTGGTGAGCGAGCGAATGGCCAAGCCATTCGAGATCGACCCGCAATTGCAGGCGCGATCGGGATTGGGTCCGGTCACCGAAAGCGAGAGCCGATAAATCAGGAAATAGGATTGCGCGCGATGATTTGGTGTAACTGGGCGACGGCTTTCTTGACTCCATCTTGAGCCAGCTGGTCAGCGCTTAGCCAGCGCACGCCCCGCTGGCCGATGTCGCCGAGAGCAAAAATATTTTCGCTAAGAGACTTTTGTGTCTCATCGAAGCGCGCCGACCAGATCACGTCGCCGCGCCGCACATCGACCAACTCGAGAACGAACGCCACCGAGGCAGGACTCTTGGCGCCCCATTCGTCGCCGACGCGCTCGCGGTAACGCTGCACCCGACCGATCATCACCGCGTCGGCGTAAACCATCTCGCCGAGGCGTTTGAGTCGCGCCGCCTCACTGGTTGATCCAATGGATTGACTGACTTCGCGCACTTCGCTTTCCGAAACGACTTGCCAATTAGGCAAGGCCACCATCGCCGAATAGATAAATCTCGCCAGATGCTCCGGCGCGTCCCGCTCGCTCGACTTCTGATCAGGAACGGGAGCGAAAGGAATTTTGGCTTCTGGCGCTCCACTCATCGTACTCGGCGGCAAGACCGCGATGCGGCGAATCCGCCGCGTTTCCAAGTCTGTCGAGTGTCTGCTCTGAATATTACCGGATCCGAAACTGCAGCCGAACAGAACAAGTAAAAGGAGCGAGCGAATCTTTGGCATGTGAGTGATGCGAAAATAGCAGAAGGACAGCGCCCGCTCAAGGCAAAAGGATAGCAGGTGATCAATCGCCAGTGGCCCCTTATCAACCCAAACTGATAAGCGCGGACTGATTACTGACTACTTTTGTCTGCGGCCGTCACCCTGATGCCCAATTCCCGCAGCTGGCGTGGTTCGACGTTCGACGGCGCGTCCGTCAGCATGCACACGGCGCGCTGGCTTTTCGGAAACGCAATCACGTCACGCAATGATTTGGCCCCGCTCAACAGCATTGCCATCCGGTCGATGCCGAAGGCGATGCCGCCGTGGGGTGGGGCGCCGTAGCTCAACGCCTCCAGAAAAAACCCGAACTTTGACTCGGCCTCTTCGGCACCAATGCCCATGAGGGCGAGGATTTTTTTCTGCAGCTCCACTTGATGAATGCGGATGCTGCCGCCACCGATCTCGATGCCGTTCAGCGCCAGATCGTAAGCCTTGGAACGAGTCTTGGAAGGATCGCCGTCGAGCAGAGGCAAATCTTCTTCTAACGGTGCTGTGAACGGGTGATGCAAAGCCACATAGCGTTTCTCGGCCGGGTCAAATTCCATCAGCGGGAAATCGACAACCCAAACGAGCGCGTATTCTTTCTCGGGGATCAAATTCAATTTTTCACCCAGGTAGAGGCGCAGATTGCCCAGCGCGTCGTGAACGATCTTAGCCGTGTCGGCCGAAAACAAAATGACGTCGCCGACTTGGGCTTCGGCGATCTTTTCGACATCCTTTTGCTCTGCCTCCGAGAGAAATTTTGCGATCGGCGACTGCCAGCCTTCATCCGCAATCTTGGTCCAGGCGATGCCCTTGGCACCGAAGGTGGCGACGAAAGGCGTCATGTCATCCAAATCCTTACGCGACAGCTCTCCGCCTTTGGCGATGCGGATACCTTTCACCACGCCACCTTTTTCAATCGCCGTGGAAAAAACTTTTGTCTTGCAATTGCGTAACGCCTCGGTGAAATCCCGGATCTCCAAAGCGAAGCGCATGTCCGGCTTATCCGAGCCAAAGCGGTTGAGCGCTTCCTGATGCGTCAGCCTGATAAAGGGCCAGTTGAGCTCGATGCCCATAAGTTCTTTAAACAACAAGCAAATCATTCCCTCGACTACCTGCATCACATCACCTGGTTGGACGAACGACATCTCCATATCGAGTTGGGTAAACTCGGGCTGGCGATCGGCGCGCAAATCTTCATCGCGGAAACACTTGACGATTTGGAAATATCGGTCGAGCCCGCCGACCATGAGAATCTGCTTGAACAGCTGCGGCGACTGCGGCAGCGCGTAGAATTTCCCGTGGTAGATGCGACTGGGAACTAGATAGTCGCGGGCGCCTTCCGGGGTGCTCTTGGTCAAGACCGGAGTTTCGACGTCGATAAATCCTAGACCATCCAGATAGTCGCGGATCAGCTTGGTCATACGATAGCGCAGCAATAGGTGCCGCAGGCTTTGCGGCCGGCGGAGGTCGAGATAGCGATACTTGAGCCGAGTGTTTTCGTTGGCCTCGGTCTCGTCGTCGATATTAAACGGCGGCACCTGCGAGGCGTTGAGCAAGCGAAGCTCTCGGCAGACAAGTTCCACCTCGCCCGTCGCGAGATCGGCATTGATCGTTTCCGGCGACCTCTTGGACAAGACGCCGCGCACGGCGATCACGTCTTCCGAGCGAATTTGCCCTGCCTTCTCATGGGCCAACGCATCGATTTCCGGATTGAAGACGATTTGGCATAGGCCCTTGCGGTCGCGCAGATCGACGAATATGACGCCGCCGTGGTCACGCCGGCTATGCACCCAGCCGGCTAAAGTCATTTCCGCTCCGACCGACTCCGCCCGCGGTTCGCCGCAGTAGCAAGTGCGTTTCCAGTCGTCCAGCTGGTCGTTAAATACGCGCTCCGTCGCCATCAACTTGCCTTCCTCGCCATCAGTTCCGTCTCGATGCGATCCAATCTAATTTCTTCTTGTTGTTTTGTCGCCATGTCGCGCAATACCACTCTGCCGTTTGCCAGTTCGTCGTCGCCGACGATCAAAACTGAAACTGCTTTGAACTTGTCGGCGCGGCGCATCTGGCTTTTCAAGCTTCGCGCCTCTCCTTCCATTTCGACGGCTATGCCTTTCTGTCTCAGGCGATGAACAACGGGAAAAGCCCAATCGCGCGCTTTCTCGCCGACCCAAACGACGAACAATTCCGGACCTTTGGCCATTGCGCCTTCCTGCAAGCGCAGCAACATTGTCAGTCGCTCGACGCCCATCGCAAAGCCTACGCCCGGAATCGCCGGACCGCCGAGCTCCTGCACCAAGCCGTCGTAGCGGCCGCCAGCCGCAACCGCGCTCTGCGAACCGAGCCGCGCAGTCGTCCATTCGAAGGTCGTCCGACAATAATAATCGAGACCGCGCACCATGCGTGGGTTGAGCGTGAATCCGACGCCGGTTTGCCGGAGCAAGCGCTGCACGGTTTCAAAGTGCTCGCGACAAGCGGCGCAGAGGGAGTCGAGAATCGACGGCGCGTCTTTCGTCGCTTCGATGCAACCGGGTTCTTTGCAGTCCAGAGCCCGCAGCGGATTACGATCGATGCGACGGCGGCAATTCTCGCAGAGCAAATTTTCGCGCTCCTTCAAGAATGCCAGCAGCAATTCACGATACTTGGGGCGACACTCCGAACAACCGAGCGAGTTGATTTGGAGCGAGGGCTCGGTCAGAGCCACCGCGGAAAAAAAATCGCTGAGCAGGAGCAAAATCTCTGCGTCGATATACGGATCGCCGCGCCCTAGCGCTTCGGCGCCGATCTGATGAAATTGCCGCATCCTACCCTTCTGGGGCCGCTCGCGGCGAAACATCGGCCCCATGTAATAGAGTTTACGCACCGGCTCGATCTTGTACATTTCGGATTCGACATAAGCGCGCACTACTCCTGCTGTTCCTTCGGGGCGAAGCGTCAGCTTAGTCGTCTCCGTGGTATCGCCGCCACGACTGTCGCGATCTTCAAACGTGTACATTTCCTTCTCGACGATGTCGGTGGTCTCACCGATCGAGCGGCTGAACAGTTCGGTTTTCTCTAAGATGGGAATGCGGACCTCGGAAAAATTGTAGGAGTTGAAAACTCGGCGCGCGGTCGCTTCGACCGATTGCCAGATTTCCACCTCGCCGGGAAAAATATCCGCGAATCCCTTGATACTGGTAATCTTCATCTGCGTGCTTTGGGGAGTTTCACCAAGACACCATAAGAGCCTATGCAGGTCAAGTTGGCGGTCGTTAGATAACCATCGGATCAATTGGTCCGGGCCTTGTAGTGGTAAATTCGGCTTCGCCGCGTCGTCCCGTGTAACTGTGCAAAGAGAAAACCTCGAAAAGTCATGAAGTAAGTCAGACAGAGCCCGAGAACAAGGGCATATAGGAAAATTCGTGCAAATCCAGGCAGACCGTAAAAGAGCGATCCGACGAAATCAAGCAGGAGATAACCCGCCGCGAAAAGGATGAGGTTGGGTATCAGCCACTCGACCCAATTTTCAACAATGAAGTTGTAACTTGCGCCAATCAGTTCCAAACCGGAAGTTCGGCTCTGGTAAATCAACTCGGGCACCGCGTTCAGGATGATGTACAAACAGAGCTGAATTAAGAAGAAAATGAGCGCGCCGTTGGGCACAGAAGCTAAACTTGTTGCTAGTGCCCACTTGGGTATCCACAAAATAAACCAGATAGCGATCACTTCCCAAAGATAAACTGTAAATCCGTCAACAAAGTCTCTCAGGTTGGTCTTGCCGCTTTCGACCATGTTCTTGATCAAATAGAGAGCCGAACTGGCGCAGGCCGCGCTCGCGATCGAATATAGAAACCCGCCAATAATCCCCAAGGGAGCGACCAGCGTCCCGATGATGGATAGCCCGATGCCGTAGACCACCGGCGCAAAACTCACCACCCAGTTCTTACCCAAGCACTCCAACGATCGCCGAAGCGCCGTTGCGTACATCCAAAGCGTAACCTGGAGAATTTGCATCTCTTACATATACCAGACATGCGACTTTCTTGCAGCATCGGGCGACAACAGTCGTCGTGGACAAAGTTTCGCGCTTGGGTTATAAGCCTCAACTCAAAGCTAATTATTAATCGGGAGTTCGCTTATGAAGGAGCTTGTTCTATTAGCCACCGCCGTTCTTTTCAGCGCGCCGCTCCAGACCGTTTGGGCTCAGACGATTGAGCTCCGTTACGGCCAGATCCCTTCAACCATCAAAACCGTATCCTCACTGCAGTTCTCGATTGCGCAACGCAAAAGCTTTTTTGCGCGCGAGGGCATCCATCTCGAAATGCAGCCCATCGAAGGCGGCGCCGCCAACATGGTCGTTGCCCTGACTAAGGGCGCGGTCGATATCACGCGCACAGCGACTCCTTACCTGATTCAGGATGTGCTCAAGGGTTCCGACAACGTCGCCATTCTCGGCGAGACGGCAACGCCGATCTATAGCTTGATCGTAAAACCTGAGATCAAAAGTTTCGTCGACCTAAAAGGCAAAACCGTCGGCCTTTCTCTAGCCGTCGATACGATATCGATTTCGACGCGCAAACTCATGGCGATGAACAGTATTAGGGAAGGCGATTTCAAGGTCAAAGAGCTGGTCGGCACGCCGGCACGGGCCGATTGTCTCAGAAAAGGCGAATGCGACGCCGTGCCGCTCGGTCAACCGGAAGATTTCGTCCTGATGCAGCAGGGTTACCTGCGCCTGGGCGTCTCCACCGACGCCATGGCCAACTTTCAATTCGTCGTAAGCGCCGTGCGCCGCTCATGGGGCGAAAAGAACAAAGATGCCCTCGTGCGCTATGTCCGAGCGCTCGCATCGGCGTACCGTTACATGCGTGATCCCGCGCACCGAGACGAAGTCGTCCGCATTGTCGTCGACACAACCGGCTCATCCGAAGAAATCGCTCGGCAAACTCTATCCCTCTATTTCGAGCCCGACCGGGGCGTCGTCCCCAAACAAGGCGAGATCGACGTCAAAGGATTCGCTGAAGTCATTCGAGTCATGGGCGAGGCCGGCGAGCTCAAGCCGCCTTTGCCACCGGTGGAGCGCTTCATCGATTTACAATATCTCAAAGCCGCAGGTTTGCAGTGACGGCTCAGCCCGGCACGGTGGAATCGGCTCAGGTGATTACTGACAAATTCACCGGTCATTCCAAAGGATTCCGTTCGTCGAGATGAGTTCCAGCAGTGAAGCGCAGAGCGCGTTTCAGGCCTGAACGGGACGGCTCCTCAAATCAGCCGGGGAGGAATACGTGGTGTAAGATCTCGAACCTGAGTGGCAACGGACGGGTTGATACGGTGCGTGACGGATTTCGGCTTAACAGGAATAGATGTGCACGTCGTTTTCTTCGATGCGGCGGCCGCGCGTGATCAATTTAACGATGCTGCAGACATTACGACTGACATCCCCGATATTGGTAGCCGGAAATCCATCCTTGAGATACCGACCGATGAACTTTTCATCCCTGAGGCTGACTATTTGAAGATAATCGTTGCCGTTCCCTTCGAAGTACTGTTTCGTTCCCGGAGCCGGACTATCCAGTTCGTCTTGTAGGGCCTTGGTAATTTTTATCCCTACGAACAACCGCTTAGTCATCTCATCCATATTGTTTCCCCTTTGCTCCCGTCAATATCACAGCGACGCTCAAACAACCACACGCCCGCACAAAGATTCGACTCGCTCTGCTGGCGCTTTCTCCAGCTAACCACGTCCCCCGGAGACAAAAAACTCATGCGGCGGAAAGCCTCTGAGGCGGCGCCATTTTGTCCCGGAAACCCAACCCTAAAATTCGCCGGAAATAGCCAAACTCGCAGCAATCGTATTCCGACAGAAATGGAATTTTGCCATGACGAAGCGAATCATTCAAACTGCCCGGATCGTTTGACGACTGTTAGGCGGCTCGCTCCTTTAGCTCAAACTTCCCATCCTGATCCTGACTAATCCTTCCCTCTTCATACAACCGGGCGACGGCACCAGCGACGGTTTTGTACTCCGCCTTAGGAAATTTTTCCAAGAGGTCGGCGAAGAAACAGTGTGATTTACCCAGTGCCGTTTCGATCTTGCCGATGAGCGCCTCGACGCTTTCAGTGGTCTCGGGTTTGGGCTTCGCTGTTGCCGCGGCCGGGCCAACGTAATCGCTGAGCTTAACCTTTCCCTGATGATAGTAAACGATGCGCGTGTAGCGTTGTGTTGGGATATTTTCCGGAATCGTGGCATCGATGCCCATCTTGGCGGTGGTCGGAATTTTTCCGTGCAGTGGCGGCGGCAGCGACGGATCGAGCGGCTTGGAGCGCGCGTTCGAGACGATGACGACATCGCGGTCGGCTTGCACGCGCGTTGCTATGGCCCATTCGACGTCGATGGGGTCGAAGATGTCAATGTCATCGTCGACGATCGTCACGTGCTTGATATCAGCGATCGACAAGAGTGCCATGATCGCATTCTTTCCATCGCCCGGCTGCTTCTTGATCGACGCGATGATATGCCAGTGGCAGCAGCCGCCGGGAGTGACGTTGATTGCCACTGTCTGCACGCCGGCTTCAAAGAGCACGCGCCGGGCCGCCGCTTCATAAATCGGCGCGCTCATCCAGATATTCTCCCACGGCATCTGCAGCGCATAATACATTGCGTCCTTGCGATGCATGATCGCCTTGACGCGCACGCGTGGGTTCATGTGCAGGCCGCCCATCAGACGGTTAAACTCGCAGAACGGCCCCTCCGGGTGAACCCAACCTTCGGGGAGAATCTCGCCTTCCAAAACAATTTCGGCATCGGCGATGCAGGGCACCGGCACGGTTTCGCCGTCCGCGAGGCGCAGCGACTCGTTGCGCAGACCGCCGGCAAAGGTCAGTTCGTTGACGCCGAGATTGGCCTTGAACGTCGATGCGACCAACTCGTAAGGATGCGTGCCAATAGAGATAGAAATCGGCAGCGGCTTCTTTTTCGCCAGTGCCCGCTCGCCAAACTTGCGCAGGTTATTCGGCGTAACAAGGTCAATGCCGGTGATGTTTCTTTCTTTGAGCATCAACCGATACATCCCCGCATTCATGCCGAACTCGGGATCTTCTGCGATCACGACGGCCCCGGTGATCATGGGACCACCGTCCATAACCGAGAACACCGGCACCGGCAAATTATACAGATCGACCTTTTTTCCGGTCAGTGTCACTTCTTTCACCGGCGCGCTGGTGACCCGTTTCGGCTTGATCGGTTTTTCCATGGCCTTACCGAGCTTGTCCGCAACCCTCTCGTAGGCCACACCCATGCCGAGCGCGATACGCTTGCGCGACTGTAGCAATCCGGACACGATCGGCATCGTATAGCCACGGACATTTTGAAATAGCAGCGCTTTTTCTGACTGTGCGACTAACGCCGCGAGATCGCGAAGATCTACCGCTTTGGCAATCTCCAGCAGCTCATCGTTCTTGCGCAGTAAGTCAATGTAATCTCTGAAGCTCGCTTTCATCGTTCAAATTCCTCATCATAACCGATCGTCTTTGTGCTCATTATCTGGTGGCATTAACATGCGCATGCGAGGATGTCCAACTTTCGCGGACTCAGCGTACGACTTAGAAACAGCGTCGCCATAATCTTCTGCAGCTGAAATTTTGGTTCAATACTTTCCCGCGACGGTGCTTTCGCATCGAACGCTTCCATATGTTATAACCCGCCTGGCAAAACTGATTTTTGGAAAGGTGATCTATGAGTTCCTTCGGACTGACGTTGGCGAACCGTGGCGTCATCATCGGCGCGGTTACGGTTGCTGAGCTCTTTGACATGGCGAGACGCGGCGAAGACTCCGGCGGCTTCAGCGCCGTGTGGGTGGGCGATAGTTTGCTCGCCAAGCCGCGACTGGAATCGATCGCACTGCTATCCGCTTTGGCGGCAATCACAACGAAGGTAAAGCTTGCCGTTGGCTGTATGGCAACGTTTCCGCAGCGCCATCCGGCGCTGCTCGCGCAACAGTGGGCGAGTCTTGACGTGATCTCCGGCGGCCGCTCGTGGC
>WNFU01004503.1_pt1 | contig 18299 bp, 15 predicted proteins | sample 5400121 | NCBI WGS metagenome assembly WNFU01 (sample SAMN13153360, study PRJNA577476) | soil metagenome | isolation source: 100 cm soil or saprolite under grassland replicate 1 | place: USA:California | collected 2016-06-15 | reverse complement strand
CGGCGAACTCAACCTCGGCCAGCTTGCGCGCGAGCGCTATCAGAAAGCCGTTCGTCTCATCGGATTCACGACGCACACAGGCTCGGTCACCGCGGCCTCTGACTGGGACGAGCCGACACATCGCATGCGCGTCAACCCGGCCCTTCCCGCCAGCTATGAGGCGCTGTTTCATACCGTTGATCTCAATCGATTTGTCCTCAGCTTCGAGGATGAGGCCGTCTGCGAGGCGCTCACCACCCCCCGTCTCGAACGCGCGATCGGTGTGATCTACCGGCCTGAGACCGAGCGCGTGAGCCATTACTTCACTGCGGAGCTGCCGCGTCAATTCGACCTCGTCGTACACGTCGACAGGACCCACGCACTCGAGCCGCTCGAATCCTGGGCTCACGTCGAAGCCGATCTCGCCGAAACGTACCCTTCAGGTTTATAACCCTGGAACCTTTGAACCCTGGAACCTTTGAACCCTTGAACCCTGGAACCTGTGAACCCTTGAACCCTGGAACCTGTGAACCCTGGAACCTTTGAACCCTTGAACTCTGGAACCTTTGAACCCTGGAACCTTTGAACCCTTGAACCCTTGAACCCTTGAACCCTTGAACCTTAGGTAGAATCGCGCGAGTGGAGCGGCCGTGGACGCGCTTTTATCATCCGGCAACGAGCCGCGATTTGCCGCCGCTCGCGTGGCCGAACCTCGCCGCCTTCATCCGCGATCGCGCCGGGGAGTATCGCGACCTTCCCGCATTTACGCTGTACCTTCCCAACGGAACGCAGGGCACCATCAGTTACGACGACGTCGATCGACTCTCGGATGCGCTCGCGGTGTTTCTGCGAGAGGTCGCGGGATTCTCGGCAGGCGATCGCATCGCGCTTCAAATGCCGAACTGCCTCGCCTATCCCGTTGCGGTCTTCGCGGTGCTCAAAGCGGATCTCGTGATGGTCAACACCAACCCGCTCTACACGCCGGCGGAGATGACACACCAGTTTGTCGACAGCGGCGCTGCCGGGCTCATCGCAATAGATCTGTTCGCGACGAAGGTTGCCGAGGTGTTGCCGAACACGTCGATTCGGTCGGTTGTCCTGGTCAGCCTGTCTGATCTGCTGCCGCCGCTGAAACGATGGGTCGTTCATGCAGTGCAGAAGCACGTGAAAAAGATGATTCCAGCCGCGAAGTTTGCCCACATCACGTTGGAGCAGGCGCTTGCTCAGGGGCGTGCCCGAATCAGCAAAGGCGCGGCCGAAAAGTATGCGGCGGCGCTCACAACAGATTCGGTGGCGGCGCTGCAGTACACAGGAGGCACAACCGGCGTCGCAAAGGGCGCCATTCTCACCCACGGCAATCTGCTCGCAAACATTGTCGCGGGCCTCGAGGCCTGGAAGTCACGCATCCAACCACGCGCCGAGGTCATGCTCACCGTGCTGCCGCTGTACCACATCTTCGCGTTTACCGCGAACCTGATGATCTTCTTCGCCGTCGGCGGACGCAATATTCTGATTCCGAGTCCACGTCCGCTCACCAATCTCGAGCGCGTCCTGACAACGGAGTCCGTCACCTGGATGACCGGCCTCAACACGCTCTTCATCGCGCTGATGCAGGAACCGTGGTTTCAGAAGAAGAAGGATTGGAAACTGAAGGGCTCGATTGCCGGCGGTATGGCGCTGGTGCCGGCTGTCGGGCGGCGGTGGCAGCAGATGACCGGCACACCGGTGTTCCAGGGTTACGGTCTGACGGAGACCTCGCCGGTCGTGACGCTCAACCCGTTCGATCGACCGAAGCTCGAGACCATCGGCGTGCCGATCCCCGGGACCGATGTGCGGATCGTAGATGCCAATGGAAAGGACGTGCCACGTGGTCAGCCGGGCGAGTTGCTTGTGAAAGGTCCTCAGGTGATGCGAGGTTACTGGCAGCGTCCAGACGAAACCGAAAAGGTATTGAAGGACGGCTGGCTGGCAACCGGTGACATTGCGACGATGGACGAAGACGGGTACTTGAGTATTGTGGACCGCAAAAAGGACATGATCCTGGTGAGCGGCTTCAACGTCTATCCGAACGAAGTCGAAGCCGTGATTGCGGAGCACGCGGGCGTGAAGGATGTCGCGGTGATCGGCGTGCCGGACGAGTTGAGCGGCGAAGCCGTGCATGCCTACATCGTCCGGCGCGATCCTACTTTGACGGCAGATGCCGTTCGCCAGCATTGCCGCAAGAGTCTCACGAACTACAAGATTCCGCGCGAAGTGATCTTCCGCGACGAGCTGCCGAAATCGAACGTCGGCAAGGTCATTCGCAAAGATCTACGCGAGGAAGTGCTGCGTAGCCGGTCCTCGACTGCGTGACAAGTTCCACATGGATAACCTTTGCCATACGCTCGCCGGCGCCGTGCTGGCCGAGACAGGTCTCAAGACGCGCACCGCGGGCGGTACGGCGACCTTGCTTCTTGCGTCGAATCTGCCGGACGTCGACGTGTTGGTGTTTGCAACGAACACGCTGCCGATGTCGTTTCGCAGAGGCTGGACGCACGGGGTGCTCGCCATGGCCCTCCTGCCGCTGGCGTTTGCCGCAGTCATGTACGTCGCGGCACGAATGCTGCCATCGCGCTCAACGCGTCCGCGCGCGAACAGCCCGCCGCTGAGATTTCGTTGGCTGCTTGCGCTGTCGTATCTCGGGACCTGGCTGCACGTGTTCATGGACTTCTTGAACAGTTACGGCGTTCGTCTACTGATGCCGTTCTCCGGCCGCTGGTTTTACGGCGACGCGCTCTACATCGTCGATCCGGTTTTGTATGTGATCTTCGGCGCCGCCCTGGTGCTCGGCAGGCGTCAAGCGTGGACCGCTGGTGACGGACGGTCCATGCCGAGGGTCGGCCTGGCTGTCGCCGCCACATACATGTTGCTGATGCTCGCGTCCAACGCATGGGCACGCGAAACCGTGCGCAGCGGCCTTGTCCGCGCGGGACGGTCGCCGGAAACTCGTTTCATGGTGACACCCGTTTTCGGCAACCCGTTCAAGCGCGAGGTCGTGATCGATCTAGGACCGCGGTACGAAAAGGGGTTTATCTGGTTCCAGCCGGCGCCGCATCTGCGGCCCGCGGGGTACGGCGTCGACACTTACGCGAACGAACCGTTCGCGCAGCAGGCAGCCCAGACGCCCGTTGGCCGGGCCTATCTTCGTTGGTCGCGCTTTCCGTTTTTTGTCGTGAAGCGCACGTCCCCGATGGTGCAGGTGCAGTTGAACGACTATAGGTACGCCGGACCGAACGGACGTGACACGTGGTTGTCGACCACGGTGGAGTTACCCGCGCAAATGGCCGTGCCGCCGGTACAATGAAGCATGCGGAGCTGGGTGCTCGCCCGCGCTACAGTCGTCTTTCTTGCGTGCCTCGCATTGCCGGCACCCGCGACCGCGTGGGGGTTTGAAGCACACAAAGCAATCGCCGAGCACTTCATCGCGCTGCTGCCGTCCGAGCTGAGGCCGCTCTTTGAAGCGCGCAAAGCGTTCATTGTCGAACGATCGATCGATCCGGATGTCTGGCGAACCGTCGGGTGGGAATCGGAGCCGCCGCATCACTTCGTCGACATCGACTTCTACGGGAAGTTCCCGTTCACCGAGCTGCCGCACGAATACGACCGGGCCGTGCAGAAATTCGGCCGCGAGGTTGTCGACGCGCAGGGCACGCTGCCGTGGCGCACCGAGGAGTTCTACGGGCGGTTGGAACGTGAGTTCGCAGGTCTGAAGCGCAAGCCCCCACCCGCTTACGCGACCGACAATATCGTCTTGTTCTCAGCGATTCTTGCGCATTACGTCTCGGATGGGCATGTGCCGCTACACGCCGTCATGAACTACGATGGTCAGCTGACCAGCCAGCAAGGGGTTCACAGCCGCTGGGAAGCCGAGCTCTTCGAGCGGAACCGTTCGCGTATCAAGATTGCGCCACTTGCGCCGCGGCCGGTAATCGACCCGCGAGAATTCATGTTTCAGACGCTCCTCGACAGCTACAAACTGGCAGAAGGTGTGCTTCAGTCAGATAGGAAGGCCGCTCAGGGCCGCGAGTTCTACGACGATGGGTATTTTGAGGTGCTCGCGAAGGAACAGCTGGCCGTGCTCGAGAGGCGTCTGAATGATTCCATTACGGCGGTTGCGTCCGTTGTCATCGGTGCCTGGCAACAGGCCGGACATCCTGCGATACCAGTCGAGCGCTCCCGTCAGCCGCGCCCCATCCGTCCTCCCAACTGATGACGCGGACGCAGCCGGCCGTCGCGCGCCATACGAATCGCCGTCAAACATGGATGTATTCCTGATTCCGACCGCGACGGCGGATCAATACGAGCTCTATTACGAGGCGCCCGACGAGGATCCAATTGAGGAGTCCGAGGGACAGGGAATCATCCATCGCGTGCGCAGGCGGTTTTCCGAAATGCTGCGAGAAGCGGAAGAGTCGCGCCATCGCCGGCACGAGGAAGAGGATGCCGCGCCTCAGGGTCTTCTCGTCCGTCTGCGTCGGCGGGCCATGGGGTTTATCGTCGAGCGTATTGCCGAACAGCGGCTGTTGTGGCACTTACGTCGCGCGACGACGGTGTGCGCGCAGATTCCCGGCGACGTGACCGAGGATCACGCAAACACCATCATCCGCTCGATGCTCAAGAAGGACCTGGATCATCATTTCAAATGGATCTGGATCGACCTGGCGCTGCTGATCCTCGTGGCGCCTCTCGTTGTGCTCCCCGGACCGAATGTGCCTGGCTTTTATTTCACGTTCCAGGTGGTCGGTCATTACTTGTCGTATCGCGGCGCGCGGCAAGGTCTGTCTGAAGTTCAATGGACCATCCGGCAGAACGCCGCGCTCACCGAGCTGCGGACGCTGCTGGCCGCTTCGGCGCCGCAGCGCATGCGCCGCGTTCACGAGCTCGCGGCGCGGCTTCGGCTGCAGCACCTCGCCACCTTTTTCGAGCAGGTCGCCAGCTGACATCCCCGGCTGTCGGTCCGTCCGCGTAATCCCGTACAATCCGTGTGATGAAATTGGGGGAGCTGGCTGCGCGTCTGGGATGTCAGCTGGAGGGCGACGGAGAGATCGACATCTGCCGTGTCGCGACGCTCGAACAGGCAGGCGCCGGCGATCTCGCCTTTCTCGCCAACACGAAATACACGTCGCAGCTTTCCTCGTCAGCCGCGGCCGCCGTCATCATCGGTCCTGGCATCGACGGCGCGCGCTGCGCGGTGCTCCGCTCCGATAATCCATACCTCGCGTTTGCTCGAGCGACGCAGTTGCTCTACCCGAATCCGCGCCCCGCGGCAGGCATTCATCCCACGGCTGTGATTGGCCCAAACGTGGTCATCGAACCGGATGTGACGATTGGGCCATACGTGGTCATTGGCGAGCGTGCGCGTCTTGGCGCGAGGTCGGTTGTTTACGCGCACGCGATCATCGGCGCTGAAGCGGTCATTGGTCCCGACTGTTTGCTGCATGCGCGCGTGTCGATCCGGGAGCGTGTCACTATCGGCGCTCGCGTCGTCATCCAGGACGGCGCCGTCATCGGCAGCGACGGTTTCGGGTTTGCGGCGCGCGAAGACGGCACGCACGAAAAGATTCCGCAGGTCGCCACGGTCGTCCTTGAAGACGATGTCGAGGTGGGAGCAAATACGACGATCGATCGGCCGGCTGTCGGGGAAACGCGCGTGAAGTCAGGCACGAAGATCGACAACCTGGTTCAGATCGCACACGGCGTCGTCATCGGCAGCAACTCCATGCTCGCCGCGCAGGTGGGCATCGCGGGCAGTACCATTGTGGGTGACCAGGTGATGCTCGGCGGCCAGGTTGGTGTGACCGGCCACGTCACGATCGGCGATCGCGCGCGGGCCTCGGCGAAAACCGGGGTCACCGGCAATGTCGACGCGGACAGCTTCATCACGGGCTATCCGCACATGGACAACCTGGAATGGCGCAAAGCGTATGTCGTTTTCCGGCGGTTGCCTGAAATGCGTAAGCAGCTTTTGGAGCTCGCCGAGCGGCTGGCCGCTATCGAAGCCGGGAAACAGTCATAATCGTAAGACTACCCATGCACCAGCGCACTTCGCAGAGGCTCCTGTTAATCGTGGTGTCGGCGGCGCTCGTCGGTGTTCTGCCGTGGCGCGCTGCCGTCAATGCGGCTGTTCGCCCGCCCAAGCTGGAATACCAGCGCCTCGTGTTGCCAAACGGTCTTACCGTCATTCTGCACGAGGATCATTCGACACCGATCACACACGTGGCCCTGTGGTACCACGTGGGATCGAAGAACGAGCGGCCGGGCCGCACCGGTTTTGCGCATTTCTTTGAACACCTGATGTTCAAAGGCTCGAAGAACGTCGATCCCGAGCAGCACACCTCGATTGTTTCGTCCGTTGGCGGACAGGCGAACGCCTACACGACAGAAGATGCCACGGTGTTCTGGCAGACCGTGCCATCGCAGTACTTGCCGCTCGTGCTCTGGATGGAAGCCGATCGCATGGCGACGCTCCGCATCGACGACAAAACGTTCAAGAGCGAGCGCGAGGTGGTCAAGGAAGAGCGCCGAATGCGAATCGAAAACCAGCCGTACGGCCGGCTGAATGAAATCCTCTTCGATCAGGCGTTTACCGTGCACCCGTACAGGCATCCGGTCATCGGCAGCATGGAGGATTTGGAGGCGGCCACGATCGAGGACGTCCGCGACTTCTACCGGACGTACTACGTGCCGGCGAATTGCGCCGTCGTCATTGCGGGCGATTTCGATCGTGATCAAGCGATCGACCTGGTGAATCGCTACCTTGGGCGCGTTCCCGCAGCCGAGAAACCAGTGCCGCGCGACATTCCGCAGGAACCGCCACAAACGAAAGAGAAGCGCGCGACAGTGGAAGAGCCGTGGCCGTTGCCGGCCGTGGTGGTCGCCTACCACATCACCTACGACGGTGATCCGGACTCTTACCCGCTCCACATCTTGTCGAAGGTGCTCTCCGATGGGCAGAGCTCGCGGATCTATCGAAAGCTCGTGTACGAAACCGGTCAGGCGCTTACCGCGTTCGGTGGCGGGAACATCATCGAGAATCCGAACTTGTTCTATGCCGTCGCCATCGTCAGCCCCGGTCAGCAGCCTGCGGCCGTGGAGAAGTCGCTCATCGCGGAACTGGATCGGGTCAAAACCGAAGGGATTACCGAACGCGAGCTGCAGCGCGCTAAAAATCAATTCGCGCGCGATTACATTCTGATGCGCGAGTCGCTCAAGGATAAGGCCGACGTTCTCGCGCACGCGGAAGTGATTCATTCCGACATCACGACGGCGGACGGCGAGTTCGAGATCTTTCAGCGCATGACGACCGCCGACGTGCAGCGGGTGGCGAAAACCTACTTCGTGCCCGAGCACCGCGTGGTGCTGCACGTGATGCCGACCCTTCGACAAGCTCAGGGTCGCCCCGAGCAGCGTCGAGGGGCGAAGGGCGGTGTGCAGTGACGCGCCGCCTCTCTGTGTCGATTGCAGTCATCGCATTGGCGCTGGCACAGGTTGCCGCCTTCACACAGGGGCGACCCTCCGGCGCGCAAGTCAGGTCCTGGCCGAGCGAAGGCCCGCCACGCCCGCTCGCCGCGCGCCCCGTGAACTTTCCGCCGTACGAGATCAAGACGCTCTCCAACGGGTTGAGAGTCGTCTTCGTGAGCCACCACGAAGAGCCGGCCGTGAGCGTCCGGATGATCGTGCGGGCGGGCGCGGCGCTGGATCCGAAAGGAAAGCTCGGCCTCGCGATGCTCACCGCGTCGCTGCTCGATCAGGGCGCAGGCAAACGTACGGCGGAACAAATCGCCGATGCAATCGACTTCGCCGGCGGCATTCTCAGAATAGGCGCCGGCACCGATCTCACGTACGTCGACGCCATCGTCATGAAAGACAGCCTCGGCCTGGGGTTGCAGCTCATTGCCGATGTCGTACGGCGGCCGACGTTCGCGGCGGAAGAGATCGAGCGGCAACGCCAGCAGGCGATCTCGTCGTTGAAAGTCGCCTCCGAGGATCCCGACAACGTGGCCGGTCACGTGATCGATCGCCTCATTTACGGGTTTCATCCGTATGGCTTGCCGGGAAGCGGCACTCCAGAGTCACTCGCCTCGCTCAAACGGCAGGACTTCGTCGACTTTCATCAGCAGTTTTACGTCCCGAACAACGCGCTGCTGGCGATCGTCGGCGACACCACGCCCAGCGAGGCGCTGGCGGGCGTCGAGCAGGCGTTTGGTGACTGGACGGCGCACGACATCACACCCTTCAAGCCGATCGACACACCACCACCAACCAAGCGGGTGGTGATTATCGACAAGCCCGACGCGGTGCAGACGGAAATCCGCGTGGGGCAGGTCGGGATCCCGCGCAAACATGACGATTACATCGCGCTCGACCAGGCCGTGAAGATCCTTGGCGGAGAAGGCGCCAACCGGCTCCAGCAGGTGTTGCGATCGCAGCGCAGCCTCACCTACGGCGCTTCCGCCGATCTCGACACCTACAAGGCGGCCGGCGGCATCGTTGCCGAGACGAATACGCGATCGAACGCAACGGCGGAGACCCTGCGTGTGATGGTCGACGAAATCTTCCGTCTGCAGCGCGAGCGCGTCTCTGAAGGCGAGCTCGTTGGCGCGCAGAACTACATGGTTGGCCACTTTCCGCTGACGATCGAGACACCCGATGCGATTGCCACTCAGGTCCTGAATCAACTGTTCTACGACCTGCCGCTCGAGGAACTGCAGAACTACCGCGAGCGGGTCTTGCGCGTCACTCCAGACGACATCCAGCGCGTCGCGCGAGCGTACTTCAAGCCCGATCGTCTCGCCATCGTGCTCGTCGGAAATGCCAATGCTTTTGTGAACGATTTGAAAGGCGTGGGCTTCTCCGACGTCGAGCGCATTCCAATCGATCGTCTCGACTTGATGGCCGCTGACCTGCGACGTAAATGACCGGCAGTTCGTTGCGGACGTCCGTGACGAATGTTCGAGTCATGCTGTCATGTGGCGAGATCTCCGGCGATATGTACGCCGGCGCACTCGTGCACGCGCTGCGCGCGAGAAACGCCAACATCGAAGTCTTCGGCCTCGGCGGCGATTGTTTCGCGGCGGCCGGAGGCCGCCTCATCGGCGATTTTCGCGGACTGACCGTCACCGGCCTTGTTGAAGCGCTGCGCGTCCTGCCGGATTCGTACGCGATGTACCGCAAACTGCTGCAGGCCGCCGAGCGCGAGCGCCCGCACGTGCTGGTCCTCATCGACTATCCCGACTTCAACTTTCGGCTGATGGCGTCGGTTCGCCGGCTCGACATTCCGATTGTCTATTACGTCAGCCCGCAACTGTGGGCCTGGCGTCCAAGGCGCATACACAACATGAAAGCATCGGTGGATCGCGTGCTGCCGATTTTTCCATTCGAGGAGCCGCTGTATTTGCGTGAAGGACTCGACGTGCGATTTGTCGGCCACCCGCTCATCGACCTTGCGACAAGCGAGATTTCACGCGAGCAGTTTCTCGCGGGCATCGATCTCACACCGGCGAAACCGGTCGTGGCGCTCCTCCCGGGCAGCCGCCCGAACGAGTTGCAGCGCCTCGTGCCAACGATTGCCGCGGCGGTGCCGCGGATTGCATCGAGCGTCATCGGGACGCAGTTTGTCGTCGCGCGCGCGCCTCACCTCGCCGATTCCTACTTTGCGCCCTTTCAGGGCGTCGGCGCCCCCGTTCGGATTGTCGAAGGCCAGACCGACGACGTGCTTGCGGCCAGCGACGTCGTCATTACCGCGTCGGGAACAGCTACCGTGCAAGCTGCTTTGCACGATAAGCCCATGGTGGTCGTCTATCGCCTGTCGCCACTCACCTACAAGCTCGGAAAGCCGCTGCTGCGTGTGTCGACCTACAGCATGGTCAATCTCGTGGCGGGCGAGCGCGTGGTCGAGGAGCTCATTCAGGACGACTGCACGCCGGATGCGGTTGCGCGCGAAGCCATCGATCTTCTGACCAACACGGATCGCGTGACGCGGATGAAAGAGCAGCTTGCGATCGTTCGCGAGAAGCTCGGCGGCCCGGGCGCAAGCGGGCGCGCCGCGGATGCGATTCTCGAGGTAGCCGAGCGGCGAGGGACGGTCTGAAGACCGGCCGGCATTCCGCGCCACAATAGCGCATGTTCCGCACAATATCTGTCCTCGTGCTCGTAACCGCGTTGTCAGCGCCGGCAAGTGCACTGACCATCGCTCCTCTCACTTTCGAGCAGCTTGTCGAAGCAGCAACCGCCGTGATCTACGCGCGCGTGAGCGGCGTTCAGGGGCGCTGGACCGCAGATCGAAGAAGCATCGAGAGCCTCGTGACGCTGCAGCCGCTGCGCTATTTGAAGGGCAACCTCGGCGATGGAGTGATCATGCGATTGCCCGGCGGAGAGGCCGGAGGCCTGCTCCACGTGCTTCCTGGGGCGCCGGTGTTGCGTGCCGGCGATCTCGCGGTGATCTTTCTCGAGTGGCGCGGCCCCTCGATTCCAATTCCAGTCGGACTCACTCAGGGTGTCTTTCGCGTGCTCGTCGATTCTCAAACGGGCCGCGCCGTTGTCACCTCGCCTCCGCTGAAGGCCAGTGCCGTTGGTCGCGTCATCCGCGGCGCAGCTGAGCGTCGTGCGCTGACAGTCGATCGATTCGCCGAGCAAGTCCGGGCGATTACAGAGAGCCACCAGTGAGGCAGATACTGGCGGTCGTCCTGACCGCGCTGACGGTTGCCGGCGCGCCCGCTCCCGCATTTGCGTATCTGAAATTCGGTGTGCGCATAGGCGCAAACTCCGTCGACCTCAAATGGAATGCGCCTGTTCGCTACTTCGTGACCGATCGCCCGACCGCTGACGTGCCGGTTGCGGCTCTGAGTGCCGCCATCGCGCGTGCTTTCGCAACGTGGCAGCGCGTCTCGACGGCGATGGTGCGGTCGGAGTTTCAAGGTACGACGATCGTTCCTCCCGGATTTCAGGACGGGCGGACGACCCTTGGCTTTCTCGATCGGCCGGATCTCGATGGCGCCCTGGCCGCCACGAACTTCCTGATCGACGCAAACACCGGCGAAATCGTCGAGGCCGATGTGTTCTTCAATACGCGTTTCTCGTGGTCCACGGCAAGTGCGGGAGAACCAGGCCGGATCGATCTCGAATCCGTCGCGCTGCACGAAATCGGGCACCTGTTGGGACTCGGCCACTCTGCACTTGGTGAAACCGAAACCGATGCCGGCGGGACTCGACGCGTCATCGGATCAGGCGCGGTGATGTTCCCAATCGCGATGTCTTCTGGTTCGATCGCAGACCGCGTCCTTCAACCCGATGACGTCACGGGGATCAGTGAGCTGTATCCGTCAAGCGATTTTCTCGAAACCACCGGAAGTATCGCGGGACGGGTCACGAAAGCCGGACGTGGCGTGTTCGGCGCGCATATCGCGGCATTCCATCTTCAAACCGGAAGACTCATCGGTGGGTTTTCGCTGAACGACAACGGCGAGTTCGTCGTCGCGGGACTCGAGGCGGGTGCGTATGTGGTTCGTGCCGAGCCCTTGGATGATGTCGATCCCGACGGCTTCTTCACGATGCCTGTCGACGTGGACTTTCGCGTCGCGTACGCAACTCGGCTCGTGGTCGTCCCGCGCGGCGGAGGCATTGGCGCTATCGAGATTGCAGTGAGCCCCAAGTGAAGCGTCCTGCGGTGCTCATTGCAATCACATGCGCGGTCGCACGCGTTGCGGCGGCGCAGGATCCAGGGCCCGCGCCGCAGCCGCACCACATCAGCGCCTCGGCGGGAGTCGCCTGGCTCGTGGGCCATTCGCTGGGCGGAAGTACGGCAGCGCTCCGCCGCAACGAACCTGGAACGGCTACGCCCGGGCCCTCCACGCTTTTTCGCGCCGACACGTCGATCGAGCAGTCTGCGGGCGTTGAAGCGCGACTCGCATACGCACTCACTCGCGCGCTCGAAGTGGAAGTAGGCGGCGCGCACGCGCGGCCGCGACTCGCCGTGCAAATCACCCAGGATGTGGAGAGCCGGCCCGTCGCGCTTCGAGATGCGACGTTCTCGCAATACATCGTCGACGTGAGCGCCTTGTGGCAGGTCAATGCGCTCGAGCTTGGCTCCCATGCAAGGCCATATGTGATTGCCGGCGGCGGCCGCGTCTGGCAGCTCTACGAAGATCGCGCAAAGCTCGTCACGGGCGCTCTGGTGCAATTTGGCGGTGGTGTCCGCTATTGGTTGAGAGGCGGGAAGTCGCGAACGCATCCGGCCGGTGTGCGTGGCGAAGTGCGCCTGCAGGTATATTCCGCGGGCCTCGATATCCCGGATCGCACCCGAATATATCCCTGTATCAGCGTGTTCGGTTTCTTTGGTTTCTAGGCAGGCGGCGGGAAAGCCGTTCGCGGCCTGCGAGAAACGTTAAGATCAAACGGTCATGGCCTCACTGAATTCATTCAACACGAGGACATCGCTGACCTCTGGATCGGAAACGGTTGACATGTATTGTTTGCGGAAGCTCGAATCGGGCTTTCCAACCGTCAGCCGCCTTCCGTTCTCGTTGAAAATCCTGCTGGAAAACCTGCTCCGGCGCGAAGACAACGCGTTCGTCAAATCGGACGACATTGCCGCGCTCGCGTCGTGGGATCCCGCCGCGCCGAAGCAGAGGGAAATCTCGTTCATGCCCGCGCGCGTGTTGTTGCAGGATTTCACCGGCGTCCCGTGCGTGGTGGACCTTGCGGCCATGCGCGACGGGATCACGGCCCTCGGCGGCGATCCTCAGAAGGTCAATCCGCTCCAGCCGGTGGAGCTCGTCATCGATCACTCCGTGCAGGTTGATTACTTTGCCACGGTGAATGCGCTACAGCAGAACGCCGCGCTCGAATACGAGCGCAATCGCGAGCGATACGTATTTCTCCGCTGGGGACAGGAAGCGTTCAACAACTTTCGGGTCGTGCCGCCGGCGACCGGCATCGTGCATCAGGTGAACATCGAGTACCTCGCGCGTGTGATCGTCCGCGACGCTTCGTCGGGCGAGAAGATCGCATACCCCGACACCGTCTTCGGCACCGACTCGCACACGACGATGGTGAATGGCCTTGGAGTCGTCGGATGGGGAGTAGGCGGCATCGAGGCCGAAGCCGCCATGCTCGGGCAGCCCAGCTCGATGCTCATTCCGCCGGTGCTCGGATTTCGTCTCACCGGACGGCTTCCAGAAGGAACGACGGCCACAGATCTCGTGCTGGTCATCACCGAGGCGCTGCGCAAACGCGGCGTCGTCGGCAAGTTCGTGGAGTTTTATGGTCCCGGGCTGCGGCATCTCACCATCGCGGATCGCGTGACGCTGGGCAACATGTGCCCCGAATACGGTGCCACTGTCGCGATCTTTCCGATCGACGAGATGACACTCGACTACTTGCGCCTGACTGGGCGCGAAGCCGAGCACATCAAGTTCGTCGAAGCGTACGCAAAAACACAGGGACTGTTCCGCGGCGAAGATTCACCCGAGGCGATCTATAGCGAGACGATGCAGCTTGACCTGGCTGTCGTGGAGCCGAGCATGGCGGGCCCCCGCCGTCCGCAGGATCGCGTCGCGCTCGGTCGGGCGAAGCAGTCGTTTTCCAGCGCGCTGCCGGACTTGAAGAAGACGGTCAAAGTTGCGGCGGCCGTTGGTGGAGCCGCCACGGCGGTTGCGACAGAAACCGCGCTCGACCACGGTTCGGTCGTCATCGCGGCGATCACGAGCTGCACGAACACCTCGAATCCGAGCGTCATGATCGGCGCCGGACTTCTCGCCAAGAAAGCGGTTCAGAAGGGGCTGCGCCGGAAGCCCTGGGTCAAGTCCAGTCTCGCCCCGGGGTCGAAGGTCGTCACCGACTACCTCACGAAGTCAGGGCTTCAGGAGTATCTCGATCAACTCGGCTTCAATCTGGTGGGATACGGCTGCACGACGTGCATTGGCAATAGCGGACCCTTGCCTGAGGACATCTCGGCCGAAGTGCGGGAGCGGGGTCTCGTCGTCTGCGCGGTCTTGAGCGGCAATCGAAACTTCGAAGGCCGTATTCAGCAGGACGTCCGCGCAAATTATCTCGCGTCGCCGCCGCTCGTCGTCGCGTATTCGCTCGTGGGCACGATGAACGTGGATCTGACGCGCGAGCCGCTCGGGCAGGCGGATGACGGAACGCCAGTCTACTTACGCGACATCTGGCCGAGCGAGATGGAGATCCAACAGGCGATGGTGCACGCCGTCACCGACGAATCGTTCCGGCGGCAGTATTCGAAGGTGTTCGACGGTGACGAACGCTGGCGCGCGCTGCCGGTTCCAACAGGTGCGCAGTTTGCCTGGGACGACGGGTCCACGTACATCCGCCGGCCACCGTTTCTCGAGAACCTCACGACGCAGCCGGCGGCACGGACCGACATCTCCGCCGCGCGTGTGCTGGCCGTACTCGGCGACAGCATCACGACGGATCACATTTCCCCGGCCGGAGCCATTCGGGCGGACAGCCCCGCCGGGAAGTATCTGATCGAGCACGGAGTGGAACCGAAGGATTTCAACTCCTACGGCGCGCGCCGGGGCAATCACGAAGTGATGATGCGCGGCACATTTGCCAACGTGCGGCTTCGCAATCAGCTGACGCCCGGTGTTGAAGGCGGCGTCACGATCTACATGCCGGGATCGACGATGATGAGCATTTACGACGCGGCGACGCTCTATCAGAAGCACCGTGTGCCTCTCATTGTGCTTGCCGGCAAGGAGTACGGCTCTGGCTCCTCGCGCGACTGGGCCGCCAAGGGCACGATGCTTCTCGGGATCAAAGCGGTCATTGCCGAAAGCTTCGAGCGCATTCATCGCAGCAATCTCGTGAACATGGGTGTGTTGCCGCTGGAGTTCAAACTGGGTGAGTCGGTGGCGAGTCTCGGTCTCACCGGACGTGAAGTCTTCGAACTGGTCGGGTCAGGCCCGGCTCTGCGCGCTCGCGGCGACGTGGTGGTGGGTGCGACGGCAGAAGACGCCGCAGTTCGGACGTTCACCGTGACCGCTCGAATCGACACGCCCGAGGAGCTCACGGCGTTCGAACACGGAGGGATTCTGCCGTACGTGTTGCGGCAACTTGTGAAGCGGCAATGACTTGCTGAAACTGATCGTGAGCAGTTCCTCCGTCATGTTTACTACCGACGAACTCCGCCTTCGCGCCAAAGCATTGGGGTTCGACCTCTGCGGCATTGCGCCCGCCACCGCTCTCCCGGAGCTCACGCGTTTGCGTGAATGGCTGGATGCCGGATACGCGGGCGAGATGATTTACCTCCACAAATCTGCGGAACCGCGCGCGGATATTCGAAACTTTCTTTCGTCCGCCCGATCGGTGATTGTGACCGGAACGGTGTACTACACAGATCATCGAAGAGTTGAGGGCGAGGGCGTGGGTTCAGTTACGCCGTCCGACGCTGTCGAAATCGCACGCTACGCCTGGGGCGACGATTACCACATCGTCCTCGCCGAACGCCTCGACGCGCTCGTCGCATGGCTGCGCGACCAATCGGAGACACCGTTCGAGGCCAAGATCTTCGTGGACAAACACCACGTGCAGGAGCGCGTGTTCGCGAAATACGCCGGCCTCGGATGGATAGGGAAGAACACGTGCATCATCAATCCCGAGCTGGGCTCGTGGTTGTTTCTCGCAGGTGCCGCTGTCAGCCTCGAGCTTCCCGTCGATGTGCCGGCGCTGGATCAGTGCGGGGAATGTACGTTGTGTCTCGATTCCTGTCCGACCGGAGCCCTTGTCGACCCCTATGTGATGGACGCCACGAAATGCATTTCGTACCTCACGATCGAGCTGAACGATTGCATACCGGCACATCAGCGCGGCAGTGTCGGCAACCACGTGTTCGGCTGCGATATCTGTCAAGACGTGTGCCCCTGGAATCTCGCGCCGCTCGGTACGAGTGATGAAGCGTGGACCGCGCGCGCAGGCCGCGCCACGCCGCGGGCCGCGGAGTTGTGGCAGCGATCGGATCAGCAACTGCATGCGCTTGTGGATCGCAGCGCGATGAGGAGGACGAGCTTGTCGCGCCTGCGACGCAACCTGGCGGTCACGCTCGGCAACAGCGGCGATCCAAGAATGGCGGAGGTGCTCGATCGCGCGGGCGGCGGCGTGCCTCGCGCAGCGCCCAGCGCGCACACGGCGCTCGTCACCGAGCACGTCGAGTGGGCGAAGGAGAAGCTTTCGCAGTCGACCGCGGACTGATCGTAAGATTCGAGCTATGTCCGAGACTTTCTCCCCCGTGCTGCTCGTCTCCATGCCGCAGATGCTCGACCCCAACTTCGCGCGCAGCGTCGTGCTGCTGGCGGAGTACGGCAGCCATGGCGCATTCGGTCTGGTGGTGAATCGGCAGATGAGCGAGCCGGCTCACGAAGTGATTACGCCCGAGCCGCCCATGGACATCCATAAAGAGGTCCATCTGTATGTCGGCGGACCCGTCGAGCCGAATCGCGCGTGGGTGTTGACGGCGCACAAGCATCTCGATCAAGACGCGCTTGAAGTGGTGGACGGCCTGTATCTGTCCGCGGCGCCGGAGGTCATCAAACGCGCACTGCAATCCACGCCCGATCCGCGGATGCGCCTTGTGATCGGTTATGCCGGATGGGCCCCGGGGCAGCTCGATACCGAGCTCGCGGCGTCGGCATGGCTGATGGCGCCGATTGAAGCGGATCTCGTGTTCGATGTGCCGCTCGAGAAGATGTGGGAAACGGCTATCCGCCGGCTCGGCGCCGAACCATCGGCGCTGCAATCATCGTCCGGTGTCCATTGACCCCCAGACTGCTGACGATCTCATGGGGCAGGCCCCTTTCAAGAGGCAAATCGTGAACGGTCGATCAACGTTGCTCGCCACTCTTATCGTGCTGACGCCAGCGCTCGTCTGGGCGCACGTGACGGTTCGCCCCCGTGAGTCGAAGACGAGCGCGCTCGAGCACTACACGGTCCGAGTGCCTACCGAAGGCGCGGTGTCCACGACGTCGCTCGAGCTCGAGATTCCAGCGGGCGTCACTGTGACCGAGGTGCCATCTCCGAGACAAGCAACGAGCGACACCAAACGCGTGAACGGCCGGATTGTCGCGATCGTCTGGACACAGGAAATCCCGCCGAAGGAAGCAGCCGAGTTCGTCTTCACGGCGCGCAATCCTTCAGCAGGTACCGAGATCGCGTGGAAGGCGCACCAGCGGTTTGCCGACGGCACAACCGTCGATTGGATCGGCAGTCCCGGCGGAAAGCGGCCAGCCTCCGTCACCAGGCTGATGCCGGCTTCGGCAAGCAGGTAGTGCTGCGCTGCAGTTCACGATCGGATTCATCGGTGGTCTGACGACGTACTCCAGGGTCAAGCACGAGACCACGCCAACGCGTCTGGTCTCACGCGCGACGGACACTGGTAAGCAGGTATGCTGGCGCCGTGAAAGCGGCATATTCCATCCGAAAAGCGATTCCGTCTGATCTCGACGCGCTTATCCGTTTCACGTTGCAGGAAGCGCTTGAAGCCGAGGGCGCTGAGAAAAACGTGGAGGGCGTGCGGCGCGGCGTTCTAGCGGCGTTCGCCGATCCACCAGCCGCGACCTACTGGATGGTCGAGACTCGGGAAGGCCGGACCTGAGACTCGTCGTGCACCACTCAAACCGTCGTGCACTCCGCGCCTACCAGCGATGCGGTTTTGCGGTTGCGCCGTACGTGATTATGCGGAAGCCGTTGTCCTAGCGCCCTTGCCGGTGGCACGCGGGTTGGCGTCAAGCGAGTGAACCTGGTGAGGACCGCGCCGCCCGGCGGCCAGTGAGGTCGCCGACGCGAATGCGGTAAACGACGGGTGGTCCTTGCTCCTGACCGCTGCTCAAGTCGGCCGCCGCAGGCAGCCACCACTGTGCGCGCTCCTGAAACAAGTCGAGCGCACGCGCACGTCTACGCTCCGCGTCCATCCTGTCGCGAACTTCCTCGTAGATTCCGATGACGACGACTGTTGTCCAATGGAATCGGTCAGAGATCTCGTCGAGCTCGACGCAGACCTTGGGATTCTCGCGCATCCACTCGATCTTCCGACCGAGCATGGAGAAGCTGTACAGGGATGTGTCGGATTCGTCGAAGTAAAACGAAATTGGAACCACATACGGCTGTCCGTGCCGCGCGCACGCGAGTCGTCCCACGGTCGTGCGCGACAGGATTTCAACGCACTCGGCTCGTGTGAGTTGGTGGATGAGCATTATCAAAAGTATGCACGCAGCGGCCGAGGTTCGGGCAACATCCACCAACAAGCAACAACAACACTGCCTGCGGAC
>WNFU01004652.1_pt1 | contig 18301 bp, 12 predicted proteins | sample 5400121 | NCBI WGS metagenome assembly WNFU01 (sample SAMN13153360, study PRJNA577476) | soil metagenome | isolation source: 100 cm soil or saprolite under grassland replicate 1 | place: USA:California | collected 2016-06-15 | reverse complement strand
GTCATCTTATTGCTTGCACGCTATTTTGATAAAACGCAAAACCGGCCGCGTGATCTCCGCTGGATTTTCGTTGCTTTCTTGTGGACAATGGGTATTGCGTTTTGGATTTTAATACAGCCTAATTTAAGTAATGTTGTTGTGCTCATGGTGATACTTGCTACATTGCTGTGGCTCAACGGGATTCAGTTGAAGCATCTGTTGTTGTTTGGAGTGATTGGCTTTATCGCGATTTCGACGGTTGTCGCTCTTTCGGCCGCGGGCATTCGAATCCCATTCTTGCAGGAATATCAACAACAACGAATTGCAACTTTCATTTTGCCTGATCCGAATGCGACCTTTGGCGCGACGTACAACGTCCAGCAGGCGCTCATTGCCATTGGCTCGGGTGGGTTATTTGGGAAGGGATATGGTCATGGCACGCAGACTCAATTGCGCTTTCTGAAAGTGCGCCACACAGACTTTATCTTTTCTGCCATCTCCGAAGAATTTGGATTGATTGGTAGTTTGCTGGTAATCATTATTATTGTCTTGGTGATATGGAGATGTATCCGTGCGGCGCAAAAAGCGCGTGACGTGGCTGGGATGACCATTGCTTATGGTGTCGCGACGTTGATCTTCTTTCAAGGCATGGTTAACATCGGTGTGAACTTGAACATTGTACCTGTATCCGGTTTGCCATTGCCGTTCATCAGTTATGGGGGAAGTGGTCTCACATCGCTGATGTTGGGCATTGGATTGGTTGAAAGCGTTGCTATGCGTCACAGGCAACTGGAATTCTAAATTCACTGATGGTTGAGCGTTTTGCGTCGAAACCACTGACAATTATTTGGGAGATTAATTTTTGAACATCAAACCCGCACGTACTCGCTTAGCTCCATCTCCAACAGGCAATTTATCTTGCGCTTCGAAGATACAGATCAAAAACGATTTGTTCCGGGGTCTGAGGAAGAGATCCTGCGCAGCTTGGACTGGCTTGGACTCACGCCGGATGAGAGCCCTTTCCATGGCGGGAAGTACGGACCTTATCGCCAGACGGAGCGGCGAGAGATTTATCAGTATTATGCAAATTTGCTTGTCGAGAAAGGCAATGCTTATCCCTGCTTTTGCACGCCAGAGCGACTCGACCAGATGCGCAAGGAGCAGGAAGCGCGCAAGGTAGACCGAGTCCGCTATGATGGCCTGTGCCGGCGGCTTGACCCGGAAACGGCGGCTCACCGTATCGCGGCTGGAGAAAAGTATGTCATCCGTTTCAAGATGCCTTACGAAGGAACCACGACTGCGCATGATCACGTACGAGGCGATATCGTCACAGAAAACAAATACCTCGATGATTTTGTGTTGCTAAAATCTGATGGATTACCTACCTATCATCTGGGCGCGATGGCGGATGATCATGATATGCAGATTACACATGTGATACGAAGTGCGGAGTGGTTACCAACCTTTCCGCTGCACGTGCAGATACTCCGCGCGTTTGGTTGGGACGAGCCTGTTTGGGTACATCCCTCGATCTTTCTCAAGCCGAGCGGCAAAGGTAAGATGAGCAAACGGGATACTGTCGCAGCGATGAAAGATGGTCACTCGATTTTTGTAGGTGATCTAAGTGGTTTAGGGTATGTTCCCGAAGGTGTCTTGAACTGGATTGCGCTCATGGGTTGGGGCGTCGCTGAAGATGATGTAATGACACTCGATGACATGATCAAACGATTTAGTATCGATCATTTGACGCCCTCTGCGGCTGCGATCAACTTCCAAAAGCTCGATCACTTTAATGGGACTCACATCCGTCTCCTCACAGCCGAGGACCTGGCGCGGCGCATCAAGCCGTATCTTGTTGACACGGGACTAGAAGTCGATAACGAGACGTTGCTCAAAGTAACTCCGCTGATCCGCGAGCGACTGGTTACTCTGGACGACTCCGTTGCCTTCGCAAGTTTCTTTTTCAAGGAAGACGTTGAACCAAACCCTGAAGAACTGATTGCAAAAGGACTGGAGGCGAAACAATCTGCGGAGATCGCACGCAAGGCGCATGATATTCTAGCCTCACTCCCTGACTTATCTCATCAAACGGCTGAACCACCGATGCGTGAATTTGTTGACACGTCAGGCTTAAGTGCGAATCAAGTCTTTGGTATCGTGCGCGTTGCCGTGACGGGACAAAAAGTTAGCCCGCCGCTTTTTGAGAGCATGGAAATTATTGGGAAAGAAAAAGTGCTGGAGCGATTGCTAAAGGCAATTGAGGTCGTAGAGAAGCTGGAATAAAGCTAAGCTCTATGGCAGACTGCGGACTTCGAAGTAGTCGAATGTCGCCGAGATGCTGTTGCCTTTCAAGCGCTGACCTGTGACCAGTCCGATTTGCAGCGGGTTCATGTCGCTGGTGTGACTGCCAATAATAAACCAGACCTTTCCATCGATGCTGGACTCGAAGGTGTAGGTGTCCCCTCTGCGGCTCAAGCGTAATAAAATTGGGTCGATCTCCTTGTACGGTTGACCAAAATTTGGTTTAACGGCAACTCCCTTTTTGTAATAATTCATATACAAACCTTCACCAACACATTCAAACGATCTACAATAACCGCGTCCAGCTTGGATAAAATTTGAGTCGGATTCATAGATGATCAGGCCCGCAAACTGGAAGTTATCCTCAGGACTGAACGTCATTTGAGTCTCGATTTGAAAGTTCCTCAATGGCGCCGGGCGAAGGAGCATATTGGTGTTGGTGTGCGCCGATACGTAGCCGCCACTCACATGAATCTGTAGAACGCCAGGGACGTTTGTCAGACTCCAATTTTCTGGATCTTCACGCACCCATGTCCATGGGGCAACTAGGGCACTCGTGAAATCGTCGCGAAAAAAATTAAGGTCAGTGGTGGGAACCGGGGAAACGGTAGGAAGAATTTCTGTTGACGTAGGCGACGGAACGAGCGTGGCAGTCGCTGATGGTTTAAATACAATTGTTTCAGATGGATCAGGGGTAGGCAGAGAAAGGAAATTACAGGCGGGGAGAAGAATAAGAATAAATAGAAAGAAGAGTTTTCGCATTTTGGATTCCTGTAAAGATGATTGTACCTCTACAATTTTGAAAGAGAGAAAACGTTATTTCTGATTGATTACAAAGGATTTTCTTCTAAAATTACTTAACGATCTTCTCTCGTCAATGCTCAATAGAAACAATAACAGCCTTTTTGTCAACTCGTTAACAAATATAGAGTGTAGCTTGCTATTGTCTTTGCGGGGTCATTAGCCTACTCAATCAGGGAAGGCTTTGAATCATATGTGAAGGTAAGTCCGATGAATAGAAAACTAGTTTGGTTATCTATCCTAAGTATTCTTTTCTTAATATGGGGAGCTTCCAGTTCTGCTGCGGCCCCTCATAGAGAGCCTTTGGCTCAATCAGCACTGCCGCGTGTTGCCAGTACGCCTGTTGCTCCCGAAGCGACCAAGCCAGCCCTTATTCCAGTCACGGGAAACCCACGGCTAGGCTGGGGAATATTGATATTTTATGGATTGATTGGATTCGCTGCGTTGACTCTGATCCTAGCCCTGCTCGATTCTGCCAACCAATCAACAGCCCTATATGTACGAAGGAAACCATCACAGGAACAAGATCGCAAAGAATAGCCGACGGCATTTTCCTGTGTGAAAAGGAGAATTCTCATGCTCGAGACACTCATCATTATCATATTACTTTTGTGGTTGGTGGGTTTTTTCGGTTGGGGAAGGAGAGGGCGTGGAAGAAGAGTTGGTAGATGGGCGGGAGGCAACTTGATCCATGTCTTGCTCGTGATTGTAGTGATCCTATTGCTTATCAGGCTTTTGCGATGAAGGAAGCATCCATACCAAATACATAGACCGCCATTTCAAGGCGGTCCGCTTTTTATTGGGATAATTGTGCAGAATCGTCTTCATTCCGATACTCAATCATATAAGCGGGAATGGTGATGCCAGAAATCGACACACTCATTTCATGGGCTTTAATTCCTGCTTCCACCGGGATCATTTGCATGGCTTCTTTTGTAATGAGAATTTCGCTCGCGGCAGCCAGGTCCTCACCTATTTTGGAGGCGCGGTTGACCGGGTCTCCAAAACAATCTTCATGACCAATGATCAGTATTTTGCCGTAATCAATTCCGCAGGAGATATGAATATCCAGATCTTCTGAGGTCAATAGATTCGCGGCGCTGAAGGCGTGCTGCATCGCGATCGCCGCGTTGACAGCCGAAAGCGGATCGGGAAAGACCGCAAAGCAATTGTCCGCTTCGTACTTGATCATGAATCCGCCATACGATTTGACGATGGGTTCAGTGGTCAGTTGCATACGTCGCACCATGGAAAGATAGTGAACGATTCCATATTTACGCGTGAGCAGGGAGAAGCCAGACATATCCAGAACGAAGACAGCATATTCCGCGCCATAATCCCCCCAAAGAGTCGCTTCAATGCTGTGCCGCTCTTCAGTGGATTCAGTCTGGGAGTAGAGAAGTAAATGTTCCTGAAATTTTTCTGACATGGATTGACTAGCCATAATGACTCCACATAATGAAGGAATGATATTCATTAAGTTTACACGCAGATTGTCATTTCAACCAATACAAAAGCCTTGCGAAGGCTGAGAGCCTTCGCAAGGCTTGTTGATTAATATTCTCCCGCTTCATCTGCCAGGCGGACAATGCGCGGCGATAATGGGGTCAATTGGTTTGTAGGCCTGAGCAGGATAATTATTTCGTCTTCTTCTCGATCTTTGCCCAGGTATCTTTCAACGACACAGTTAGATTGAAAACAGGCTTGTTATCGGTCGAGTCTGGATCGGTGCAGAAATATCCGAGGCGCTCGAACTGAAAACGGTCACCTGCTTTCGCCTGCGCGAGATCTGGTTCCACATATCCATTGAGGATGTGCAGCGAATCCGGATTCAAACATCCAAGGAATCCTTCTTCGCCTTCTTCGGGATCTTCCTTCATGAAGAGACGATCGTACATGCGAAATTCCGCTTCTTTCGCATGAGGAGCAGACAGCCAGTGAATGGTGGATTTCACCTTGCGACCATCGGGTGCATCACCGCCGCGCGTGGATGGATCGTAGGTGCCGTGCACTTCGAGGACTTCGCCGGCCTCATTCTTGATGGCATGCGTGCATTTGACAAAATATGCATATCGCAAGCGGACCTCATTGCCAGGATACAAACGATAATATTTTGGTGGAGGTGTTTCGCGGAAATCATCCTTCTCGATATAGAGAACCTTCGAGAAGGGAACCTTGCGTCTGCCAGCCGCAGGATCTTCGGGATTGTTGACTGCATCCATCTCTTCGACGAGATCATCGGGATAATTATCGATAATTAGTTTGAGAGGTTTTGTGACCGCCATGCGGCGCTGTGAATGTTTGTTGAGGTCATCGCGCACACAGGCTTCCAGGAATGCAACATCTGCAATGACGCCCGCGTTGGAGGTGGCGACCGTTGAGATGCCCATGCGCTGGACAAAATCCACAATGGCTTCGGCCGTGTAGCCGCGACGACGCATCGCGCGCAGAGTGGGCATGCGCGGATCGTCCCAGCCAGTCACATATTTTTCCTCTACCAGGCGGCGGAGCTTGCGTTTGCTCATGACGGTGTAATTCAAGTTGAGACGCGCGAACTCGATCTGCCGGGGTTTGAAGACACCTAACTGTTCAGGAAACCACTCGTAAAGTGGACGATGGTCCCGATATTCCAGCGAACACAGTGAATGCGTGATGCCTTCCATGGAATCATTCTGTCCGTGCGCCCAATCGTACATGGGATAGATCTTCCATTTGTTGCCGGTGCGGTGATGAGCAGGCTCGTGGATGATGCGATACATGACCGGGTCACGCATGTTGAGGTTGGGGTGAGCCATGTCGATTTTGGCGCGCAGGACGCGCGACCCATCGGGGAACTCGCCATTCTTCATGCGCTCGAGCAAGTCCAGGTTCTCTTCCACATCACGATCGCGATACGGAGAGTTCTTGCCTGGTTCAGTAAAGGTGCCGCGGTTTGCACTCACTTCTTCGGGGCTTTGGTCATCCACATACGCCTTGCCCATGAGCACCAGTTTCTTTGCCCATTCATAGAGCACATCAAAATAGTCAGACGCATACGTGACCTTTGCCCATTCGATGCCGAGCCAGCGTGCATCGTCCATAATGGCGTCCACGAACTCGGTTTCTTCCTTGGTGGGATTTGTGTCATCGAAACGCAGGATCAACTCGCCATTGTTTTCCTTGGCAATCAGATAATCGATCATGAATGCCTTGACGTGACCAATATGCAAATAGCCATTCGGCTCAGGTGGCAACCGCGTGCGGACATAGTTGAAACGCCCGCTTGCTAGGTCTTCCGCGACCGCTTCGCGGATAAAGTCTGTATATTTCGTTTCTTCGGTCATAGAGTTGGCCTCGATTTCTTAGCCACAGAGACACGGAGACCACTGAGTCTTTTGTGTTCTGTGTTTCGTTTATGGAACAATTTGCAGACATCTGGTGTCAATCGTTTGAGCCAATTGAAATATCTTTTGTCAACCCCTAATTATAACAAACGGCAAAGTATAATTCAGCATGGAGGCTACAATGAGCGAATCCAATGAAAAGCAGGCAGGGTTTCTAGGTACTTACTTCGACCGTGATGGAGTCTTGCGCCTGTCGCGCTGGGCAGACGTGATTGCGTGGATCGTATTGACCGTTTATTTGTTGTTTTGGCTGTCTTCATTCCTGATTTTTCTGGGACAGTACTTTAGTGGATTGTACTTTGACAAGGGTGCGAACTTCTTGACCGTGATCAGTATGTTTGCGAGCCAGATCCAGCAACCGTTGCCTGGGATTTTTTACTTCTTTGGTTTACAGGCCGTCTCCAAGGGATTGTTGATCTTCCTCGACATGGAGGACAACACGCGCCGTGCAGCGCGCAACAAATAGGACTTGCCCGCGCTTGGCGGGCATGATACAATACCGCCCGCTGGATGGAACACGTTGTGTTCTGATGGGGGATTGTCTAATGGTAGGACGGCTGACTCTAGTCTAGATCAGCTAGCAATTATATTGGGGATTGGTGCAACGGCAGCACGCCACGCTCTGGACGTGGAAATTGGGGTTCGAATCCCTGATCCCCAGCACAAAATCTAGGCAGAACCTCCCAAGAAACGCCCATACTTGGGTACGAAAAGAGCCCTCTGACGCCAAGGGCTCTTTTTTTACTGCAACCAGAAATTCGGTTATGGACTTGAATAATTGGAGGTATCGTCTTTCACACGTTTGAGTTCCTCTGACATCTCTATCCGTATGAGAAGCTCATCAAGCTTTTCAGCCGAGTTAGATAATTATCTTGGGTTCAGCAGATATAATCGGATGTGAGCAATGTCAGTCGAAATTAATCAGATCATACGCAGCAAACGAAAAACACTCTCTCTCATTGTGCAGCCTGACGGTTCTCTTATGGTACGTGCACCATGGCGGGCCTCCTCAAAATCAATTAAGGAGTTTGTTGAAAGAAATGCAGAATGGGTTCAGAAGAAACAGGCAGATGCTCTAGCCAGCTATTCCCCGGTGACCAAGCAATTTATTCCAGCTGAGATGTTTATGTACTTGGGAAATGCTTATCCATTGGAGATTGTGAAGGACCAAAAGCAAAGCTTGCTTCTGAATGAGAAGTTCAAATTGGCAGAGTCAGCTCAAGATATTGCGGTCAGGGCATTTGAACATTGGTATCGAGAACAAGCCAGACGGATTCTGAATGAGCGTGTAACTTTCTATGCCCATCAATATAATTTTCAGTACAAGAGGATTGGAATCACGTCTGCTCGCACGCGTTGGGGATCTTGTGCTGTCAATGGTTCATTGAACTTCTCATGGCGGCTGATCATGGCTCCCTTGGAATCAGTGGACTATGTGGTCATCCATGAACTAGTGCACACAATTTTCCATAACCACTCAAAGCGATTCTGGAACAGGGTGCAAGAACTTATGCCCAATTATAGAGAGCACCAGAAGTGGCTAAGAGAGAATGGCCCTCGTTTATTGATGTGATCGAGTCCTTACGGATGCTTCTCACCAAAAGAACTCTGATACTTCAGATCCGCAAAACGACAGAAAAAGGCGCACAGCAAACTGTACGCCTTTTGGTTTCCTCAGCGAATCGAATGGTTGTTTTAACAGTTGAGCAACCGTGTGAATCGATTTATGCAAACGACTCGTACAATGAACGCGCCTGAACCGTGCTCTCTGCGGTCCAATTTTCAGGCAAGGATGTGCTCACGGTGACTGTAGTCCCCGCTGGGACGTCAAAGTAGTTGTCACTAAAGATGGCATCCGAGCCATCGGTGGAAAGTTCCACGAAGCGTGCCAGGTAGCGGGTAGAGACCTCGATACGCAGGGTCTGGCTTTCCACGTGGGACTTCGCCTTCAAACCAGGGTCGCGCAATTCGAGGTGCTTGTTAGCCACAAAGGGGGTAACACTTTGCGAGATCAGCGTACCCTCCTGCCACATCTCCCCGACGAAAACCACATTACGCTGATTTTCGGCAGAGACAAGAGCCGAGAAATCATACGAGCCGACGAGTGTATCCGCGAGCGCCATTGCGCGCAGGTTTTGTTCTCCGCTACTCAGGCATTTGCCATCCAGCATCTCCAGTCGCCAGCGAACGAAGACATTCAGCGGCTTGACCAAGTCGCTGGTGACGTGGACCTTCATGGTCTTTCCGTCCTCTGCAACCGAGAGCAGGAGAGGAGCATAAAAACGTTTGGCAGCATAGTGGAGCGCCTTCCAGCGCCCAAAATAATCGAGTGACGCCCAAGAGGCTACCGGCCAACAGTCGTTAAGTTGCCAGATGAGCGTGCCGCTGACCCGGTCCCGGTTGCGCCGCCAGTGTTCAACACCATAGCGTATGCCTTCAGCCTGAAGGATCAGACTCAGATAAACAAGAGAAGGAAAATCCTTCGGCATACGGAAGGTATCGGTCATCTGTGCAAGCATGAGACCGTTGCCCGAGCCGCTGCGCTGATGGTGTTCCATAATATAGGAGGTCATGTTCCAGTCGGCGGGGTCGGCATAGGTGGCGATGGTCTTGAGAGGCGGCAGAGCCTGGAAGCCGAATTCACTCATAAAACGCGGATATTGTGTACGGTAGGCGGTGAAGGGCTTACGTCCATGCCAAACATCCCAGTAATGACAATCGCCCTGCACCTGATTGTTTGCGCCCTCGAACGGCGTGTTCGCGGACGCCGAACTGGGCCAATAGGGATGATCCGGATCCTCAACCTCAAGCAACTCAGGCAGCCAATGATGGAACATGCGGTCGTAGCCAGCTTTGAGCCGCTGGTTGAGCGGGTCATCGGGTTTATTCCAACCCCAATCGCACCAACCCTGTTCCATTTCGTTGTTGCCGCACCAGAGTGCCAGCGCGGCGTGATGACGCAGGCGGCGCACATTTTCAACAGCCTCTACGCGGAAATTCTCGAAGAAGTCGGCATCGGCGGGGTAGATGCCACAGGCAAACATGAAATCCTGCCAGATCAAAATGCCGTAGCGGTCGCACAGATCGTAGAACATATCCTCAGGGTAATACCCGCCGCCCCAGATGCGCAGCATATTCATGTTGGCATCCACAGCGCTCTTGAGCAGCCCTTCCAGCATTGACCTGGTAATGCGCGTGGGTAGGGAATCCGTTGGAATCCAGTCCGCGCCCTTGGCGAAGAGACGCACGCCGTTCACATAGAACGTGAATTCCTTGCCCCATTGGTCAGGCTCCTGGCGAAGTTCAATGGTCCGCAGTCCAATGTTGTCGGTACGCTCGTCAAGGAGTTTTTCTCCCTCTCTGAGGGTGACTTCGACCTCGTAGAGCGGTTGCGCACCGTAGCCATTTGGCCACCACAGTTGCGGATCGGGAATTTCGATTGCAAGATTTGCAAAATAAGCTCCCCCCTCGAATAGAGGCTGTAACTCTTCATTGGTTTCGAATTGTTCGCCGTCAGGACTGGTCACCTTCATGAATGACTTGATCTCAGACTTGCCAGCCACCTCGGCACGAATGTCAGCGCTGATTGTGGCAGCATTCAACCCCAAAGTTTGTCGCAAGTGGACATTCTCAAAGCGAACGGAATATCCTTCGAGCCGGATCTCCTTCCAGATGCCAATGGGCGGCAATTTGGGGCCCCAATCCCAGCCCCAGTGACAGGGTGCCTTACGCAAATGTGGCCCGCCGGGAATGTCGCCACCGCCTTGCAATGGGAGCTGCGCCTGTTTCGCGGTGATAAATCGTACAGGTGATCCAAATGTAATGCATAGTACATTGCTGCCATCGTGCAATAGGGTTTTCACCTTCCATTCCCAACGCCGGAACATGTTTTCTGCATGCCCGAGGTACGTCCCGTTGAGATAGACATCGGCAATGGTATCGAGACCATCGCAAACGAGGCTAACATTTTCTTCGGCAAGGAGGTCGGCATCAACGGTGAACGTATACCGATACTCCCAATCGTTTTCAGCTACCCACATCACCTTGAGTTCATTATCGGCTACAAACGGGTCGGGGATTTTGCCCAGCGCGAGCAAATCGGTATGCACGCCGCCTGGGACAGTCGCGGGCGACCATTCATTTGTTCCAAATTGGCGGAATTGCCATTCGCCGTTCAAACTTTGTTTCTGCATTGTTACTCTTTTTGGTTTAGGGTTTATTGGTTGGCAAACAAGCTTGCTTTGTCAGCGCGCCGATCAACTATGATCTGCTGGCAGCCGCCTCTGCTCTTCCTCCAATGGCCTTCACTGTCCATCAGCCGCGCGTTTTGCCTCTGATTTGCATTTTGATGTGGTAACTCGTAATGTCACATGTGCCTCTTAGTGTAACATTCCATTGTTGCTGTCGGAAGATGTGATTGAAGGAAATTTCTATTCCATTGCACCAGGCTGTTTTGCGACTCGATCCGGTCCTGCCGGATACATCAATTCATTGCGCTCAGAGCGCCATAGGTAGCTAGATTTACACACGTAAAACTGCACTGCTGTCTACCCTACTTGACGAATCCTGCTCTGGGAAATAAAATAGTTCCAATAATTAACTATTAACTATGTTAATTATATGGAGATCAGATCATGGCGCTTTCTGAACGTTTGTATGACCATACTATTGACCGCTTCTGGGAAACGGTACCTCCGCTATGGAATTTTGTCCGCTCCCATATTCGGGCTACTGCAACAACTAAATTCGATATCACTGTCGAGCAATTCCATGTCTTGAGACATGTGCGCAGAGGGATAGCATCAATGAGCGAACTGGCAATTGCGAAGAATATTAGCCGTCCCGCCATCAGCCAAGCAGTGGACATTCTGGTACATAAAGGTTTATTGACACGCGTCCAAAGCACACAAGATCGACGTTACGTGGAACTGGCATTGACCGACGCAGGTAACAATTTACTAGATACTGTATTCAAAGAAACGCGCGAATGGATGAAGCAACGTATGAGTGGATTGACGGCAGATGAGTTGGAACTTATTGCGGAGGCCATGAAAGTCATGAAGAAAATGTTGGAATAAGAACGCTGGTGCATGTTGAAACACTGCTGCCTGAACTCACATCCCATGCAAATTTGACTTTTCTGTTTATCAGAATAATTAAATCATTACTTTAGGAGAAATTAAGGTTATGGAAGATTCCCCAGTGGAACGATTGGGCGATCCTACTGAACCGATCGTATCCGACACCGTGCTGCGGCAGAGCGATAGTCGACCTTTCTCTGCCATGCGGCATCGTAATTTTCAGTTGTACTTTGGTGGACAGCTAATTTCCAATATTGGCACGTGGATGCAGATTATCGCCCAAGGATGGGTGGTCTATCAACTCGGTCACTCTGAATTGACGCTGGGGTTGGTGGCCTTTGCCTCGGCTATCCCGGTTCTGTTGATCTCACCCTGGGGCGGCGTGATCGTTGATCGCGTCTCACGCCGCAAGCTGCTGATGATGACCCAATCTGGTGCAATGATTCTGGCATTTGCCATGGCTGCCCTGACCTTTGCAGACATAATCCGGGAATGGCATGTAATCGCCATAGCTGCTCTGCTGGGAGTGGTCAACGCCTTTGACGCACCGGCGCGCCAGGCGTTTGTGCCGGAGATGGTCGAGAAGGACGACCTGCCGAATGCGATCGCCCTGAATTCCATGATGTTCAACAGCGCGCGCGTCATCGGCCCTGCTGCGGCCGGGCTGGCGCTGGCCATCGTCGGTGCCGCCTGGTGTTTCACGATCAACGGAATTTCCTTTCTTGCAGTGCTCGTTGGATTGTGGTTGATGCAACTGCCAGCGCGCCGAAAGATCCTGCATACTGCCTCGCCCTGGCAGCAACTGGTTAGCGGTATGAAATACTCGGCGGGCAAACGTGAGATCTCGGGGTTGATCCTACTCTCGCTGGTGTTCAGCATTTTCGGTATTTCTTACTCCACGATCCTGCCTGCGTTTGTGGAGAATTCGCTGCATCAGGGAGCCGCAGCATATGGATGGGTGAACACCGCCACCGGATTGGGTGCGGTCACCGGGGCACTGCTGCTGGTGAATCGCGTGGGCCAGGGGCGACGCGGAAAGTTGTTGGTCTTCACCAATCTCGCCTTTCCGCTCGTCCTGATTGCTTTTTCCTTTACCTCATCCTATCCACTTTCTCTTCTGCTGGCCTACGGATTGGGTCTCGGTTTCATGGTCCAGTTCACCACCATCAATACATTACTGCAAACCCACGTGCAGGATGAATTCCGCGGGCGGGTCATGGGGCTGTATACCATCACTTTCTTTGGATTTGCTCCATTCGGGAATTTGTTGATCGGTTTCCTTGGCGAAAAAATGGGGTTAGGGATCGCTATGGCGTTGTTTGCGGTTTGCTGCCTGATTTTCTCACGGCTGGTCCTGATGAAAAACACCGAGATTCAGAAGCTTTATTAACACAGCTTGCAGGAATGTATGCGCGGTTCATCGATGTGGAAATAGAGACTATCATCAAAGCGATGAAAATGATGTCGCCGATATGGCGGAAAATCACTGCCTACTCGAACAACAAAATATTTTGAAAATTACTTTTATGAACCATATCAAAAAACTATTACATTTTGTAAAACCTTACTGGCGCCGGAGCCTTGTGTCGCTTGTATTTTTAGTTGCCGTTGTTCTTATGGATCTGGCGATTCCGCGACTGATTCAGCGCATCATTGACCAGGGGATTAATGGCAGGAATATGCAAGTCGTTATAAGCACGACGATCATCATGCTCGCCATCTCTGGGCTGCAAACCTTTTTCGCCATTGCCAACAATCTATTTTCGATCCAAGTAGGAGAGAGCGTCGCCAGGGATTTGCGCGAAGCGCTTTTCCTCAAAATACAGTCCTTCTCATTTGGGAATCTCGATCATCTCAACACAGGTCAGCTAATGGTTCGTCTTTCGAGTGACACGACTGCCTTTCAAAGAATGGTACAAGTCTCGCTGCGGATAGGTACTAGGGCCCCGTTGTTAATGGTCGGAAGCTTGATTCTGATGTTCATTACCGATAGTCGTCTGGCGTTAATGATCCTGCCGGTTCTACTAGCCACGACGATTGTGATCGTCTTCTTCGTCTCACGTATGGGACCCTTGTTCCTGACCGTCCAAAAGAAACTGGACCGGCTTAACACGGTCTTACAGGAAAATATTGCTGGTGTGAGACTGGTCAAGGCGTTTGTGCGCGCCGATTATGAAGATGAACGCTTTGCCGAAGCGAATGAAGATTTCACGGATCGCAATATTCGTGTGATGCGATTCATGGCAACACTTTCTCCTGCTATGAGTATCTTCGTCAACATTGGTATGGTAATTATGATCTGGGTCGGTGGGATTCAATCGGTGGGCGGCAGAGTCTCAGTGGGACAAATCGTGGCGTTCATCAACTATTTGCAAACCACAATGGGCCCACTGACAATCATGGTCATGCTGGCGAATGTTGTCGCGGCAGCGACTGCCTCTGCTGAGCGGATCAATGAAGTGCTGGACACTGCCCCTGAAGTGCAGGATGTTCCCAATCCACGCGCGCTGCCCGATCGTGATGCGCAGGGAATACGGGTCGCGTTTGAGGGAGTGAACTTTCACTATAACGGGACCAACGACGGGCTCGTCCTGAACGGTGTCGATTTAATTGCGGAACCGGGCCAGACTATTGCGATCCTCGGCGCAACGGGCGCGGGCAAGTCCTCCATCGTCGATCTGGTGCCGCGCTTTTACGACGTCGCCTCAGGCAGGGTTACATGGAATGGCGTGGATGTCCGTGATCTTCGGCAAAGCGACCTGCTGGCCGAAGTGGGTGTAGTGGCTCAGGAAACGGTTTTGTTTTCGGGTTCAGTGCGAGATAACATCCGCTATGGAAAGCCGGAGGCGAGCGAGGCGGAAGTGATTGCGGCGGCAAAAGCAGCACAGGCGCATGACTTCATTATGAATTTACCGAACGGATACGATACCCGCGTGGAAGAGCGCGGCGTGAATCTTTCAGGCGGACAAAAGCAGCGCATTGCGATTGCGCGTGCGCTCTTGCTCAACCCCTCGATCTTGATTCTTGATGACAGCACAAGCTCCGTGGATGTGGAGACCGAAACAAAAATTCAGGACGCCATGAAGTCATGCCTCACGCACAGCACCAGCTTTGTCGTTGCACAGCGCATAAGCACGGTATTGAATGTCGATAAGATCATTGTCCTGGATGAGGGAAAAGTTGTGGCACAGGGAAAGCACAATGAACTGATGCAGTCCAGCCCTGTGTATCAAGAAATCTATGCCTCGCAACTTGGTGATGGTGTTAAGGTGGAGGCGGAATGAACAATCGTAATAACGACCGTCCCATACCTGATGTCCGCGCAGCGTTGGCACGCGGTGCAATGCGGCCTGCCAGAATCGAAAAAGCCGGAGATCCCCGTCGCGCGCTCGCCCGCCTGGCCATGTATCTCAGTCCATACAAGGCCACGCTGGCATTGGTGCTCACGTTTGTGCTTGCCTACATTTTGCTGGGATTGCTGGAGCCATATCTCATTGGGCGCGCGATCGATCAATATATCTCCACGCGTCAAATCAATGGTCTGCCGCAATTGGCACTGTTGCTCCTTACTGCTTATCTTTTCGATAACGGCTTTCAAGCTGTTTCCAGTTGGCTGATGGCGCGCATCTCGCAGGACGCGCTCCGCCGTTTGCGACGCGACCTCTTTGAGCATTTGCAAAAACTTTCTATTCAGTTTTTCGACAGTCATACGCCTGGTGAGTTGATGAGTCGCCTGACCAACGATATTGATGCCATCAATCAAGCCGTTTCTCAGAACGTGGTTTCGCTCATTGCGAGTGCATTATCTCTGGTAGGTATTCTAATTGCGATGTTCATCCTCAATGCATGGCTGGCACTCTCGGCATTGCTCGTTGTGCCTATCATGTTCTGGTTCACACAATTTGTAGCGCGCTACACTCGTAAAGGATTTCGGAATCTTCAAAAGGAACTCGGCGAGATCAATGGCGTGATGGAAGAATCCATTAGTGGTCAGCGTGTGGTCAAGGCCTTCCGTCGCAGTGAGACAGCCATCGAGCGTTTCCGTGCCAGCAATCAAAAGGTTTACGCGGCCGGCGTATATGCCAACACGTATGCGCTGATGCTCATGCCGCTTACCAACGTGCTCGGCAATTTCTTCGTCATTGTGCTCGTGGGCCTTGGTGGTTATCTGGCGTTGCAAAGCCTGGTTACCGTGGGTATGATCGCCACATTTATTGCCTACGCCCAGAACTTTATCCAGCCACTGCGCCAACTGGCGAACATGTACAACTCGATTCAGGCCGCGCTGGCCGGTGCGGAACGAGTCTTTGAAATCATTGATACGCCTGAGGAGGTGGATAACGCAGCCGACTCCCCGTTGCCTGTTCCCGTAAAAGGAGGTGTTCGCTTCTCTGACGTTTCGTTCGGTTACCAGCCTGAGCAGCCGATTATCAAGCACATGACTCTCGAAGCGAAAGCAGGCCAAACCATCGCCTTGGTCGGTCCCACGGGAGCGGGCAAGACGACGATCATCAATTTGTTAACCCGCTTTTATGAAATCAATGATGGGCGCATCACGATTGATGGACGCGATATTCGCGATGTTTCCAAAGCAGACCTGCGTCAAAAGCTGGGCATTGTCTTACAGGATACCTTTCTGTTTGCCGATACCGTAATGGAGAACATCCGCTACGGTCGCCTTGACGCGACGGATGAGGAATGCATCGAAGCCGCGAAACTCGCGGACGCCGATTACTTCATCCGCCAGTTGCCACAGGGCTACCAGACCAAACTTTCCGAGCGTGCCAGCAACCTCAGCCAGGGACAGCGCCAGCTGCTGTCTATCGCCCGCGCCATCCTGGCGGACCCGAGCATCCTCATCCTCGACGAAGCCACCTCCAGCGTAGACACGCGCACCGAGGCGCGCATCCAAAAAGCTTTGCTGCGCCTGATGGAAGGACGCACCAGTTTCGTCATTGCTCACCGCCTGTCTACGATCCGAGATGCAGACAAGGTCATTGTCATTAAGGATGGCGAAATCGTCGAGCAGGGTACGCACCAGCAACTGCTGGACGCAAAAGGATTCTTCCATCATCTCTATATGAGTCAGTTTAAAGGACTGGCAATCTAAATATAAAGGTCACGGGTCGGATGGGGAAAGAATCCTATTTTGTTCCGGGGTTTGGTTCGTGGATCTGAGGAATCCGGGCCGACCAATTAGCCAGATGAGTACAAGTCCAACCGCAAACAATCCCATATTCAAAGCGAACGGCAAGGAACGATCTAGGGCAGAGAGTTGACCTGCTATCCAGCCAAACGGTGAGATCAACACGATCAGGGCCACGGAGACCATGGCACTGACGCGTGCTCTTTCATTTGACTCCAGGGACAGAGCCAGCAGGGATTCGGTCATCGGGCTGACGAGGGCGGAAGCGATCCCTTCCAGCACCACGCTAATCACGAGCAGCATCACGGCCTGCGGCGGCATGATGACGAGTAATAGCTGGCTGACCAGGAAAGCAGCAAAACCTGTCCAGAGCGGTAAACGGAAGCGACGAAGATTTGTAAGACGCGGACCGATCAGAAAAAAGCAAATCGTCATAACAATTGACCGGATCGCCACATAAGTCGAGATCTGCGAATTGGAGAAGCCAAGTTTTCCGGTGAATAGCACACCCCAAAAGTTAGTGCTGATCGTCGTGTAAATGTTGGTGATTACCATCAACGAAAGAGCCGCCCGGATAGGCCGAGAATGTAAAAGCTGGTTGAAAACACTTCGATATTCACCCAACAGACTGACCAGGGAACGATGACGGGTCTCCTGCATGCGTTGCACTCCACGCAGAGTTTCATGGGAGTACGCATACAGCAATATGAATTTAGCGGTCAGCACGATGAAGCCAAATACGTACAAACCGCGTACCGCCGGTATCAAGCCAAAACGTGCTACCACCAAGCCGCCTATTGGGGTGAAAAAAGCGGAACAGACCGCGAAGATCATAATCCACGTCCAGATGTGGACCAAATGGCGTTCCTCCGCATCTTCGACCAGCAGGCAGGTCCAAGCGATGTGCGAGACGCGCCAAAGACTGTTCATCAAAGCCGCCACAACAAAAAAGCGTATATCCTGTGCGGCCGCCCAGATCAGACATGGCACGCTCCAACATAACGTGTCGAAGATAAGCAACGTTAAGCGGCGCCCGAACTTATCCACGATCGCACCGCTGAGCAGGGCTGTAAAGATCTGAACGACAAGTCCCAGGCTGGCAATGCTCCCAATTTGCTGGTCTGTCAGTCCAAGGGCTAGCATGTACACGGCAAAGAAGGGTGTGAACAGGTTATAGGGAATCCCGAACATCACCTCGGTCAACACGCTGACGCGCGGGTTGCCTTTTAGCTCGCGCAGAGTTTGGAAGAGAGGGTGGTTTTGCAACATCGAACTATTTTCCCTAGTGCCATAGATAGTTTCATTGATCGAGCACATTATATAAGTTGCATGATTTACAACTCGACAGCCCGCCGCCAGATGTTTAGATTTCTCACGTGGAAGTCATAAAGCGTTCGAAATGACTATTTTGGGGGAAAGCGGTAGGTAGTGGCCAGCCCACCAGAAGCGGTTTCGCGATAGAGACTGGGCAGATCGTGCCCGGTTTGTTTCATCACTGCTACGACCTCGTCAAAAGATACACGATGGCTGCCATCGGTGGCGCATGCATAGCGAGCACAGGTAAGAGCTTGGGCAGCGGCAAAGACATTGCGCTCGATGCAGGGGATTTG
>WNFU01037916.1_pt1 | contig 18305 bp, 16 predicted proteins | sample 5400121 | NCBI WGS metagenome assembly WNFU01 (sample SAMN13153360, study PRJNA577476) | soil metagenome | isolation source: 100 cm soil or saprolite under grassland replicate 1 | place: USA:California | collected 2016-06-15 | reverse complement strand
GCGAGGTCGAACATTCTTTAGTTCGGATACCAGGTGCAGACGCGCGACGGAGGATACCATGACCGCCACTCCCCGACTCGTAAAGTCTCTGACGCAAGTCAACGGCACGGACGCGTTACTCCAGATCGACGGCCAGGTCGCACCCCTGAACGACGGCGGCTACGTCGTCGTGTGGACCGACAGCAGCCTCACGTATAACCCGCTTGGCACGGCGATCGTCGGGCAGCGATACGATTCTGTCGGCAAGGTCGGTGGCGAGGTCAAGATCAGCCAATTCTCCTCGGGAGACCAGCTCTCACCCGCGATCGCGGCCCTGCCCAATGGAAACGTCGCTATCGCGTTTGCCGATACGTCGGCGGGCAATCTAGACCTCTACGTGCGCGTTTTCGATGCCTCGCTGGGTCTGGTCAGGACCGACACGATCGACGCCAGCATAAACGTGACGCTCAACCCGTCGATCACCGCCTTCGCCGACAGCAGCTACGTGATCACGTACACGGCTGGTTCGGGGGCCGACACCGACATCGTGGCGCGCGTCGTGAGCTCCAGCGGGACGGTGGGCGCCCAGTTCGACATCGACAATCAAACCGACAATCGGGATATGTCCGAGGTCGCGACGCTAGCCAACGGCAACTTTGTCGTGACCTATGTGGACGAGATTAGCGGCAGCGGCACGGACACGGGCGTTTCGTATGCGGTCTTCTCTTCAGCCGGCGCGCAGGTTGTGGCGCCGGCTATCGTCCCTGGCGGCGATGGCGTTGGATTGGAGACCGATCCGGACGTCGCCGCGCTGCGAAATGGGGGTTTCGTCGTCGTTTGGACCGATCCCGATCTGGGCACGAACGACATCCGGGCGTCGCTCCTGAACAGTAACGGCACTCCCATTCTATCCGACTTTCTTATCAACACGACGACGGCCGGGGACCAGAACGAAGCAAGCGTCGTAGCGTTGGCCGACGGCGGCTTCCTGGTGACCTGGGAAGACGACAGTGCCGATCTCGTCCACGCGCAGCGCTTCGACTCGACCGGCACCAAGATCGGCACCGAGTTCACGGTGAAGGTTGGGACATCCCCCGTGGACAGCCCCGAAGCCGCCCTGCTGCACGATGGTGGCCGCATCGCGTACGCCATCGGCGACTTCGCGATCGCCGACAGCGACGTGATGACATCGATGTGGCGCGCGCGCGACGTGTCGCACGACTTCGATGGCGACGACAAGAGCGGCGTTCTCTGGCGCAACGATAGTGGGCAGGTCTATTTCTGGGAGATGAATGGTGGCCAGACGATCAAAACCGAAGGCGGCGTGGCGCACGCTCCAGTTACCCCTGACTGGCACATTCAGGGCGCCGGCGACTTCGACGGCGACGGCAACAACGACATTCTCTGGCGCCATGACAGTGGCGAGGTCTATTTCTGGGAGATGAATGGTTTACAGGTCAAAGCCGAGGGCGGCGTCGCGCACGCTCCAGTTCCCAACGACTGGCACATCCAGGGCACCGGCGACTTCGACGCCGATGGCAAGAGCGACATTTTATGGCGACACGATAGTGGGCAGGTTTACACCTGGGAGATGGATGGCTTTCAAGTCGCAGGCGGGGGCGCTGTCGCGCACGCTCCAGTTACCCCTGACTGGCACATTCAGGGCACCGGCGACTTCAACGGCGATAGCCACAGCGACATTATATGGCAGCACGATAATGGGCAGATCTACATCTGGCAGATGAATGGCGTGCAAACCAACGGGGAAGGCGCTGTGGCGCACGCTCCAGTTACCCCTGACTGGCACATCCAGGGCACCGGCGACCTCAACGGCGATGGCAACAGCGACATTATATGGCGCCACGACAGCGGGCAGGTCTACATCTGGGAGATGGATGGCCTGAACATCAAAACAGAAGGCACGATCGCGCACGCTGCAGTTACCAATGACTGGCACATCCAGGACGTCGGCGACTTCAACGGCGATGCCAAGAGCGACATTCTCTGGCGTCACGACAGCGGGCAGGTTTACACCTGGGAGATGAACGGTTTGCAGGTCACGGCGGAAGGTGCTGTGGCGCACGCTGCGGTTCCGAGCGACTGGCACGTTTTCAGTCAATACAATTTCGTCTGACGCACTTCGACACGTTGACCGATCTGTAGACCACGAACTTGTCGGGCGACGCCACAGAGGCCGTCTGCTTGGGCGGCCTCATCTCGTCCATCAATTGAGTTGCCCTCGACTGCACAACCTCGGAAACGCGCACTCTGCCTGCACCCGGCTGCTTCTGGCGCGACGCGGACCTACCGGGTCCTCGGGCAGATCGGACGTGTCGCTCGCTCGCCTCGCTCGTCTTGTGACCGATGTGGGACGGTGGGATTCGCCTAACTGACGTTACGGAATATCCTGCCTCTGAAGTTCGCCGGCGCACCGATCCCCTGCCAACCGCTCGCCTCGTAGCCCGGCACAAATTCGCCGATCGTTGGAACGTCCGGCAATACCTCGATACGTTTGGCTGTCGTCACTCCCAAGGCTCGCAGCTGACCTGCCTTGATATAGCTGACCGATGATGCAATCGGGTCGAACATCACGTGAACGTGGCCGGCAATGAGATCGGACAGCGCAGCTGGCGAGCCGCGATAGTTCACCACTGCCAAGTCAACGCCAGCCATGGATTTGAACAGCTCGCCGTACAGACCCAGCGCGCTCCCCGGTCCAGCTGACGCCATCATGATGTTATGGGGATTGGCCTTCGCGTAGGCGATGAACTCAGGGACGGTCTTGGCCGGGAACGAAGGGTTGACTTCCATCACGCCGGCGGTGCGCGACAGGCTTGCGACGGGGGCGATGTCCCTGATGAAATTGAAGCTGAGGTTTTCGTAGAGCGTTGCGTTGATCGCGTTGAAGGTGCCCGTCATCAGAAGCGTATGGCCATCCGCGGGCGCGCGCACGACCGCCTCGGCGGCGATATTGCCGCTGGCGCCCGGGCGGTTCTCGATAATGAACGGCTGGCCGAGCCGTTCCGACAGCCGTTGGCCGATCAGCCGTGCAACGATGTCGATGTTGTTGCCAGCGGTGAATCCGACGATGACGTGCACCGGCCGCGTCGGATAGGTTTGTGCCCGGGCGATCCGTGAGACGGCCGGCAGCGCGACAGTGCCGGCAGCCAGATGCAGAAATTTGCGACGGGGAAGTTTCATGGCAGTCCCTCCCGGAAAATAATGGCGATGAGGCAGCTTATTCGGCTTTGATGCCCGCTGCCTTGATGACCGGCCACCACTTGTCGATCTCGGCCTTGTGGAAGGCATGAAGCGCTTCCGGAGTCTGCTTGTCGGGCGGGAATATCTCCTGGCCGATGTCGGTGAGCCGCTTGCGTACCGTTGGGTCGGCGAGCGCGGTGGCCACCGCGGCGTTGAGCTTGACCACGATCTCCTTCGGCGTGCCCTTGGGGACCCACAGCCCGTGCCAGAATGAAATGTTGATCCCGGGCACACTGAGCTCCTCGCTGGTCGGGATGTCCGGTGCCGCGAACCAGCGGGTCTTGGCCAACACGGCGTAGGGCTTGATCTGGCGATTGAGCACGTAGGACAGCGCGCCCGTCGCCTCGTTGAACATCAGGTCGACATGGCCGGCAACCTCGGCCTGTATGGCGGGGCCGCCGCCTCGATAGGGCACGAACTGAAAGCGGGTGCCGGTCGCGCGCTGAAAATAGACGGCGCTTACTTGGGACGCGCTGCCCGCTCCGACGGTTGCAGCCGTTGCCTTGTCGGGATTTGCCTTGAGCCAGGCGATCAGTTCATTGAGGTCGTCCGCCGGAAAATCCTTCCGGGCGGTGATGAGCATCGGGCTGTTGGTCAACAGCGATACCGCTTCAAAATCCCTCAGCACGTCGTATTGGACCGGGTAAACGGCGCCGGCGCCGACATGGCTGAGCCAATTGCCGATGCTCAGCGCATAGCCGTCCGGCGCCGCGCGTGCGGCGCGGCCGACCCCGATGCTGCCGCCCGCGCCGGTGACGTTCTCGACCACCACGGGCTGACCGAGCGTGACCGTCAGATGATCGGCAAGGATTCGCGCGATCGGGTCCGCCACTCCGCCGGGCGGCACCGGTACGATGATGGTGATGGGGCGCGACGGGTAGAGCTGCGCCCGCGTCATCCGCGAGACGGTCGGGAGCGCGGCAGCACCCGCCGCCAGAGACAGAAGCCGACGGCGCGGAAGTTTCACAGTGGTCCCCCAAATTGGCTTTGCAAGGGGCAGGGTATCACCCGCTGCAAACAATTCGAGATCTTTGCGAGCGCGTGTCCGTTCGAATCGAGCCTACGCCGGACAAGCGATTTTGCCGCGACTGGGCGCCGTCCTTATAGTCAGGCGAGCCGTGCGAGGGAGTGAGCATCGGCGTCGACGTCGCCGCCGCCGCGCTCGAATCGATGGCGACGTCGGTGCGCGCAGGCGGCGCCCGCGTGGCGACGCTCCTCGCCGACGTCGCCGAAGAGGCGACCGCCGAGGCGGCGGTCGCGCGCGCGCGTCGCGAGTTCGGCCGTCTCGACGTGCTGGTGTCGACCGCGGTGTGCGATGTGCCGCTAGGACCGGTGACTGGCCTTACGCTCGCCGACTGGCGCCACACCATGGCGGTCAATCTCGATGCCGCCTTCCTGTTCTGCAAGCACGCCATCCCGGCCATGGAAGCGGAGGGCGGCGGAAGCATCATCTTGATCGCCTCGCAGCTCGGACGCGTGGCGCGTTCGGGGCGGCCATGGTACTGCGCCGCCAAGGGCGCGCTGATCCAACTGGCCAAGGCGATGGCGCTCGACCATGCCGGGCAGAATATACGCGTCAACAGCCTGTCGCCGGGACCGGTAGAGACCGCGCGCTACCTGCGCAATTTCGACACGGTGGAGGCCGCGCGCGCCTCGCACCACACGCTGGTTGGCCGTCTCGGCACGCCGGACGAGATCGCCGCGGGCGCGGTGTATCTCGCCGGCGAGGAGTCGACATTCATGACCGGTGCCGATCTCTTGATCGACGGCGGCTACACCGCGGTTTGAGCCCGCGGCCGATTCATGAACATCGGCCTGCCCCCACGTGGTCGGTCAGCCGTTCCGCATCCGCGCGCTGCACGATTGCCTATGTGCCCTCGTTCGACCATGTTTGGTTCGCCACCCGCGAGGAGATCGCGCAGTGGTATGTGAAAAATCACCGCTCCCACATCGCGTGATGAACATCGACGCGCCGACCGCCAAGAGCCAAGCCGCCGATCCAGTGCGGAGGGCGCGGCAGTTGCGTGCGCTGATCGAGGCAGAGGCGCCGGCGGTCGAGCGCGCCTGCGCGCTGACACCGAAGCTTCTGGCCGCGTTGCATGACGCGCGCCTGTTCAAGATGCTGCTGCCGCGAAGCGTCGGCGGCGACGAAATCGATCCGTTGGCGTTCATCACTGCGATCGAGGAAATCGCCAGAGCCGATGGTAGTACCGCTTGGTGCATTGCGCAGGCGTCGGGCTGCTCGATGGCGGCCGCCTATGTCGAACCTGCCGTGGCACAGGAGATCTTCGGCGGCAAGGGTGCCGTTCTCGCCTGGGGCCCGCTCGGGCCGACCGTCAAAGCAACGGCGGTCGATGGCGGCTACCGCGCGACAGGGACGTGGTCCTACGCCAGCGGCAGCCGTCACGCGCAGTGGCTCGGCGGACATTCGCAGCTGGTCGATGCCGAAGGTAAGCCGTGCCTTGGTCCCGATGGCAAGCCGACTGAGCGCACCATGCTGTTTCCGAAAAGCCAGGCTACCATTCGCGACGTCTGGCAGGTCATGGGCCTCAAAGGCACCGGAAGCGACAGCTACACGGTGACGAATCTTTTCGTGCCGGCGCGCTACACCTTCACCCGGGAATCGGCGGCCGAACGCCGCGAGAGCGGCCCGCTCTATCGGTTCACCACCTATCAGATGTACGGCTTGGCCTTCGCCAGCGTGGCGCTCGGGATCGCGCGCGCGACGCTCGATACTTTTATCCAGATCGCCGGCACCAAGGTGCCGATGCTCGGTTCGAAGCTTTTGCGCGACAATCCGGTGGTTCAATCCAAGGTGGCGGTCGCCGAAGCGCAATGGCAGTCGTCGCGCGCCTTCCTGATGCAAGCGTTGGGCGACATGTGGGACACGGCCTGTCGCGGGGAGCCTTTCACCCTGCAACAGCGTGCCGCGCTGCGGCTTGCCGGAGTGCATGCCGGCCATCAGGCGAAGGAGGTGGTCGAGACCGCCTATCACTTCGCCGGCGGCACGGCAATTTTCGAAAACCAGCCGTTCGAACGGCGGCTGCGCGATGTGCACGCGGCGACGCAGCAGGTGCAGTCCCAGTTCGTCAACTTCGAGGTGGCTGGCCAGGTGCTGCTCGGACTTCCGGTCACGTCGAAATTGATCTGATGTTGCAATGGCTCGGGGCACGAGGATCGCAATGCGTTCCCCTCCGCCCAGGCAAACGCAGCGGGCGCGGACCGCACTGACCGAACCTCGCCCCTCAATCCACCAGCTTGGCGCCCGAGGCCTTGATGACCTTGGCCCAGAGCGGAGCCTCCGCTGCCATGGCGGCAGCGAACTGCGCGGGTGACGTGCCCATCGGCACCATGCCGAGCTCGTCGAAGCGCTTGCGCACATCGGGCAGCGCCAGGATGCGCACCGCCTCGCGATGAAGCTTGGCAATGATGGCGTCCGGCGTGCCGGTCGGCGCCAGCAGCGCGAACCAGGCGATGGCGTCGAAGCCCGGGAAGCCCGCTTCGGCCATGCTCGGCAGGTCGGGGGATGAGGGCGCACGCGTGAGCGAGGTGACTGCGAGCGGGCGCACCTTGCCTTCGCGCGCGAGCGGCAGCGCCGAGGCGGGACTGGCGAACACCATGGTCAGGCGACCGCCGAGCAGGTCCGGCATCACCGCAGCGATGCCGCGGTAGGGGACATGCTGGATGTCGAGGCCGGCCATGGTCTTGTACATCTCGCCGGAGAGATGCTGCGTGGTGCCGACGCCGGCGGAGCCAAAGGTGAGCTTGCCGGGCTGCGCGCGGGCGAGCGCGGTGAGATCGGCCACGCTCTTCGCCGGGACATCGTTGTTGACGACCAGAACGTTGGCGGTGAAGCAGAGCTGCGTGATCGGCGCGAAATCTTTTACCGGGTCGAACGGCAGCTTCGGGTAGAGGCTCGGATGGATGACGAACGGCCCGGAGGTGCCGAGCAGGAGCGTGTAGCCGTCGGACGCGCTCTTGGCGACGCGCTCGGTCGCCATGTTGCCGCCCGAGCCGGTTACGTTCTCGATCACAACCGGCTTGCCCCAGGCTTCGGCAAGCTTGTCGCCGACCACCCGCGCAATGATGTCGGCGGGACCGCCGGCCACAAAGCCGACCAGGATGCGGAGCGGCTTGTCGGGATAGCTCTCCTGCGCAAACGCGTTGCCTACCGTCAGCAGCGCCGACAGCGCAGCCGCGACACCGATGGCCTTCATCGCTGTTCCCCTGTCGTTTCGACAGATCAGGCCGCCGAGAAGAGCGCAACGGCCGCGCCAGCGGCAGGACGGAAATCTCTGGACGTGTTGTTATGCGGCGCAATCTAACATGACGAGGCCGGCCGCGGAACCGGCCGGCGGCGCGACTTTGTGCCCCGTCGCATCGCATTACGCGCATCGGGTCGCACGGGCCAGTCGAGACGGCCGCTATTTGTGCCGTCTTGAAAGCTGATATCTCTTTTCCACCCGTGAGTTAATCGAAGAAACCACTTTCCGCTTGACTCGTGTAACGAGAATCTTCCAGAAAAAAGTATTCACCGAAACTGCGCCGGAGGCCCGGGCGGGATGCCGCACCGGGCTTTTTGCTGCGCGACCGCAAAGGCGGCCGCGGGCGGCGCGTTTCTTTTCATCAGACAGGAGAAAAGCCATGCAGTTCCAAAAGGGCCAAAGCGGAAACCCAGCCGGGCGCCCGCGCGGGTCGCGCAATCGGACAACCATCCTCATGCAGGGTTTGCTGGCGGATCGCGCGGAGGCGATCGGCCGCAAGGTGATTGAGCTGGCGGAGGACGGCGATATGGCCGCCATTCGCCTATGCATGGATCGGCTCGCGCCAGCGCCAAAGGATGAACGTGTATGTGCGGGCGATCGAGACGAAAGCCTTCGACGAACGCCTCAGCACGGTCGAGCAGGCGGTGAAATCGCCGCCTGCCCTAGGCTCGGAAGGCGCAATGCACGACGATGCCTGCTTCTAGGGAGCGCGTTCATGTCACGGGCCAACCGACTGGACGAAGTGATGAAACAGGTCAGCCGCAAACGCCGCATCTATCCACTGTGGGTGGACGAGCGCGATACGCCCGCCGATATCGAAGCCAAGCGCAAGCGCCTGATCGCGGCCGGCCGCGCAAGCATCGACGACGAATTCGTGCATGTCCGGTGGAAACGCCGAGGTGAAAGTTGAGCCGCCACGACGTCACAAAACGCGTCGGGGCCATACAACAAACTGCTGCTCGGGGAGAACGCAGGAGAACCGCTGAGACCAACCTGCGGGTGTGGAAAACGACCGCCGGCGAGGTTCGCCTGTTTCGGGCCTGTTCTTTACAGGGAACCGTGCAACTCCTGCGTGCGACGCCGAAGCGGCGGCCCTCGCGCCGCCGTTCCGCAGTTATGGATTCTGGGCTCGCGGGCGCACGCAGCCAAGCTTGCGTAGGCTGCGTACACTTGCCTGCGCTGCCCGCGCCCCGGAATGACGAGTGAGAATTTACGCGAGGTTACTCCGCGATCGTGCGGACCACGCTCGAGGTCGGCTTCGCGTCGCCGCTGCCCGGGCCCTTGGTGAGCTTTAGAATCTCCTCGTCGTAGGAGGCAACGGTCGTCACCGGGAATTTCGGCTTCATGAAGACGACCTTGTAGCCGGCGGCCTTGAGATCATTGAGTAGATCCATGGCGGCCTCGGCGGTGGCATGCTGGAAGTCGTGCATCAGCGCGATGCCTTTGCCGTGCTTCGGGAAGCGGAAATAGGGCGCGGTCGGCCCGCCGACCGCCCAGCGCACGGCGCTGATCCCCTTCTCGATCTCGTCCTTGGGGTCGTACTCCACGGCTTGCACCTTGCCGTTGATCAGGCACTTCCCCTTGGTTTTCGACAAATCTTGGTGGCACCAGGTGTGGGAGCCGACGGCATGTCCGGCGGCGGCCACCTGCTTGAGGATGCTGGGCTCGTAGGTGGCATGGGTGCCGATCGGGAAGAAGATCGCCTTGGTGCAGTGTGCGGCAAGCGCGGCGAGCACGGCGGGCGTGTTCTTGGGCCATGGACCATCGTCGAAGGTGAGCACGACCTCGCCCTCGCGCAGGAAGTCGTGGCTCTTGAAATGCTCGAAGCCGAAACCGGGGCCGCCGGTGGTGTCGATCTCGACCACCCGAGCGACACCCAAGGCATTGGGGTTGCTGCACGAGGCCGGCATGGCGGCGGGCAGGGGCGCTGCCGGCGCCTGGGCGACGACGACCGGCGCCTCGGCGGCGCGGGCGGAGCTGCTCATGGCGGCGTTGTCCATAGCCCCCGCTGGGGCTCGCCCTTCGGTGGGGGCCGTCTGGGTCGGCGCCGATAACAAATCGGGCCTTTTTTGTAAGAAAATCGCCCCAAACACCGCCACGCACAGCACAATCGCCAGCGCGGACGCTATCGCTGCCAGACGCATGTCCGACCTCCAAAGTGGGGCGCTGAAGCCCCATGCACGCAATGGACCGAAGTCTCGGCCCATGTCGTTAATCCAACCTTAAGTGGCCAATTCGAGGCGGAGTCAACAAAAGCCGGCAAATTCTTCCAAAGCTCCGAGTCGTCGCTGCGGGCGCGCACGACGCCCGCGAGCCCTGAATCCATAACCACTGTCAGCGGTTATGGATTCCGGCTCGTGCCGCGGTCGCGGCTCGGCGGGAATGACCACTCAAGGGGTTCCTGTCACTTCCCAAAGCGATCCCGCCAGCTCGGAGGCCCGCCGGGCAGCGATTTGGCTTCGAAGACGCCGCGCGCGATCGCCCGCGCCAGCGTGTTGGCGGCCACCGCGCCGAGCTCGGTGACCTCGTTGACGGGGTCGGCGAGCGGCCGACGGCCGGTCGCGGCGGCGAAAACGGTGTCGCCGTCGAGCGTCGTGTGCGCGGGGTAGATGGCGCGGGTCAGCCCATCTTGCGCGATGACCGCGAGCTCCTTGGCCTGCGCCTTGGTCAAGGCTGCGTCGGTCGCGACAATGGCAATGGTCGTATTCTCGCCCGGTCGGCCTTTCGCGATCGGCGTGAGCGCCGCGACCGGCACCCGCGGCGGAAAGCCGAGGCCGCCGAACTCGCCATCCACTTCGAACGGGGCCGCCCAGAACTGCGGGCCAGCGCCGACATTGACGCTGCCGCAGGCGTTGACCGCGACCAGCGCGCCGACCGTGTGCCCGTCGCGCGTCACCGCGTCGCCGCGGCGCTGTAGCCGAGATCCCGATAGGGTGGAAAGCGGCCCCAGTTCTTGTCGCCGCCGTTGAGGAGGTCGAACATCGCGGCGCCGCAAACGAGCGGCACGCGGATATCGCCGATGGCGAAGCCGCGCCCGCGTTCGCGCAGGAATGCCTGAACGCCCGCGCCCGCATCCAAGCCGAAGGCCGAGCCGCCGGAGAGCACCACGGCGTCGATGCGTTCCGCCGTGCGGTGCGGCTCGAGCAGATCGGTTTCCCGCGTGGCGGGCGCGCCGCCGCGGACGTCGACTGCGGCGACTGCGGGCTCCTCGAAGATGATGGCGGTGACGCCGGAGGCGAGCCGCGCATCGTCGGCGTGTCCGACGAGGATGCCCGCCACGTCGGTAATGAGGTTACGCTGCGCCATATGTCTCGCCTTAATCGCGCGAACCTAGCCGCTGTCGGCTTGCGGGGCCAGATCACCGCGCCATCACATCCGGGCGAGAGCGCAATTAGCGGCTTGCGCGAGGATACAAACGCAACGCATTAAGGCGCATGGCCGCCGACGTCACCATCCTCGCCGCACTTCTTGCCGGACTCGTGAGCTTTCTGTCGCCGTGCGTGCTGCCGCTGGTGCCGCCCTATCTGGTCTATCTCGCCGGCACCTCGCTCGAGCGGTTGGCCGAGGCGGAGCCGCCGCCGCGGGTGCGGCGCGACACGGTCATTGCCGCGGTCCTGTTCGTGCTCGGCTTCTCCACCGTGTTCGTGACGCTCGGTGCCAGCGCCAGCGCCATCGGCGCGCTGATGCGCTTTTATTCGAACGAGCTCGCCATCATCGCCGGCGTCATCATCATTGTTATGGGGCTGCATTTCTTAGGCGTGACACCGATCGCTTTCCTGCACCGGCAAGCGCGCTTGCACGTGGCAAAGCCCGTTGGGCTCTGGGGCGCGTATGTGATGGGGCTTGCGTTTGCGCTCGGCTGGACGCCGTGCATCGGCCCGATCCTGGCGGCAATCCTGGCGGTCGCGGCATCAAAGGCCACGGTCGCCAAAGGTGCGGGCCTGCTCGCGGTCTATTCGCTCGGGCTCGGCGTGCCGTTCGTCATCGCCGCGTTCGCGGTCGAGCCGTTTGCCGCGTTCCTGGTGCGCTTTCGCGCCCATCTTGCCCACGTCGAGCGCGTGATGGGCGGCTTGCTCGTGCTCACCGGCATCGGCTTTCTCGCCGGTGTGTTCACGCAATTGAACAGCTGGATGATCGAAACCTTCCCGGCGCTGCAAAACATCGGCTGAAGGTCCATCAAATCATGCCGATCCCTTCGTGGTCATTCCGGGTCCCGAGCGCAGCGAGGGAGCCCGGCAATCCATAACCACGGCCTGTGATTATGGATTCCGGGCTCGCGGGCTTCGCCCGCGCCCCGGAATGACGGCGGATGGTTCAGCGCGGTTCAAGCAAAAGCCCGCCTCGGTGCGAGGCGGGCTTCACGCATCGCGCGGGCCGCAGCGGTTACTCGATCTCGGTGTAGGTGATCTTGCCGCTGGGATCCTTCTTCCAGACATAGACCGTGTAATCGAGGCGGGTCACATCCCCCTTCTTGTCGTAGGACAGTTCGCCGATCACGGTCTTGAACTTCATGCCGGATTTGATCTGTTCGGCCACCTTTTTCGGATCGAGCGATTTCGCCGCCTCGGCCGCCTGCTTGATGATCTGCACGGCGGCATAGCTGTAGAGCGTGTAGGCCTGCGGCTCGAAATTCTTGGCGCGGAATTTCGCCACCACGTCCTTGGCCTCCGGCCGCTTGCGCGGATCGGGACCATAGGTCATCAGCGTGCCTTCCGCGCCAGGGCCGGCGATCGCGGCGAATTCATCGTCGGTGATGCCGTCGCCGCCCATCAGCGGCGCCTTGACGCCCTGCGCGCGCACCTGCCGCAGGATCAAGCCGCCGGTGTCGTGCAGCCCACCCCAATAGATGAGGTCGGCATTGGACGCCTTGATCTTGGACACAAGCGCGGAGAAGTCCTTGTCGTCCTTGTTGACGCCCTCGTAGAGCACTTCCTTCAATCCGCCCTTGTTGATGGTCGCCCTGGTCACATCGGCGAGACCCTGACCATAGGTCGTCTTGTCGTGCACGATGGCGATTTTCTTGCCTTTGAAATTCTTGAGAATGTAATCGCCCGCGACCGCGCCCTGCTGATCGTCGCGCCCGCAGGTGCGGAAGATGTTCCACATGTTGCGCTCGGTGACCCGCGGATTGGTGGCTGCGGGCGTGATCTCGAGAATCCCGTTCTCCTGATAGACCTCGGAAGCCGGAATGGTGACGCCGGAATTGAAGTGGCCGACGACGAATTTCACGCCGTCGCCGACGAACTTGTTGGCGACCGAAACGCCTTCCTTCGGATCGGCGCGATCGTCGCCGACGAAGACCTGAACCTTCTGTCCGAGAATTCCGCCGGCGGCGTTGATGTCTTCGACCGCCTGCTCGACGCCGTTCTTGAGCTGCGCGCCGAAGGCGGCGCTGCCGCCGGTGAGCGGTCCGGCAACCCCCAGTTTGACTTGTGCCGAAGCGCCGTCCGCGAAAGCCAGGCCAAGGCCGAAGGCAAGGCCAAGCGTGAGCCATTGTTTCATCGTGTTCACCTCTGGATGACAGTGGGGTAAGGCGCGCCTCCGCCTCGCGCGCGTTCGTGGCAAGATTCAACCCGCAAACGAAGGAAATGTACGCGCGTGAGGTGAAAGCCGAGCAAGCCGAACGCGAGGCAGACCGCGTAATCGACGAGATAATAGTGCAGCGACAAGAACTTGCCCTCGAACAGCGCGAAGTGGAGGAAACGCACGGCAAGGCTCAGCGGCAGCATGTAGAGCGCGAGGTGCCACCACGGCCGCCAGGTCGCCGCGATCGCCCGGCCGGCGAGCCAAGCGGCGCTGCCGCCCATGAAGACGCTCACCAGGAGAAAGATGCCGAGCGAGTGCTCGTCGGAGAGAAGTTCGGGGATCGAGACGTGCATCGCTCAGTGCCTGCCACCCTCGAGATAGGCCGCCTTCACTTCCGGACGCGCCAGAAGCTCGCGCCCGGTGCCGCTGAGCGCGATCCGCCCGTTGACCATGACATAGCCGCGATGCGCGAGCTTCAACGCATGGAAGGCGTTCTGCTCCACCAGAAATACGGTGAGCTTTTCCTCGCTGTTCAATTTCTTGATCGCATCGAAGATCTGGCGCGCGATGAGCGGCGCCAAGCCCAGCGAGGGTTCGTCGAGGAGCAGAAGGCGCGGGCGCCCCATCAACGCGCGCCCGATCGCCAGCATCTGCTGCTCGCCGCCCGAGAGCGTACCGCCGCGCTGGTCGATGCGCTCTTTCAGGCGCGGAAACAACGCAAAGACGCGTTCCACGTCGGCTTGAAAATGCGCGGAGTCGGCAACGGCAGCACCCATCTGCAGATTCTCCAGCACGCTCATGCGCAGGAAGATGCGGCGGCCTTCCGGCGCCTGCGCGATCTTCAGCCGCGCGATTTCGTGCGTGGGCAGCTGCGTGATGTCGCGGCCGGCAAAGATGATGTGGCCTTCGCGGGCGCGGGGATTGCCGAAAATCGTCATCATCAGCGTCGATTTGCCGGCGCCATTCGCGCCGATAAGCGCCACGATCTCGCCCTCGCCCACATCGACATCAACGCCCCTGAGTGCGGCGATATGGCCATAATAGGCCTTCACCCCCCGCACGCTGAGCAGCAACGAGGTCATTTGCGCCCTCGCGCATACCGGCCACCGCGCGCGCGGGGGCCGACCGGGACCCAGCGGTGCGCCATGCGCGTCATTGGGAGCCTGCGATGCCCGCCTGTTCCACGACTTTGCCCCAACGAGCGATCTCCGCCTGCACGAAGACCTGCAGGCTCGCGACCGAGGGCGTATCAATGGGAAGCACGCCCATGCTGGAGGCATGGTCCCTGATCTCCGCCTGCCGCATGAATTCCTTGATCTCGGTATGCAGGCCTGCTCGGCAATGGGCGAAAGATGGGGCAGCGCGGCGACCCGCTCCTTGGTGGAGACGCCGAGCGCACGCACTTTGCCCTCCTTGATCAGGCTGAGCGCCGGCGGGATATCGCAAAACATGAGCGAAACGTGTCCGGCGGCCACGTCGGTCAGCGCGGGCACCGAGCCTCGGTACGGGACATGCGTCATCTCGATGCCGGTTGAGCCCTTGAACAGCTGGGCAAAGAGATGATGCGGCGTGCCCAGCCCGGCCGAAGCGAAAGCAAGCTGGCCGGGCTTGGCCTTGGCCAGCGCGACGAGATCCGCCACCGATTGGGCCGGCAGCGACGGCGTCACCACGAGCACGTAGGGGGTTGCGACAACAAGCGCGAGCGGCACGAAGTCGACGGCCGGGTCGTAGGGAAGCTTCTTGTGCAAGGCGACGTTGATCGCCATCACCGGAGAAGGCGCCATGAGGATGGTGTAGCCGTCGGGTGCCGCGCGAGCGACGGAAAGCGCCCCGATAACTCCGCCACCGCCCGGCCGGTTCTCGATCACGAACGGCTTGCCGAGCCGGTGCTCCAGGCGCCGCCCCAACATCCGCGCCAGGAATTCCGTGCCGCCGCCGGGCGCAAACGGCACGACGAAGGTGACTGGGCGTGTGGGATAAGGCTCGGCATTTGCGCCTACTCCTCCCACCGCTACCAGCGCCAGCAGCGCATATCCGAGCAGCGTTTTCATGTCGCCTGCGCGATGCCCGTCACTGCACATCGCCCTCCGCAACCTCCTCCTCCTCGACGCCGAGATAGGCGGCGATGACCTTAGGGTCGTTGCGAATGTCGTCCGGCGTTCCGTCCGCGATCTTTTGCCCGTGGTCGAGCACGATGATGTGGTCGGATATCTCCATCACCACCGTCATGTCGTGCTCGATCAGAAGGATCGAGGTGGCATGTTCGTCACGGATGGCGTGCAGATAGCGGCCGAGCTCGGCGCTCTCGCTCGGATTGAGCCCGGCGGCCGGTTCGTCGAGGCAAAGCAACACTGGGTCCGTGCACATCGCGCGGGCAATCTCGAGCCGCCGCTGCGCCCCATAGGGCAATTCGCCGGCCAGGTCGTCGGCACGTTCGGTGAGCGCGATCCTATCCAGCCAATAGCGCGCCCTGTCGATCGCGGCGCGCTCCGCCCGCGCATAAGCGCGCAGGCCGAGCGCGCCGAGCACGGTATATCCGGACGCCCACATCAGCGGATTGTGCTGGGCGACGAGCAGATTTTCCAAAACGGTCATGCCCTGGAACAGGCGGATGTTCTGGAACGTGCGGGCGACGCGGGCCCGCTGCGTGACCAGGTAGTCGGGCATGCGCTCGAGCAGAAACAGAAGGCCGTCGCCGCGGCTGGCGCTGCGCGTGCCCCGCTCGGTCAGCATATCGAGCTCGTCCCACACGCCGGGATCGCCGAATTGCAACGCGATGCGTCCCCCGCTCGGTTTGTAAAAGCCGGTAATGCAGTTGAACACGGTGGTCTTGCCGGCTCCGTTGGGTCCGATCAGCGCGGTGATATCGCCTCTTTGCGCGGCGAAGGAGAGGTCGTTGATTGCCACCAGGCCGCCGAATCGCATGCTGAGGTGCTCGACGTGCAGGATAGGCGCGAAGCTCGCGGATGCCCTCGCATTCGCGCTCGCGCCGGTGATCGCCGCGTCGTGGCTTGCGAGGCTCATCCGTTGCGCTCCCGCGCGAGCGACGGCCGCGCGCTCTGCGTTTTCCGCTTGCCGAAGAGCGAGAGGCGAGGCGCGTTGAGGAACGTCGAGGGTTCGCGGGTTGCGATCAGCCCGCGCGGCCTCCAGACCATGATCAGCACCATCCCGAAGCCGAACAGCAGCATGCGATATTGGGTCGGATCGAAATCGCTGCCGAACACGAGCTTGAGAAAGTCGAGCTCGCGCATGATCTCGGTGCCGCCGATCATGATCACGGCGGCGATCGCCACGCCGAGCAAGCTGCCCATGCCGCCGAGCACGACGATGGCGACGATCACCGCCGATTCCATGAACGTGAAGCTTTCCGGCGAAATGAATCCCTGCCGGGCCGCGAAGAACGATCCGGCAAAGCCCGCGAACATCGCGCCCATGGCAAAGGCGGTGAGCTTGGTGTTGGTGGTGTTGATGCCCAGCGAACGGCAGGCGATCTCGTCCTCGCGCAAGGCCTCCCATGCCCGCCCGATCGGCAGCCGCCGCAGGCGCACCGTCATGGCGGCGGTGAGCATCGCGAGCCCGAGGATCAGGTAATAAAGAAAGATGGTGCGGTAGATCGGGCTGAACTCGAGCCCGAAGCGGGCGGCAAAGCCCTCGTCGGAGGCGTTGAACGGAATGCCGAAAAAGGTCGGCCGCGGGATGCCGCTGATGCCGGCATAGCCGTTGGTCACCGGCACCCAGTTGATCAGGATGAGCCGGATGATTTCGCCGAAGGCAAGCGTGACGATCGCGAGATAGTCGCCGCGTAATCGCAGCACCGGAAAGCCGAGCAGGATGCCCCAGAACGCGGCCAAGCAACCCGCGACCGGAAGCAGGATCCAGAACGACAGACCGAAGGCATTGGCGAGCAGCGCATAGGAGTACGCGCCGACCGCGTAGAAGGCGACATAACCGAGATCGAGCAGGCCGGCGAGACCGACTACGATGTTGAGCCCCCAGCCGAGCATCACATAGATGAGAATTTGTACCCCGAAATTATCGATCCATTTCACCGCGCCCTGAGTGCCCGTCAGCGACAGCGCGATGACCGGATAGAGGACGGCGAAGCCGAGCGTGAACGGAACGAGCAAGCGCGTGAACCGCCCGCGTACGGCCGGGTGCGCGGCCTCCCCGTGCTGCGGGCTGCGCACGGCGTGACGGGCGAGCCAGGGAGCAAGGAGGATCGCATGCAGAAAGCGTCCGCCGGCGATGATTGCGACCATGGCCGCCAGCAGCGGCCAACGCGTCTCGAGCACGAGCTCGTTGTGAATGTTCTGGACGGTGTTGAAGCCGATCAGCGGCAGCAACAGGCCGAATGCGATCAGCGCGGTGATCGCGGTTTCACGCAGCGCGTGAACGATATCAAGGCGGGAGGCGGGCGCTGACGCCTCGTGCGTCATCTCACACCTTCTCCACATCCGGTCGGCCGAGGATGCCCTGCGGCAGGAAGATCATGGTGATGGCGAGGACGGAGAAGGCGGCCACATCCTTGTAGTCGATGGAGAAATAGGCGGACCACATGGTCTCGATGAGGCCGATCAGCAAGCCGCCGATGACCGCGCCCGGGAGCGAGCCGATGCCTCCCAGCACCGCCGCGGTGAAGGCCTTCACACCCGGCACGAAGCCGTCGGCGAAGCTCACCACGCCGTAATACATCAAATACATGGTCCCCGCGACGGCGGCGAGCGCCGCCGCGATAATGAAGGTGACCGAGATGGTGCGGTCGACGTCGATGCCGAGCAGCGCCGCCATCTTCTGATCCTGCTCGCAGGCGCGTTGCGCGCGCCCGAGCGCGGTCTTGCTCACCACGAACCAGAAGACAAGCAGCAGGGCCGCCGTCACCACCCAGACCACGATCTGCTTGTAGGAGACCGCGACTTCATAGCCGCTGCTGGCCGACGTCAGCACGATCACCTCGTTGAAGAACGGTGGAATGGATTTGACGCGCGGACCCTGAGCGACCTGGACGAAATTCGACAGAAAGATCGACATGCCGATCGCCGAGATCAGCGGCGCGAGGCGGAACGAGCCGCGCAGCGGCCGATAGGCGACGCGCTCGATGGCCCAGTTGACGAGAGAGGTAAACAGCATGGTGATGGTGAGCACGATGAACAGTGCGAGCACGAACGAGCCGATGCCGAGCCAGGTCGTCAAAATCAGCAGCGCAATGAGGGCGATGAAGGCGGACACCATGAACACGTCGCCGTGGGCGAAGTTGACCATGCCGATGATGCCGAA
>WNFU01016327.1_pt1 | contig 18324 bp, 19 predicted proteins | sample 5400121 | NCBI WGS metagenome assembly WNFU01 (sample SAMN13153360, study PRJNA577476) | soil metagenome | isolation source: 100 cm soil or saprolite under grassland replicate 1 | place: USA:California | collected 2016-06-15 | reverse complement strand
CCAGCGTCGCCTGCACGGCGCGCTCGACCACATCCCACCTGCAGAACACGAAGCCCGCTACTACCGTGAGCACCAACCGTCCAAGGAGGTCGTGTAAACACCCAACGGTTCAGGCCTCCATCAAACCCAGGGCAGTTCACTGCGCCGCGCGGTGGCGCGGTCGCGCTCGCGTGGCCGCATCGCCATGGTGATCTTGGACAACCTTGGCATCCACACCCCCAAGGGGTCGCGGCTCCTGCGCGCCCTGCTCGAAGAGCTGGGCCAAGACCTGGTGCTGGTCTACACCCCGACCTACGACCCTGACGCCAACCGCATCGAGTGGCTGTGGCGCAGCCTGCGCCGCACGGTCACCCACACCCACCGACGCCGCACCCTGACGGAGTTGCTGGCCGACGCGCAGCGGTGGGCCCACACGATCACCCCAGCCCAGGTGCTGTCGCAGATCGGCAGCCCGTTCGCACCCGACCAGCAGCCCCCCGTCGGGGAGATACTCAACCATGCAGCATGAACTCCCAGGAAGCATTTAGCCGTACTCGCGACGGGGTCGGTCACGACGAAGGGTCGGGCTGTTGCCGTTGACAGGCGCTTGTCAGGACTGCGCCGCGGGTTAGGCTCCATTCGGCCCCGGATAGCGTCGCGATAGCGTCGGGGAAACTGGGAAGGCGGGAAGTCAGTCGTTCGGACAGCGCTGCTGGCACGCCGTATTGCTCGGGTCGACGGCCGGTCTAGTGACAAGTCTTGCACATCACCAGCCCGGCGCCGCAGGGGCCTGCGCCGCGGCAGTCGGGGCAGCGGGCCAGGTCGGCGAGCGCGTCAGTGGCGAGGGCGACAGCGAGGTTATATGGCCCGCTGCCACCGTATCCCCACGCGAACTCGCCGCGCGCACGTGCTTCGGTGTCGCGCAGGAGCCGCCGACTGCCGTCTGGTTCCTCGACAACGACGAGCGCCTCGTCGTCGACGCGGAGCCCGTGATAGCTCCAGTCCGGGAAGCCGGGGGTCGCGAGCAGCTTGCGGATGACGACCTGCAACCTCCTGGCACCCCTGGCGCGCGGCACCACCGCACTTTGATCGGCGGCCAGCCTCGGCAGCCTCCGCCCAGCGCATCGCGGCACCGGTCAGGCGCCGAAGCTGCGGGTCCAGTGGCCGTACACCGGGTGGTGGGCCTTGTCCGACGGGGAAATCCGTCACGGCGGGCTCTCCCGCATGCGCTTCATCATGCTCCTCGATGATGTCGGCCAGTAGGCCGTGCAGTCGGGCTGGCTGGTCGAGATCGCCAGCTTGGACGCTGGACACCGCGTTCGCCCACAGGGTGATCAGCAGGGCAGCCGGCCAGATTGGGTCGTCGACGCCGAGGTGGAGGCTCAACTCCTCCTCCGCCAGGTTGACCAGCGGCGCAGGGAGCGGACCCGAGGCGTTGGGAGCATCCCATCGCGAGGTATGAGGACCAGGCGGTGGCACAGGCAGGCCAGCCAGCGGCAGTAAGGCGCGCCTGCCAGGCCGCCGCAGCGAGCGGGTAGGGATTGCCGCTCGTGGACCACGCAAGGGTCTCAGCCACTTGGTTGATCCGTTCACCCAGACCTGGACCGTTCCGTAGCCCGCTACATGTAGCGAACAGCGGGTCCAGTTCCGCGATGAGCCCGGCAAGCAGCAGCGAACCACGGTGCTGGTGTGCCGCGAGCCTGTGATCTGGATAATGGCGCGTCATCGCTCTTGTTGCCTTCTCAAGCGCTTGGCCGTAGGCGTCGACCGCGCTCAGATCGCCGGCTTCGGCGGCACCGGTGATAACTGCAAGTAGCCGCCGGCCTGTCAGCAGGGCGTGGCGGTCAAATCCAGCGTTGAATGCCGCAGACATCAGCTTGCCGAGGATTTCGGCGGTCGCGGCCTCTGGACCTCGTTCGTCACGGTCGTGCGCGATTCGCCATCCCGTACGATCAAGAGGCCGGTCGATTCGCGGCTGCGAGTCCGCGCGTAACCCAACGGCCACGTTCTCCAAGGTCTCTTCGACCGCGTCGCTTGACGGGAGTTGATGCTGTTCGTACAGCCCTGCTACCAGACAGCCAACGCGGCGCACGTCCCGCTCGAAGGCGCCGCTGCCCTGCCAGCCGCCGGGCCAGCCGCTGGTGTCGGGTCGTGGCGCGGCGAACACCGCCTTGAGTGTCGGCAAGGTATCCAGGACCAGGTCGTAGCCGTCATCGCCGGCGCGTGCGGCCTGCGCTGCTTCCGCATCCCCGGTCAGAATCGGACGCAGGTCGAGCGGCTCACGGACGTGGCCATCGACCAGCCGCTTGACGACCAGCTGTTCCACTTCACTCCGCCGCAGGGCGTCCGCGTCGACGACCTGTTGGCACCAGCACCGCCGGCCGCCGATCGTCCGCGGGCCGCTGCGCTTTCGGCTACACATGCTCCGCCGGCGGCTCGGTCACCGAATCCGTAGAGGTCGCGGGCGGGGAGACGCCGCCTGAGAGGCGGCCGGTGACCTCCATTTCGCAGCGCGCGACGAACAAGAGGGCAGGCTCGGCTGAGCCGAGGGCAGATCCCCGGTCGGGTTGGCTAAACCTCGGGGCCTGGCGCTGACTCTTTCTATCGAGGAGGGTGTCGAGCGCGCTGCAAGGGCCGCAAAGGACTGGGGGCGGGGTGGCGTATCCGCGGTTCGTTTGAACTTTGGTTCGTGCAGCTCTACCAGGCCGAGCACGCCAAGGTGTTCCGCGCGACCTGGGCGTTCTGCGGCGACCGCACGGTCGCGGAGGACGCCACCCAGGAGGCGTTCGCGCGGGCGCTGGAGCGCTGGGCGCGGCTGCGGGAGCAACCCTGGGTGACCGGCTGGGTCACCAGCACCGCGTTGAACTGCATCATTGGCCCGATATGGAGGCGACAACCCTTAGACGGGCCTGAAGCCACAGAGTCTGCCGACTATCCACTGCAGCAGTCAGCCGAGGAGCGATGGTGGTCCGGCAATCTTGGGGTTGAGGCGCTGCATGATATCGTCGGCGAGCCTACGGGGCTCGCTCACCTGGAATGTCTCTCTATTTAATCTCATATCCTGGATGATTGCGTTCAGCAGGTTGAACGTCACCGCAAGGGGTGCTTCGCGTCGTTCCTGCTTTCCAACCTGCTCCCATGCGTGCAATCGCTCTTGCTCCACAATGTCCAGCGCGCCAAGCAGTAGCTCGATGAGCGGGGTGTCACCGCCGAGCTCCTTCCTGACATAACGGATCTGTGCCGCCAACTTTGGGTGATCCATTTTGAGCTGGAAGTCGAAGCGGCCCGGTCGGAACGCTGCCTCATCGAGGTCCTTCAGCTCACTGTTCGTCGCCAGCACGAAGATGGCCCAGCGATGGTCCCGGAGTGCCTGAAGTCTCGGTAGCATACCGGTGGTGATAAACGCACCGATGGTGCGCGCTCCGGTGGGCGCATCCCCGCCTGGGGTGCGCACCCTGAAGAAATCCTCGCACTCGTCGAAAAGCACGATACAGCGTCGAAGCCGCAGCAGATCGTGGAAGATCCGAGCCGTCGTCGCCTCAAAACCCTCAAGGCCGGCCGGGCGCAGAAAGTCCGGCGGGGACAAGGTCACCAGTGGCCAGGAGAGAGCCCCGGCAAGCGACTTTACCAGAGAGGTCTTCCGCGTACCCGGAGGCCCAGGGATCACGAGCGATGCCTGCATGGGACGGGCGATCCAGTTGGACCCGATCGGCTTAAGAAACTTGCTCGTCAGGGCCTCCGCTACGCTGCCCTGCTCAGTTGGGTCCGAGAGATTCGTGAAGCTTTCGGGGCTGAAGGTTTCTGGTAAGCGGATGAGCGGCCAGAGATCCGGCCAAGGATAAATATCAGTAGGCGTAAGATCGGGGAATATCACATCGTACCGGCTTAGGACGAGCTGCTGCCGATAGCGCATCAGGCAATCTCTATAGCGAACGAGGAACATCAGCACCACGGCTGTTGTCCACGACTCGATCAGGTTTCTCCAACGAGTACGGTCGTTCGCCCAGCCACGTCGATGGCCAACCTGCGCGTGACTGGAGGAGACGAAGTCGAACGCTGCGTCCAAGACTGGGAGCAGTCGCTCAGTGGTAGCCAAGTCGCCGTCAGCAAGTCGATCGTTCAGGATCGTCGCAAGCACGAGCGCCACCTCATAACTCGCGATGTACAGCAGTCGCTTAGTCCCGTAGGTGATAACCCGCGAAGTGGGCCACGCACCGTCTGCCGTCTGGTATCTGGTTACGACCTCTATGCCCCGCCGGAGTAACTGGTCACCATGCTCTACCTTGAGCCGCTCCAACATGGCCAGACCGAAGACGAGTTCTCCAGGGTCGATGCGGGACGTGATTCCGGCCGAATCGTAGCCAAGCTGACGCAGAACATCGGCGCTTACACGCAGCGCCAACCCTTGACTGCCCTCATGGGCCCGCAACTGCTGGGAGTCGTTGCGGTGAGCAGGCTCTTCCGCTTTGGTTTCGCCGGGCGGTGATCTCCTCGACCAGTCGGGCAGTCTGCCTTCCATGAGGCGCCAGCTGACAGCATCGAGGGCTCGAACAGCGGAGAATGTGATGAAGTCGTGGGGCTTGTCGTCCGGATGAACCTTTCCTCCACCCCACCGCCGCACATCGTTCTCGATACCCGTCGCCAGCTCCTTCGCGACCGCTCGGATCGCGGCCATGGCGGGTGGGTCCATCCCGAGATTCAGCGCGCCGAGGCTGTCGAACTCCCAGCCTCCTAACAGCGTGTCAAGAACCGCGACCCCCAGCAGCAGATGGACATCGGTGAACATATTCAGATCGTTGTCTCTGGACAGGCGAACATTGTCTCGTTGCTGTGGAAGCTGACCAAAGAAGCCCGTGGCGAGATCTCTTATGACTGCCAAGGCATCCTCGGCAAGCTGTCCATGGTCACGACGCAGGCCTGGTTTCTGAAATGGCCTGCCCGGCTGAACGGCGCCGAGTGAGCGGACACCGTCTTCCTCAGCGAGCACTCTCAGGAGCTCGACGATGGCGAGGAACGCACGGCTTGTCGACGTCGGGCCGGGCTCATCGCCGCGGGTGTCCCTGATAAACCTGTGGAGTCGCTGGTCATAGAGCGTTAAGAGGGCGGCGCCGGCCTCATAGATCCACTCGGTTACTGCGGCTATCCTTGCATCAAGATCGCCGAGGTCCTCTTCGCCCGCATCAGGCCGGAGTCTTCCGCGTTCGGTAGTACTCGCGGAGAGAGACCAGGCGTTCACGTTCTGGGTCAGCTTCAACCACCATCATTCCCTGCAGCTCATACCATAGCCGGCCTCGGAGGAAGCACGCGGTCCACTCCACCGATGCGTACCGACCCTGGTAGTCGACGTGTCGCACGCGGATGTCCCGGTGGCGTTGCGGCAGGACGTGGTCCTCCCAGTACTGCTTGACCTGATCTAGGCCTTTCAGGGGCTTCTGGAATGGATCGAAGCAATATTCTGCTTCGGGCAGGAAGACCTTGTCGAGTCCTTCCTTGGAGCCGGATCTCCAGCAGCTGAAGTAGGCGCGCACCAGTCCGGGGAGGAAGTGATAGGCGGGCTGTTGGAGCGCCAGCCATCGCAGCTTCCATGGCCGGGGATCGGTCGGTTCCTCCGTCATCCACCTGCCCGGGGTGATGACGGCGTGCCCGTTTTGGCTGGGCAGCGCCGATCCGCGAACATACTGCAAGAGGTTGGACCAGACCGCGTCGTCGTGAGGTTCGATCATGATCAACGTACCGCTCGCTGCCACGCTCTCCACTGCGCGTTCCGCGAGCCAACCAACATGTTCTCGATTCTCGGTGAAGAGGTGAGATGCGGTGACCAGATCTGCTCGATCGTGCTGAAGGCTCGGGCCAAGATCGCGAACATCGTGTGGTTCGAGCGAGACTTCGACGTCCAGCCCCTTTAGTTCGCGTCGAACTTGCTCCAGGACCTGCTGGGCGATCATGAGCTGCTGGCGACTCCGGTCGACCAGGCGGAGGTGGACTCTTTGCGGAGCGGCATCATCGAGCTGCCAAAGGTAGGCCAGTGTGGCTAGCGCCATCGCGCCTGAGCCGCTTCCTAGGTCGACGATCCGCCGCACCGGGTCTGGTCGGACTGCCATGAGCGCGTGGGCGGCCTTCCAGTAGTTGGCGGTGAGGAATGCGCATGAGAAAGCGACCGCGTCCCGGTCGTGATCAATCATCGCACCTTGCTTGAGTCGCGCACGCACAGCCCAGAGGTCATCGTCATGAACGGTACGCTGCAGGCCCGTCACGAAGTCGTTGATGACCTGCGCGATTGCGATGAACGGCCGGCTTGGGAAGGCCTTCCCGCTCCCGCCTGATGCACCGGTCTCCGACTCTTGTGCGGGACTTGGTTCAAGGCTTCGACTACCAGTCATGGCCCCTTGCTACCGAGACGGCCCAGTGAGGAAGGATGAGATTATGCTTCAGAGACCGTGTGTCTGCTCGATGATGGGCGCGTGTAGGGGAGGTGCCGTCCGGCTTGTGGTGGAAAGCGGCCGACAGGGCTCCCCACCGGGATGTTAGACAGCCGGTGTGACGGTTTCGTCGACCATCTCCCCGCGTCGTGGTAGGTCGACCACCCGACGGGTCAGCTTCCGCAGGAGCTGCACGCCGGCCGCGCTCGTTACCAGCTCCCTGCCAGTCACGCGCCTGCGTCGATCAGGGATGCAACCTTGTCTCGTGACCCTGAGCCACGGGGTTCTGTCACGCAGAAACAGGCGGTCGCCGTCTGTGGGCCCATCTCGGCTGGCAAGACCACTATCGTCCAAGTGCTAGCGACCAAGTATCACTGGGATATCGTGTCGTTTGGCGACCATGTTCGCAACGTCGCCAGGATGCGAGCGCTGCCTGCGACCCGAATCACGTGGCAGCGGCTCGGCCTGCAGCTGCTCACCGAACTCGGTCCTGCCCGTTTCGTTCACGAGGTCTTGGCTGCGTCCAAGCCTGGTTCAGCCGTTCACCTGTATGACGGACCGCGCCAGGTGGGCCTGCTCGTCGAACTCGACCGCCTCTATGACCAGCTTGTCATAATCTATCTTGATGTGCCGAGAATCGAGCGGTATGCGCGCTGGGTTATCCGGCAGCGTCCGGGCGACCCGGTCGGCACTCTGGAGGAGTTCGATCGGATCAGCGTGGAGCAAATCGAGCGAGATGTCCCAGCGATACGCCTGATGGCCCACTCTGTTATAAATGTCGGCCTCTCCATCGCCGATCTCCTAGAGCGCATCGAACTTCTCCTGACTGAGCGCGGCTATCCTCTTCATCCTGACTGGCGTTAGCGCCGATTTTCGCGGCAGGATCGCCAGCCTCGGCGTTGGCCGCCTGACGGACAGTCAGTGACTGTGCCGTGTGCCGATTGGCCTGCCGGGGTCCGATCCATTGCCAGGGAAGGGATGCAGGCAAGGAGGAGCGCGGGTCGTCGGCAGGTGGTCAGGGTCCGATTCGCTGCGTGAAAATCGGCGTTAGCGCTGGCGAGGGGGAACGACACCCCTGCAACATGCGCACGGCCCAGGCCCTCGGATATGGGTGGCGTGCACGATACAGTGACAGCGCCCGGGATTTCGCTCCACTTTCGCTCCGCCCGACGCCACGCCGCGGGGGACGGGCCGGAACAGGTAGGGACGCTGAGTGACGCGCTGCTGGTTGCGCCCCAGCCATGAAGCTGGCCATATGCACCCCTTCGCGGGTCGCCCTATCCCGCATCCTTCGCAAGCGATCCGAGTCGCTCCACCAGTTCCGCCTGTCTAGCCACCACAACCTCGGGTGGCAGGCGGAACGCGCGCAGCCCTTTGGCCCGCACCGGCTCCGCGCCCTGGATCGCCTCAAGTCCCGCCACGTAGCGATCAAGCGCCTCAGTCACTGACGGTCGCTTGGTCGCGCTGCCGACGTCGTAACCCAAAGCGAGATCGGTCAGGCCCATCCAGCCACTGCGACCTGGTGGGAACAGCCATCCGACGGTCAATGGCTCGACTGTGTCGGCGACTGGCAGCCGCAGCGAGACGCCGGCGCTGCCCCACTCGAAGCGCAGTCGCAGGCCACGGCAGGCTGCAAGTAGCTCCTCGAGCGCGTGGCGGTAGGTGGGATCCTCCACTTGGTCGAGCAGCTCCTGCTCCCCCGTCGACGGGCCGTTTGGAGGGCCGGTGCGCGATCCGGGCTTCAGCACCGTCCTGGCCTCGAACGCCGAGACCTCGCCGGTGGCGAAGCGCACGAGCTCGACGGCATAGAACCGCGCGTCCGGCATGGTCGCGTTCAGGTAGCCAAGGGTCCGCTCCATCGCGAGGACAAATCGCTGCGCGACGACGACATAGTGGAAGCCGCCTTGGTCAAGCTGCCGGCGAAGACGATCCTGGAGGGCGGCCAGCTCCTCGGCGGTCAGGTCTGGCCAGGTCGCGGTCGCGGCCTCGGCAAGCGACGACTTGCGGGTACACAGCGGAATCGCTTGGACACCGGCCGCCCATGAAATAGGTCCGCGCCACCGCACTCTCGAACTCCTCGTAGGTCATCCCCCACAGATCCGACCCGTAGTCGAGCAACTGCGCCAGCGTGTGCCGGAAGTCGGGGTTCTGCGGTCCCGTCTTGAACTCGATCACCAGCAGCTCACCGCCGCGTGCCACGCCCACAAGGTCAACCGAACCCGACGGCAGGCTGGTCTCCCGCCCCACCACCATCAGGGGCCCCGCAAGCTCGAAATCCTCGACCGGCAGGAGCTCCGGGTTCGCCTTCAAACACTCCTGAAGCTGCTGCTCGTCATGCGCCGCGACCTCACGCAGGACCGTGGACCCACCTTGTGGCTCGACAACCAGAATGGCGCGCGGCATCGCCCCTCCCGATGTAGTACTCCGTCTGGCTGCGCGAACCTGCCGAGATCCTCGCGCTCCCTGCGGCGTAATACCTTACCGATGTCGAGCCCGCCACCTCGACATCCCAACCAGCCACGACCGGTAACGATCTTCGCCTCACCTGGTCAGCCGCACGCGGTGACGTCCTGGGGCCGCTCGGTCATGGGGGGACGGCCCCCTCCCAGAATGTCAGCGTGACGCGGGTGACGGCTTCGGGGTGCTCGTGGGCGAGGTCGAGGAGGCATCGCTGGAGGGCGCGTGCCTCGCGGTGGAGCCCCAACGTGGCGGTGCTGGTCAGGATGCGCGTTAGTCGCAGGTGATTGTGATTGCCGGGGTTCAGCCATGCGGTCCCACGCGAGATGAACTCTGGGCGCTTCTCCACCACCGGATCATCCTGAGGGGTGCGTCGCAGCTGCAGCCCGTAGAAGCGCAGCATCGTGTCCAGCGACCTCGCGAGCCGCTGCCGGAGCAGTTCGCTGTCCCGGAACCGCTCGATCTCCGCCTCGCTGAGGACTGGGGCTCTGGCATTGAAGGCGCTGTGCGTCTGGAGCGGGAACAGCCACTGGATGAAGTCGTGGACGTGCTCAAGCTGGCTGCCGTCCCAGTCCCAGATCTCCTCGATCCGTCGCCCTCCGGCGTCAGGCGCGGTCCCCAAGTAGAAGTCGACGAGCGGGGACGGCTGGCGCCTGGTGGAGGGTCCGGATCCCATCACGGCCCTCCGGCGACGCGGGATATGAGGTCCTGCAGGGTGGCGCCCGAGACCTCGGTGGCGGCGCCTTTGAAGACCACGACCCTGACATGACGGATGTGAAGTCCGAGGTCGTTTCCCAAGATCGACCGCAGGGCCAGCAGGTTGAACAGCAGGGCGACGGTCAACGGCATGCCGCCGTGACCGGACCCGAGCACTGGCATTGAGACGGAGGTCAAGCGGTTGGCGTTCATCGTCTCGAAGATGCCTTGCATCGCTGCGTACAGGAAGTGCGGCTCGGCGCGCAGCCCGATCCCGACCCGTTCAGTCGTGGCCGAGACCAGGATGACCTGCCGATCGGGCGGCAGTTTGGAGAGGAAGATCGCCTGCCCGATACCGTAGCTGTCGTCGGTCCGACGCTCCGCCCGAGAGACGCGCTGCGAGGGAAGATCATCGAGCTCCGCCCGGACATGATCCAGGAATTCGTCCAGCTCGGGCCCGAAAACGTCCTGAACGAACGCCCCGAGCGAGCTGTTGGTGTCGGTAATGCACTCGTCGTCGAAGTACTCATTGGCGGGAAGAGCAATCACGCTGTCGGTCCGGTCGTTGCGGCAATCCTGGATGCGCCCGAACACCAGCTCCACAGTGGCCTTTCCGATACGGCCCGACACCTGCTCGAGACCGGACGCCGCGGCGCCAGCGACGCCACCGCCGAAGATATCGCCCCCCAGCAACCACTCGAGATCCCTGCTCATCCGGGACATGGCCCGATCGAGTCGCCTGCGGGACTCCGGCTCCTCGATGGCGCGGAGCTTGAGCCGACCGAACTCCTCCCGGATCCTGGTGCACGCCGGCCCAACCGCGGGTCGCACCTCCCGCTTGGCTCGCTCGGCGTCGTACTCGGCGGTGGTAAGACCCCGCAGGTCGCTCGGTAGGCGAAGCGACACGCCCCGAGGCGTCATCAGGAACGTCCGATCGCGGCCGAGGCGACCGACGAACATCCCCAGCTCAAGAAGGACGTTGTCTCGCACCGCCGGCTCGGTCGTGCCACGGCTGACGATGAGGTCGTCGGGGCGGAAGACGAATACCCCAGCATCGGAGGAGTCCAGGGTCTCAAGCAGGGAGTCGAGGGCCGAATAGGTGAGCCGAAACACACCCTGATCCCAGACCGTCACCTGGAACTCGTCGTCGAGTTCGGATTGCACGCCACGGGAGAGCTGGATTGCCTCTCGCGAGCTTCCGACGAAGACCTTCGGCTTCACCCCTGCTCCCATTCGGGCCAGCTGTCGCTCCAAGCCGGATGGTCCGACCCGCTCCTTCTTCTACACCCATTGATCGGGTGCGAGTCAAGGTCGCCCCGCGGCACCCTCAAGTCACGATCCGCGCCGTTCAGATCGCCGAGGCCAACTCACCGAACGCTACCCCCGTGCGCCGATCGGTCGAAACCGATCCACCAACCTCCAAACGCGCGATCCCCCGTTTCCCATGCGCATGGGCTCGCCCCATCGCTGGTGCACACGTCACTGCAGTCAGTTCATCGATGGGGATCTCCCGGGGTGGTGGGGTGCCCGGCAGACCAGGCGCATGTATAACGCCCCAAGCAGCACCAACGCCCCGCGCAGCTGGCCAGGGAGCTTGATACCACCACCACGGTGGTCCGCCGCCTGCTCGACCAGGCGGGCATCATCCCCTCACCCCGCCGGGTGACCGCCGCCGGCCGTCTGCGCACCACCACCGATCGGCAGCTTGCTGCACGAGCCGCGGAGCTGGGCTTCCCATCCCTTCAGGTCTATTTGACCGATCGGGCGATGACCCGACGGTGGCCAAGCACCAGCATCGCCGGCGAGCTTGGGGTGCACCCAGCCACGGTGCGTGACCGGCTTGACCAGCACGGGCTGCCACGCCCGCGGGCGAGCGTCCGGCCCCGCCGGGCGATCCAACGGCAGACGGCGTGTTGGGCGGCCAAACGGCAGGCCCGCCTGCTCGAGCTGGGGTTCGCCAGTGTGGAGGAGTATTTGCGGGTGCGGCGGGTCGAGCAGGGCTGGTCACTGCGGCGCATGCTCGCCGAGCTGCAGGTGGGCTCCGCATGGCTGAAGGCCCAGATGCGTTGGCTCGGCCCCCGATGATCCCCGTCGGCGCTGCGGGTTCTGGTCTGGGCGGCGGGGTGCGGCTTCCGCTGCTGCGATAACCGTGTCGACGGGCCGCCGGTGATGTTGTCAGCTGGCGCCAGCCAGGCGCCGACGGGATGCTGATGATCTGTGTGACAGCGTTCGCAACCTGGGCGTCAGATCTGACAAAGGGCCCTGATGGGTCGGAGTGCTGGTGGAGCCACGCGAGCTGCAGGTGGTGCGGCGCAAGGGTGGCCAAAGCCCTGAAGGACCATCGGCACACCCACCGGGAAATCCGAGCTGTTGCCAGGAGACCAGCACGATCATCAATGGACGCAAACCCGATCCTTACTGGACTCGATCCAGTCAAGGTGGGGGTTCGTGTCGGAGGGGCCGTTTCAATCGATGGGCATGCGCGGGGCATGAGCGCGTACCACATGGTGAGCTGGCGCTGCGCCCCGGACTGGGCAGCCTGTGTTCCTCACAAAGCCGGACGTGGTCATACGGCGTACCACTCCTCCGGTCGGATGATCAGGACGTCAGTGGTCTTGCTGGCGGCTGCGGCGCCGTGGGCTCAGTACGCGCCGGAAGGCCAGGATCTGGAACTGGGGCATCGTGAATGGCAGGTCGTGGTCGACAGCGTCGGGAACGAACCGGCGCAGCTTCCTCTCGACCTTTGCCCACAGCTCGGGCGAGGCGACCGAGCCGATATCGCTGACAGCAGCCCGCACCTGGGTAGCGATCAGATCCCGCAGTGCCGGATCGGGGTTGGCTTCAAGCTGGCGGCTCACAGCAGGAAGTGGCCGCAACCCTGTAGTGGTGGCCAGCTCGTTCACGGCGGCGTAGATCGCGGGGTAGCCACCGCCGGTTGCGCCGAGAACCAGCAGTACCCCGCCCGATGTCAGGGACCGTGCCAGCCCGGCGAGCTCGGCCCGCAGATCGTGGGTCATCGTCGTGTTGGTCAGGAAGTTGCACATGACGATGAGCTCGTAGGCGCTGGGGGCGTCGGTCGGCTCCTGGTACGCCAGCTGCCAGGCCATGCTGGAGCTGATCGAATCGTCGGCGAGGTCGTACTCGCGCGAGATCGCCCGCTGGATCCGGGCACGCTCGGCGTAGTGGGCGCCCAGGACCGAAAAGCCGCCCAGCTCGGCGTGGTGGCGCCGAAACGGCAGCCGCGCCGGTAGCTCACCCGGTAGGATCTGGCGTACCCCGAGCAGATGTTCGGAGAAGTGGTGCAGCAGCTGATCCCAGGCCGCCCCGCGGTCAAGGGCATGGGCACCGCTCACCCTCGCTGGTGAGACCGGCTGGCCTGTGCTGGCGGCCCACGCCGCCAGGTCATCGTAGAGATCGACGGCCGCGTATAGACCCGGTGCGGGCCCACCGCCGACGTCGAGCACCGCCATTCGGCTCCGGCGGATCGGCAGCCATCCCTCGCCCAGCAGCAGTTCCAGGGCCTGCGTGATCCTGCCGTAGCGATCCGCCAGGTGCAGGACCAGGTAGGCCATCGCCTCGCTGGTGTCAGTGAAGGCCAGCTGGTCACAGCCGGTCAGGGTCGCGGGCAGCTGTCGCGCGACTGCGTCAGCGGCAACCTGTCCGCGCGCCAACCACCAGTCCAGCGTGACGCCGACGGCGGCGCACACCGACTCCAGCCGCGCCCGGCTGCGGCTGGTTTGGGTGTCGCGCCACATAAGGAAGTCGGAGGCGACGGTCCGCTCCCACTGGCGGGCCGAGGCCAGACGCGGCGCGGACACGCCGGTGGGTGACGATCGTGGTTGCATCCGTCCACAATGCCACCGACTGCCACCGTCGTCACGAGCCCTCGGTCATCGCGCGCCAGCGGTGGTGTCGAGGCGGCCCGCCCGTCCTCGTCACGAGCGGAGCCCACTGGTGTGACATTGGATGGCGCTGTGGATGGCCAGGCTGTCCCCCTTCACCAAGGGGTCACCTTCTGCATACCGACGATCGGGGGAGCGTCCTACGCTCCATGACCCGGACCCGGCAATTCGGGGCAAGCTCACACCGACAGGACTTGGGAGGTGCCATGACGGCCAGCAACCGCGGTATGCAGTTCGTTGCGGCGTTCAACGACATCGAAGGTCACTTCCGAGCGGTCCTGGGGGCCGACGAGTATGTCCCATTCACTACCATGGCGCGCGAGTATGCGGAGAAGAAGCGGCTTTCTCGCGAGCACCTCGCAGCGCTTGTCGCCTTCGCCTCGCTGCGAAACGCAATCAGCCACTCCCGCTACTACGACGGTCGTCCTATTGCTGAGCCGGTCGAGGAGGTCGTGCAGCAGATCGAGCGGCTTCGCGAGCAGATCAAGACTCCGCCACGGGCGCTTACGGTGCTTGGACCGATGAAGGTATGTATCGCTGGTCCAGACGACCTGATCGGCGAAATCCTGAAATATGTCCGCCGGTTCGACTACTCGCAGCTACCGGTCTACGACGACGGCAGATACGTCGCGCTGCTGACGACGAATGCGGTTGCTCGTTGGTTGGCGAACCAACTTGCGATGAATGAGGGTTTGGCTGAGGAGGAGCGTGTTGCCCGAGTCCTCGAGTTCGCAGAACCGCACGAGCAAGCGGTTCTGCTTCCACGCTCTTCGACGGCCGCAGACGCAATTGACCGGCTTTCCCGGGGTGGACCTGGCGGCCGGCCGGCTGCGGCACTGATCATCACGGATTCTGGTAAGGCGACGGAGAAGCCGCTCGCGGTCATCGTCGCAGATGACCTTCCACGTCTCACCGCAGCCCTCGCCCTTGCCTGATCACCAGCTCCGCGGGCTCGGGCTGCGCAGCTGACTTGCAGAGTCGGATGGCGACCCACCGCTGGCGGTAGGTGTCGAGTCGGTGGTGCCTCCCCAACCCTTGGCATACCCGCGACTGACCACTACCCTGGTGTTGCGCGTCACTCCGAATGAAGGCGTCTCGTCACTGCGGACGAGCATGTTGCGCGTCACTCCGAATGAAGGCGTCTCGTCACTGCGGACGAGCAGGGACTGTGGATAACTCCCAAGGCCGCCCGCGTTCATGTGCGACGCCACCATGCGCAGCAAGCGCCCAGAGCGCCGTGCCTCGGGCTCGCGTCCTCGCTCCCGGCAGCCGTCGGCGAGCCCGGCGGCCCCTCACTGTCAAGCGCTGGTGATTCAGTGACCTGATAGAAATCGGTGAGGCGGTCGTCCGGACCTTGCTGACGAACCGACGCCACCACAAGGATGGTGCCGCCACCAGACCTGGCCACAGAAGGGGAACCGATGAGGACCTTGCACTTCGGCCTGCGGGTGGCCGATCTCGAGCGGTCGCTGGCGTTCTACGCAGCCGTCGGCTATGAGGTGGTCGGGAGCGTCCCCGAGACCGCGTTCGGGCACCTGACCATGCTCAAACTCCCCGGCGACGACTTCGTCACCGTCGAGCTCGTGAACGATCCCACCAAGGCTGGGGTCGACCTCGGCACCGGCCTCAGCCACTTCGTCATCAAGGTGGAGTCGTTGGACGCCACCATCGCCGAGCTCGCCGCCCAGGGCATCGACGCCGACACGCCCGGATCACCGGATGGCTCAGACGACTTTCGAACGACGTGGATCACCGACCCGGACGGTAACCGGATCGAGTTGGTCCAGTGGCCGGCTGGTCACCCCGACGGCATCACCGCGGCCGACTGGCCGGACTGAGTCAGCCGGTACGGAGGAGCCGACAACGCGAGCGCGGCGGCGGCAACGTGACTGCCGAGGCCCGACTCGACGCCTCGTACGCGCTCATCGGCAGCGTCGCGTTCGTGCTCACTTTCCGTGGCGGGCAACACCCGCCGCTGCTGATGGAACCATCACCGCAGGCACTTCAGCGATGCAGATCTCCCGGGGTGGTGGGACGCCCGGCACGCCAAGCGCATGTATAAGGCCACTACCAGCACCAACGCCTCGCACGCTGACCCTCAGGGGCGGCTTCGCGGTCCTCGACAGCGATCAGCGCCGCCTCCATCGCGACGCCCGCGCGCAGGGGTACGCCGACCTTTACAACTACCTGCTGGCGCGCGCCCAGCAGCAGGCCAGTCCCGCGCGGATGGCCAGCGAGCTTGGCACCACCACGACAGTTGTCCGCCGCCTGTTGGACACTGCGGGCATCACCCCGCTGCCCCGCCGGGTGACCGCCGCCCACACGCGCCGCACCACCACCGACCAGCACCTCGCCGCTCGAGCCGTGGAGCTGGGCTTCGCCTCGCTCCAGGACTACCTGACCGACCGGGCGATAACCCGACAATGGCCAAGCACCAGCATCGCCGGCGAGCTTGGCGTACAGCCGGCCACGGTGCGGGACCGGCTCGACGAGCATCGGGTGCCCCGCGGCCGGGCGACCCGCCGGCCCTACCGGGCGATCCAGCGGCAGCGGGCCTGCTGGGCGGCCAATCGGCAGGCCCGCCTGGCCAGCCTGGGGTTCGCCGACGTGGAGGACTACCTGCGAGTGCGGCGGATCGAGCAGGGCTGGTCGCTTCGGCGGATGCTCGCCGAACTGCACGTGGCGCCGGGATGGCTGAAGGACCAGATGCATCGGCTGGGCATCCCCTGACCGACGTGGGTGTCGCCGCCTTTGGCTGCTCGCTGGGCGACGTGGCGCGACCGGGCTTCCCTACGGTGCGATGACCCGTCAGGCGGCAACGGGTGATGATGTCAGCTGGCGCGATGTGACCCGCTGACAAGATTCTGATGACACTCTGACAGGGCTTGACGTCTGCTCGCTCGGCCAGATCCTGACAATGGTTCTGAAGACCCTGGAGCCCTCACCGCCGAGTTGCTCGTCGTGGTCGACCAAACCATGCAACCCACCCAAATAGCACTCTGGTTCCCCCACCTGGGGAACCCACAGGCCGTAGGGTGCGGAAACTCGCACGCTGGCTGTGACCTGCGGGTTCACGTCGACCCGCGACTCAGCACTGTGCTCCCCCAACTCCCACGACAAGGACCACTCAGTGCTGCCGAAACTCCTCTACCTCACGTTATGCCGCTTGATCCAGCTGCTCGCCCTGCTCAGCCGCAGCGACGCGACCAAAGACCTGGAGATCCTCGTCCTGCGCCACCAACTCGCCGTCCTCCGCCGCCAGCTCCCACGACCCAGGCTGGAGCCCGCCGACCGAGCCCTGCTCGCCGCCATCAGCCGCGCGCTGCCCAGATCCCGCTGGTCCTGCTTCCTGGTCAACCCTGAGACGCTGCTGCGCTGGCACCGGCGACTGGTCGCCGGCGCCTGGACCTACCCGCACCGCCAGCCAGGACGACCACCACTCGACGGGGACCTGCAGCAACTGATCGTCCGCCTGGCCACCGAGAACCCCCGTTGGGGCTACCAGCGCCTCCAAGGCGAGCTCCTGCGGCTCGGCATGCCGGTCTCGGCCACCGCGATCCGCACGACTCTGCGCCGCCACGGACTCGACCCCGCGCCACGGCGGGCGAGCATGACGTGGCGGGCGTTCCTGCGCCGGCAAGCAGCTGGGATCATCGCCTGCGACTTCTTCACCGTCGATACTGTCTGGCTGCGGCGGCGGTATGTGCTGTTCCTGCATCGAACTCGACACCCGGCGCGTGCACCTGGCCGGCGTCACCACCAACCCTGACGGCACCTGGGTCACCCAGCAGGCCCGCAACCTGCTCCTCGTCGTAGCCGAGCAACAGCGACGTCTCCGGTTCCTGGTCCGCGACCGAGACGCCAAGTTCTCCCGCGCGTTCGACGACGTATTCCGCTCGGAGGGTGCCCGGGTGCTCCTGACACCGGTGCAGGCACCCGACGCGAACGCCTACGCCGAGCGCTGGATCCGGACCGTCCGCACCGAGTGCCTCGACTGGCTGCTGGTCCTCGGCCAATCACACCTGGCGCGGGTGCTCAGCGTGTACGTCGACCACTACCTGCGCCACGAGGCGCTACCACGACCGGGCGGGGATGGAAGGGCCCCGCCGCCGGCCTGTCGCAGCAGGCCGGTGAAGCTGAGGGCAGCCTGAGCGTGGAGACGCACGCAAGGGTGGGAGCAGCCCTGACAACGCCGGGACGGGCCGGTACTGCCAGACGGCCTGGGTCCGGCAAGCAAGACGAGAAGGTGTACGCAAGGAACCAGCGTGTGAGGCTCCGTAAGCGACGTGCCGGCCCTGAACCTGGCGGATGTGGGCCGGTCAGCAGTGCACGCCCGCCGCGGTGGCGGCGGGCGACTCCGCAGCCGGCAGGTAGTGGCCGGTCGGGGAGGCCAGGGGGAAGGGCTGCGGCGTACCCCTGGCGAGGCTGCCGGAGGATAGCTGGGCAGCGACCTCGTCGACCGGGTGGTGGCGAACGTGGGAAGCGACCCGTCGCCGCCCTTCCCGCCTTGGTGCGGCGGGCAGGCGCGTCGTCGGCTGGTGGTGGCGGGTCGTGGCGGAGTGCCCGTAGTAGTCCGAGCACGCGAGCGGCGTGCACAGGGCGAAGGGGCACAGCGAGGCTGCGGCGGCGTGTCGGCAGGGCAGGAGCCGCCGGTGAATACCGGCGTCCCGATCGGGCAGTCCAGGTCGGGTACTGCGGAGCCGAGCGGCAACGCAACCGTTTTGTTTGGTGACGGGCCTCGTGGAGAGCCCGGTGCCGGGATGACTGGCACGCCGGGTTCGGAGGGCGGTCCGGGGAAACGGGCTCGTCGAGAGGCGGGCACCGCGCCCCGGGCCGACCCTGCAATCGCCAGCGTCCGCACCGCGGCCTGG
>WNFU01005877.1_pt1 | contig 18326 bp, 22 predicted proteins | sample 5400121 | NCBI WGS metagenome assembly WNFU01 (sample SAMN13153360, study PRJNA577476) | soil metagenome | isolation source: 100 cm soil or saprolite under grassland replicate 1 | place: USA:California | collected 2016-06-15 | reverse complement strand
CGGCACCCTCTTGTCCCCTTGCGGGGCTAGCCTCACGAGGCTGCAAGATTCGCGTGATGCTACGGGCTGGCCAGTCGCTCCCCCCAACGGGGCTTTGGACGCTGCGCTTCGACGCCGGGCGTTTCCCCCCGACGCCGGCAGCCTGCTACTGGGCCTCCTGGCAGCTACCCAGACCGGACTCTCACCGGCTGGCGAGCACGGGCTTACGCGTGGGTCTCTTCCTTCGTCCACCTCCTCTCCTTACGCGGTGCCCCACGCTGCTGGGCACACGAAATCCGCGCTAACAACCGGGTCGAGGCTGACCCTGGCCGGCTGAAGGCGCGGTTGCGGCCGATGCGCGGGCTCAAGAAGGACCGCAGCGCCAACATCGTGATCGCCGGGCACGCCTTCGTTCAGAACCTGCGGCGAGGGCATTACGAGCTGGCCGCTGCGGAACCGGTGAACCGGCGAGTGGCAGTCGCGTTCGACGAGCTGGCCCTGGCGATCTGAGTTCGGGCCGAAGTCCCGGCTCAGCGTGCCCTGGTCCAGCGCAACGCAACACCGCTACAGCGGCTGCATGTTCCACTCCTCAAGGACTCCAAGATCCTGGAAGTGAAGGACTACGACTGCGCCGGCGACAAGATGTACGTCGAGCACGTCCTGCGCCGCGTCCACGGCAACCTGATCCGGGCGGTCCGCACGCCGTCGCCGCTGGAGCGACTGGTCAGGCCGGCCGCTGCGATCAGTCGGTGCAGCCACTGCCCGCCGACCCGGCGCATGGCCGGGCCAAGGACGCACTCGACTGCCGGGGCGCCGTCGAGCTCGGCCTCGAGCACGTCGATGAGCGCGGGCACGACCCAGTCGCCCACGTGACCGAGCGGACGGACCTTGACCATCCACTGCTCAGGCGCGGACCAGCGCACGCCCGGGATGGCAGGGCGGTCCAGCGCCGCCAGCACGGCGCGGACCTCGGGCGGTGGCCACACGGCGACGAACAGACGCGTCATACCCTCAGCCTGCCAGGTCCGTGCTGCGTCGCGGGCGCCGCGCACCATTCTGTCGCTAGCGGCGCTCTCGCCAGGCCGCGTCTCGGCATGTGGTGTAAGCGATGCTCGGTGCTGTCCCCGGCGACGGCATGCGCGAGGTGGCCGATCTCGACGGAGGCTCGTCCCGAGGGAGTCTTGCTAAGCCGGGTGTTCCGCACATGAGGCTCCGGGTCGCATTGTCTGTGCCTTTGGGTTTGGGTGCGCCGAGGGTCAGCACCCGGGCCGGGGCACCCGGGGGCCGTCAGGGGTCAACGACAGCAACGGTGGCTCTGGTCAGCCCGGTGGCAGCCAGCCACGTACCGACGACGTTGGCGGCGATCAGCGTCCGGTCGGCGGGATCCCACAGCAGGATGGTGTCGGCCTGTGCCAGCGTCAGGAGCGCGGTCATCGCTGCAGGGCTGGGAGCGATGGTGTGCTGCTGGTCGTCCTCGGTCACCAGCATGACCTCGAACCGGCCGTCATCGCCATCTGGTCCAGCGATCCAGTTGGCGTTCAGGACCTTGACCCGACGTGTCTGCTCACTTGCCCCCGGCATGATGGCCTCCTGTCGGTCAGCCCGCCCAGCGCGGGCGGGTGGGGTCGACGTTGAGCAACTCCACAGTCTGGCCTGTAACGGTGGTGGCATGGGGATGTGGGCGGGTCGTGGCCTGGGGCGGGGTTGCGGCGCAGCCCGCCCAGCGCCTCGAAGATCAGCCGTCCGGCTGGCTTGGCGGGGCGTCCCAGATACAACCCGTCGAGGGTGACGGCGGGGCGATGGCCTTGCGGATGGCGCGCTCGACCAGGCAGAACACCAGCAGCGCCAGGCAGATCACGCTGATCAGCGCAACGATACGCCGGTTGGCCTTGAGGAACATCGGCGCTGGATTTCTACGAGCTCGAGGATCATGACGTCTTCTTCGGTCGGGACGAGGAGACCAAGATCCTGCTGGCGGACGTCGTCATGGGACGGTTGGTGGTGCTGTTTGCCAAGACAGGGACCGGCAAGACCTCTCTGATCAACGCCGGAGTCCGGCCGCTGCTGGAGGACCGTGGCTACGAGACGTTCCTCATCCGAGTCCAGGAGGAATTCTTTCTCTTCGCGGTACGGGTGAATCCCGAAGAGGCATGGCGGTTCATCGCCGACCTCGCGGACATCTACCACGACGATGACTCCAGCGTCCACATTGTGCTGTCGATGCGTGAAGAGTTCTTCGTCGAGCTCGACATGTTCCGCGACGAGTTCCCTGACATCTTCGGGGAGGACTCCAGTCTGCGGCTGGGATGGTTCGACGAGAGCCAGGCACGCGAGACCATCACCCGCCCGGCCCTGACACATGGCGTGACCGTAGATCCAAAGCTGGTCGATGCCCTGGGAGAGCCCAGCGTCACGGCCAACGTGGCGCAGCAGATGCTCAGCAAGCGGCTCGAGGAGGACCTGGAGCGGGTTCGAACCAATGAGCAGCTGACTCCCTTACAGCAGGTCCTCCCGAGGCTACGCACCGACCGAGGGACCAAGCGCGTGTGGGGCTTCCCGGGTCTGCGGGAGGCGCTGGCTGCTGACGAGGCAACCTTGCGTGAGCTGGTCGATCAGCTTGCTCAGTCGCACCTGCTGCGGGTGATCATCTAGATGCGTAGGCGACCACAAAGCCCTGTCGCCAGCTGGGATAGCGCAGCGTCCACCCGAGTTCTTTCTTGGCCTTGGCGTTGGAGGCGCCGCGGGTCTGGGTTCCCATGTTCACGGCGTCTTCGCCCGCAATGAGCCGGGCGAACCAGGTGGGGATGTGGCGGGGTGGTTTGGCGCCGAGGACGTTCGCGAGTGCTGGCAGCCATTCGCGAAGTGGGGCTGGGTCGTCGTCGACGATGTTGTAGATGCCCGCTCTGCCGTGTTCGAGCGCAAGGACGGTGGCCGCGGCGGCGTCGTCGAGGTGGACGAACGAGTTGACGCCTTCGCCATTGCCGATGATGGGGAATAGCCGTTTGCGTACAGGCTTGAGCAGGGGATTGTTGGCGTCGCCGTAGAAGCCGCCATATCGGAGCGCTATCCCGCCGACTTCGGTGACCGCCTGGTCGAGGTAGGCCATCGCCGCGAACGTCCTTTCCGTGCCCGCGGCCGGGGTGGGGTCGAGCGGGTCGTCCTCGGTCTTGACCATCCCGCCCTGGCGGGCGTAGCGGTAGGGGGCGAAGCTTTGGGCGATGAACCGGCGCACGCCCGCCGCGCGGGCGGCGGCGAGGAGTGCGTCGGTGCCCTCGGTCCGGAGCGGGTTGGTCTGGGCGAAGGTGCGGTCGAGCTTCCTGGAGAAGCCACGACCGGCCAGCGCCGTCGCCTGGTGGACGATCGCGTCGGGCTTGGTGTCGAGGACGGCTTTGCGCACGGCGGGCACGTCGAGCAGGTCGAGCGCGATCGCCTCGGCCCCGAGCGCCCGGAGTAGGTCGACCTTCTGGGGAGATTTGAACGTGCCGATCACTTCGTAACCTCGGTCGATCAGCTGGGGAACGAGCCGGGTGCCGATCGCACCGCTTGCTCCCGCAACGAATACGCGCATTGTGTTCTCCTTTTCGGGGGTCTGGTACTGGCTTGTCACGCCGGTCGTGGTCGGCGGGTCACTGGTTTTGACACCTGGGAACGGAAGGATGTGACAGAAGGATGACGAGGAGTGGCTGGTGGATAGCTTTGCGTCCTCGTGGGCTCGACGGGTAAGTACCCGAGGATCGCCCGTTCCGGTGACAGGCACGGACGGTACCCCTGCAGCTCATTGAGGTGTCCGTGATGCTCCGCACATCCGGACGTTGACGAGGACCAGACCATAGGCAAGGTGCCGAAGCCTGCCATGGAGGTCTGGACCCCTGTCATACTGCCCACGTTTGCGATGCTGCGCTTCGCTACGCTGCTCACCAGCTACCCGGGCAGCGTTGCGCAGGGCGACCCGGACGACCTCGGCGCACCTGCAAGGGAGGAGGCGATCGAGCTGGTGGCGGTGCTCGCGACCGCGAACTGGACCAACCGGTTCGACGACGGGCTCCAAACGCCGCCTGGCTGACCGCCCCGGCTGCTCTCTTGCCGGCGGTGCACCTATTTATGATGCGCAGCGGACCAAGGAGAAGGCATGCAAGGCCAGCAGGTGACCGTTCGCGGCGTCCCGATGCGCTGGACCGAAGCGGGCGAGGGCTTCCCGGTCGTGCTGGTCCATGGCCTCCCCACCAGCCCGGCGCTGTGGCGCCACGTCCTGCCGCAGGTGCGCGGCGGGCGCTTGCTGGCCTTCGAGATGGTCGGCTACGGCGAGTCGATCCCGGCTGGCCGCGACCGCGACATCTCGGTGGCCCGGCAGGCCGACTACCTGCTGGCCTGGCTGGAGCAGCTCGGCATCGAGCGGGCGGTGCTGGTCGGCCACGACCTCGGCGGTGGTGTGGCGCAGATCGCCGCGGTGCGCGCGCCTGCTCGGTGCGCCGGGCTGGTGCTGGCCAACTCGATCAGCTACGACTCCTGGCCGATCCCCAGCGTCCGGGCACTGCGGGCGGTCGGGCCGCTGCCGATGTCGGCGTTCAAGGCGCTCATGGGTGCGCTGATGGCCCGCGGCCATGACGACCCCGCGATCGCGCGGGAGTCGCTGGCCATCCACGTCCAGCCCTATGAGCGTCACGGCGGCGCTGCCGCGCTGGCCTGGCAGGTCCGCTGGCTGCGCACGGCCGACACGTTGGCCGTCGCCGATCGGCTGCGTGACCTGGACGTGCCCGCGCGGGTGGTATGGGGCGCCGCCGACCCGTTCCAGAAGGTGCGGTACGGGTATGGGGAGCGGCTGGCGTGGGATCTGCGCACCGAGCTGTGGCGCATCGAGGGCGGCCGGCACTTCACCCCCGAGGACCATCCCGAGCGGCTTGCCGCCGCCGTCAACGAAGTCCTGGCCGCCGTCACCCCTGGCTGAGCCAGGCGACGAGATCGCGACCCCGGACCGACTGGCCCCGGCCAGCCTCGTCGCTGCTCAATTGGGCCGCACGGCCTCGGCGCTGTCACCCGGAAGCGCGAGCCCGTGTAACGCGGCGCGGCGCTGGCCGGTGCGCTGGTCCGGGCAACCGCGGGGTCATCGTCGATGACCGCGGGGGCTGGATATCTCGCCGCGCTGCGCGGCGAGGTGACCCGGCCCCAGGCCCGGCTCTCGCGTCAGCGAGAGGCGGCCGCTGACTTCTTCTCGGCAGCGCGTCCAGGCGCGCCAGGCTGTCGGCCGACTCGTTCATGACGTACCACCTGGCGGCGTCCATGCAAAACAGACAGGTGTTGATGCTGGCGACCTGCTCGCGGATGAGCACAGCGGTCTCCGACGGCAGCTGGAGCTTCTTGTCCAACTTGGGCAATTTGCCGTAGAAGAACATGAACGCGGCTGGCATGCGTGCAGCGAACACGGTGATCGGGGCGATCACCGTGCCGACCTGGCGACGAGTGAAGAAATACACCACTTTCAGGAATAGGCTCCGCGGCCTCTCGATGGGGGAAGGTATGTAGCCATGTGCTGGCCTCCTCTCTGCTGGCACGGTGGCCGGACACGGACTTGGCAGTGTCACTCAAAGCGGCCCGGGCTAAAACGACCGGTACTCGCCCGCGAGGGTCAGTTGTTGAGGGATTGACAGCTCGGCAAGCCACCCCTTCAGGTTTTCCTGATCGGCGACATGCTCGCTCCTTACCTTGGCGCGGATCATCACCGTCATCGGGGTGATCACCTCCCGCTATTTCCCGGTGGCCGCTTCGGCTGGCGCGTGCTGCTCAGGCCACCCATTGCGCGGTCCATTCCCCCGCCACCTGGCCGGTGATGACGTTGAGCCGGTTCCAGGCATTGATCGCGGCGATCTGGACCACCAGGGCGGCCAGGGCCGGCTCGTCGTAGTGCTTTCTGGCCTCGCCGAATATCTCGCCGGGCACCGGGTCGGCGCGGTCGGCCAGCCGGGTGGCGGCCTCGGCCAGCGCTAGGGCGGCCCGTTCGGCGTCGGTGAAGTAGGGGGCGTCCCGCCAGCCCGCAATCGTGAGGAGGCGCTCGTCGGTCTCGCCGGCCTTCTTGGCAGCTCGGGCGTGCATGTCGAGGCAGACGGCGCAGCCGTTGATCTGGCTGACGCGCAGGTGCACGAGGTCGGTCGTCGTCTGCGGCAGGCCAGCCTGGCTTGCTGCTGCGCCGAGCGCTTGGAGGGCGTCGAGGACGCCGGGCAGGCTGAGTGCCGGGCTGGTGATCCGGGGTTGCATCGCGTCTCCTTGTCACATCGACCGGGTTTGGCTGGTCACTCTTAATGACACGCGGTGACGGGGCAATGTGACCGATGGGCGGACCGATGGACGAAGGTGCCTGGCTGGTGGAGCGTTTCGAGGAGCAGCGGGGACGTCTGCGGGCGGTGGCCTACCGGATGCTCGGCTCGCTGCCCGAGGCCGACGACGCCGTGCAGGACGCCTGGGTTCGCTTCAGCCGCTCGGGGGCCGACGGCGTGGAGAACCTGGGCGGCTTGCTGACCACCATCGTCGCCCGGGTCTGCCTGAACACGCTGCGTGCCCGTACCGTGCGGCGGGAGGACCCCGTGGGCACGCACGTGCCTGACCCCGTCATCGCCCGTGAGGATGCGGCCGATCCCGAGCACGAGGCGCTGTTGGCCGACTCGGTCGGCCTGGCGTTGATGGTGGTGCTCGACACCCTGGCTCCCGCCGAGCGGCTGGCGTTCGTGCTCCATGACCTGTTCGACGTCCCCTTCGACGAGATCGCCCCGATGGTGGGGCGCTCTGCGGCCGCGGCCCGCCAGTTGGCCAGCCGGGCCCGCCGCCGGGTGCGGGGAGCCGGGGTCCGGGCCCCTGACGCCGACCTCGCCGCCCAGCGGGCGCTGGTCGACGCCTTCTTCGCCGCGGCGCGCGGCGGCGACTTCGACGGGCTCGTGGCGCTGCTCGACCCCGACGTCGTGCTGCGCGCCGACGGAGGTGCCACCCGCCCTGAGGCGTCGGCGGTGCTCCGTGGCGCCGCCGCCGTCGCCGGACGGGCGCTCATGTTCGCCCGGTCCGCGGCACAGGTGCGCCCAGTGCTGGTCAACGGGGCCGCTGGAGTGGTCACCACCGTCAAGGGGCGACCGGTCACTGTCATGGGCTTCACCGTCACGGGCGGGCGGATCGCCGAGATCGACGGGATCACCGACCCCGAGCGCCTCAGCCAGCTCGACCTGGCAGCCCTCGACGGCTAGCTACTTCCCGATGAAGAACTGGTGCAAAGAGTTACGCGACGGCCTCGGTCGAGCCCACCCACCACGAAATCCTCGTGGTGCAGGCAGCCTGGGCCGAGGCCGCCGCATGAAACACGAAGTCGGGAGCAGGACAGCAGGGGCAATGAGAGGCGGCTGTGAGAGTGACCGTCAACGCCGCGGGACACGCGGCGTGCGGACCGATGCACGGGACAGACATCACGGGCTTCCGTTGGCTCAACCTGGGATGCTGGCGGTCCGATGGAGGAGGTGACCAGACTGCCACGACAGGGGCCCGCTCGTGAAGCTCGTCGGTTCGATCAACGCCAAGGTGATGGCGTTGACGGTGTTGGCCGTGCTGGCTGCGGTGGCCGTTGGGGTGACGGCGATCGGCGGGATGGAGGCCCGCGTGAGCCGCATGGCGGTGGCGCTGCGTGCCTTGCACTACCAGGCCGAGGCCGACGAGGCCAATCATGCGATCCAATACGACGTGCTCGTCGCGGGGACCGCCACGACGCCCGACGGACGCAAGGCCGCCTTGGACGACCTGGCCAGGCGGCGTGTCGCGCTCAGCCAGGCAGTCGGCGAGAGCCAGACCCTCCTGCAGGGTGTCGGCGGGGGCGAGCAGCTCCGTCAAGATTTCGCCGACCTTCGTCCCACGCTGGACGCCTATGAGGCCGCGGCGGGCGCTGTCGTCGCCACGCTCGGCAGCCAGCCCGGCAAGGTCGCGGCGGTCGTCGCCGTCCAGGCCACCTTCGATGCCCGCTTCGACCAGCTCACTGCCAAGATCAACGAGTTCGCCGACGCTGCCAAGCTCCAAGCCGAGCGGGATGCGACCAGCGCCCGCAACCGCACGATCGTCCTGCTTGTGCTGGTCGCCGTGGTCGTCCCTGGGGTGGGGCTGATGATCCGCCGCGGGGTCAACCGGACCACCAGCCAGATCCTCACGGTGGTCGACGCTGCCGCCGACGGTGACCTGACCCGCCAGGTCACCGTGGCCGGGGAGGATCCGATCGGGCGGATGGGCCAGGGCATGGCCCGGTTCCTTGGCGACCTGCGCACGAGCATCGGCGGGATCGGGCAGACCGCCGAGACACTGGCGGCGGCGGCCGAGGAGTTGCTGATGGTCAGCCAACAGATGGCCGCCACCGCTCAGACCGCCACCGATGACGCTGGGCTGGTGTCGGCGAGGGCCGGCCAGGTCTCGGCCAGTGCCGGCTCGGTCGCCGCGGGGACCGAGGAGATGGGCGCGGCGATCGGTGAGATCGCTCGCAACGCCACCGTTGCCGCCGGTGTTGCGGCGTCCGCGGTGCAGGTGGCGGAGGAGGCCAACGCCACGGTCGCCAAGCTCGGGGTGTCCTCGGCGGAGATCGGCGAGGTCGTCAAGGTGATCACCTCGATCGCCGAGCAGACCAACCTGCTGGCCCTGAACGCGACCCGCGAGGCAGCCAGGGCGGGTGAGGCCGGCAAGGGCTTTGCGGTCGTGGCGGGCGAGGTCAAGGAGTTGTCGCGGCAGACCGCCAATGCCACCGCCGATATCGCCACGCGCATCGAGGCGATCCAGGCCGACACGAAGGCGGCCGTGGCCGCGATCGGCGAGATCGGCAGGACCATCGCGGCGATCGATGGCTCCCAGGCCACGATCGCCGCGGCGGTTGAGGAGCAGACCGCGACCACCTCCGAGATCAGCCCCAGCGTCGCTGAGGCGGCCAGTGGCTCGGCCGCGATCGCAGACAGCATTACCGGGCTCGCGCGGGCGTCGGCGCAGACCAGCGGTGGGGTGGTCGAGATCGAGCGGGCCGCGCAGCAGCTCACCGGGATGGCGACCGAGCTGCGTCAGCTCGTCGGCCATTTCATCTGCTGACGCGCCTGGTCACTACATGGCCGGGTGGGCCGGCTGGGCCTGCCAGACAGTGACGGTCAGCGGCAGGCCTTCGCAGGTGAGCGAGACGGTGTTGACGGGCACCGCGTGGGGCGTCCGAACGGTGTCCGACGCGCCGATCGTGACCGTCGGCATCGACAGGCAGCTCGGTCCGGGGAGCAGGCCTTTGATGTTGCCGCCGATCATGTTGGTCAGCTCGCCGAGCGCGTCGGCGACCTCGTCGTCGGTGAGCTTCTCGGCGGGTAGGTCGAACATCGCCGATGCGGCCATCCGGGCGAGCTGAGTCGGGCACGCGAGCCGTACGCAGCCCTGCCACTCGCCGGTCACCGCAACGCAGCTCACGGTGATGTGGCCGCCGTCCAGTGCCGGCTGGTCGTACGCGGGGCGGATCGCCGTGCCAGTGAACGAGCTCCAAACGTCCTGGGTGATCCCCACGATCTGCTCGTCGGTGGCGAACATGTTCCCGCTCAGGTCGCCGCTGCTCGCGGTCACGTCGCCGCCTGTCTGTCCCGGAGCTGGTAGACGGTGGCCTTGCCGAGTGGCACGCGCTCGAGGCCGTCCACGTCGGGGGCGGTTTCGGCTCCGCCGAGGACCAGGTAGCCGCCCGGCCGTAGCACCCGCCCCACTTGGTTGAAGATCCGCCGCCTGGTGTCGGTCTTGAAGTAGATGAGGACGTTGCGTAGGAACAGCACGTCGATGGGCGGCAGCGATGGGAACGGGGCCGCGAGGTTCAGTTGCCTGACGTCGAGCAGCCGCCGCAGCGGCTCGTTGACCTGCCAGTCGGTGCCGACCCGGGTGAAGTGCCGGACGAGTCTGGCTGCGGGCAGGCCGCGGTTGATCTCGAGCTGACTGTAGCGGCCCGCCTTGGTCCGGCGGACCATCTCCTCCGACAGGTCGCTGGCGAGCACGCGCAGGTTCCATGTCGGGTCGGCGGCCAGCCGCTCGTGCAGCACCATCGCGATGCTGTACGCCTCCTGGCCGCTGGCGGTGGCCGCCGACCAGATGGTGAGCTGTCGTTCCTTCGCTCGGCGGTGAAGCACGTCGGGCAAGATGGCCGACTCGAGCACCTCGTACGGGTGGCGGTCGCGGAACCAGGATGTTTCATTGGTCGTCATCGCCTCGACCACTTGCCTGTGCAGGGGTCCCTCGGGCGAGCTCCGCAGGCGGGAGACGAGCCGGCCGAGGCTTCCCTCACCGCTGGCCTGGACCATCGCCAGCAGCCGGGACTCGACGAGGTACTCTTTGCCGGCTTCGAGGGAGATCGCCGACCGGCGCCGGACGAGCTCGCGGACATAGGCGAAGTCGGCCGGGGCGATGTTCATGAGATGGCTCTCGCGCCAAGGCGTGAGCTGGGCGGCGCGCCGCCGCTCCGCCGGAGCGCGTCGGTGAGATCGGCGGCGATCGCGGGCAGTGGCAGGATCCGGTCGGCCAGGCCGGCGGTGGCGATCGCGCCAGGCATCCCCCAGACGACGGAGGTGGGCTCGTCCTGGATCACGATCTCGGCGCCACGGGCCCGTAGCTGCTCGCTGCCGCGCAGCCCGTCCTGTCCCATGCCGGTCAGCACGCAGGCCAGCACCCGCGCGCCGAAGACGGTGGCGACCGATCGAAAGAGCACGTCGACCGCCGGTCGGCAGCCGTTCTGCCGTGCCTCCTGATTGGTCGCGACCCGCAGCACGCCGTGTTCCTCCACGACGAGAAGGTGGCAGTCGCCGGGTGCGACCACCAGGAGACCCGGCTCGAGGCGCATGCCGGGCTGGCCCTCGACGACGGTGAGCTTGGACACCCTGTCCAGCCGCTGCGCGAACAGCCCAGTGAAGATCGGCGGCATGTGCTGGGCGATGACGACCGGCACCGGCAGGTCGGCAGGCAGTTCGGGGACGATCCTCGCCAGCGCATCGGGACCGCCGGTCGACGAGCCGATCGCGAGGATCCCGTGTGGGTCGGTCCGAGGCGGCCGTGCGCCACTCAGCGCCGGTCGCGCGCTGCGCACAGTGCGTGCGGCTTCTAGCGTTCGGCATCCGCGCGGGACCAGCGCCTTGATCTTCGGTATCAGCTGGGAACGGACGATCTCGAGCGCGGCGTCGGGACTGCCGACGGTTGCCGGCTTGGTGACGTAGTCGCGAGCGCCGAGCGAGAGTGCCTCCAGGGTCGCCGCGGCCGCCCGCTCGGTCAGGGTGCTGAACATGATCACCGGCAGCCGTGGGTGCAGACGGCGTAGGTGCCGCAATGTCTCCAGCCCGTCCATCTCGGGCATTTCGAGGTCCAGTGTCAGGACGTCTGGCCTGATCTGCTCGATCTTCTCGAGCGCGCTTCTGCCGGACGCCGCGGTGCCGGCGACTCGGATGTCGGGGTCCTCCGAGAGGAGGCTCGTCACGATGCGGCGGACGACCACCGAGTCATCGACGACGAGGACAGCGATCGGCTCCACCGAGATCACTGCCGCATCAGGCCGAGGAGGTTGAGCTTGTCGATGATCGCGTCGGCGGTGAACGGCTTGATGATGTACTCGTGGGCACCGGCGGCGAGGGCTCGCACGATCTGATTGTGCTCGCTCTCGGTGGTCACCATCATGAGCGTCATCGGGCGGTACTCCGGTCTGTCCCGCACCGCGTGGATGAACGACAGCCCGTCGATGCCCGGCATGTTCCAGTCCACCAGCGCCACGTCCGGAAGCGGACCGCTGGAGAGCGCGTCCAGACCCTGCTGGCCGTCCGCCCCTTCGACGACGTCGAACCCTGCCGAGCGCATGACCTTGCGCAAGATCGTGCGCATGGCTCGCGAGTCGTCGAGGATGAGTGCGCGCACCGTGGTCCTTCATCATGTCGCCAGCTCAGGTCCGCGAGCGCGAACCATTGCCGGGCCTGCCCGCAAGAGGTATATCGGCGGTGGCGGGGAGGTCCCTGAGCCTCGGGCGAAACGGCTCCGACCCCTGATGCGGAGCCACGGCTGCTGGTAGCGGGACCCTCGCGGTCAGCGGGCTGGCTCCAGCCCGACCACGGCGCGGACGTCGAGCAACAGCAGCAGGGCGCCGTCGAGCTTGTAGGCACCGCGGATGAGCTCCCGGGCGATGCCGAGCAGCGTGTCCGGCGGCTCCTCGAACGCTTCCTCGGACACATCGACGACGTCGCCGATCCGGTCGACGAGCAGGCTCACCATGCCGTCGTTGCTGCGGACGATCACGTTCATCGGCAGTTCGTCAGCCCCCCGGTCGGGGAAGCCGAGCCGGTGCCGCACGTCGACGGCGGTGATGACCTGTCCGCGGAGATTGATGAGCCCGCCGAGGGCGGATGGAGCGAGCGGTACCCGGGTCATCGGCTGGTAGCGGGTGACCTCCTGCACCACCTCGACCTCGACGCCCAACAGGTGCCCGTGGACGACGAATGTCGACAATTGTGCCCGTCCGCCGGCTGGCCCGCCGACGGGGCTGCCAGCCAGGCTCATGACCGGGCTCCTGCTGACGTGGCAGAGACGTCGAAGAACTGCGGGTCGGCGGCACGCACGGCTCGCTCGACGTCGAGCAGCTCGGTGATCCTGTCCCGCACCACGGCCGAACTGATCGGGCCGACGCCGTCGAGGGGGTCGCGCCTGGACGGCCGGTCCTCGACGATGTCCAGGATCGCGTCCACGACCAGTCCCACGCTGCGACCGCGCATGGAGCACACGACCACCGCCACGACGTCGTCGTCCACCCCCATGGCGGCGCTGCCGAGCAGCGGGCCCAGGCGGATCAGGGGCAGGATCTCGTCGCGGTACTGCATGAGCTCTCGGCTGCCCACGTGCTCGATCGACGCGGCCGGAAACTCCTCCAGCCTGGTCACCATCGCGAGCGGGATCGCAACCCGTCGATTCTGGCCAACCGACGCCACCACCAGGGCATCGCGCGTCTGCGGCGGGTCGTCGTCGGCACGATCGGCCCCACCGCGGCCCAGCTCCCGGCCCGCTCCCAGGACATGCGCCCGCTGGGCGAGCGCGAGGACATCGAGGATCAGGGCGACCGAGCCATCACCCAGGATTGTCGTCCCAGCGTAGACCGAGACATCCTTGAGCTGTGCACGCAGCGGCTTCACCACGATCTCCTGGGTGTCGAGGATGTCCTCCACCACCAGGCCGAAGCGCCGGTCCTCGGCCTGCAGCACGACGATGAACACGGTGTCGCGTTCGATGCGGTCAGGTTCCGAGACGCCCAGCTCGCGGCCGAGATCGACCAACGGGAGCAACTTCCCGCGGAGGCGGTACACCGGCGTCCCCGAGATCAGCTCGATGCCGGCACGGCCGCCCTGCCCACCCTCCAGCCGGACGAGCTGGGCGAGGTTGACCGTGGGAATCGCGTAACGGTCACCGGCACACATCACCGTGAGGGCGGGGATGATCGCCAGTGTCAGCGGAATCTTGATGCGGAAGGTCGTGCCGGCGCCGATGTCGCTGCTGATCTCGATGGTGCCGCCGATCTGCTCGAGGTTGGCCTTGACCACGTCCAGCCCGACACCACGGCCGGACACGTTGGTGACCGCGACGGCGGTCGAGAAGGCGGGCAGGAAGATGAGCTGGGTGATCTCCCGGTCATTCATCCGGGCGAGCTGCTCGGCGCCAACGAGCCCTCGGTCGAGTGCCTTGGAGGCGATCCGGCGAGGGTCCATGCCCGCCCCGTCGTCCCGGATGTCGATGTGGACCTGGCCGCCCTCGTGAAATGCTCGCAGGAGCAGCAGCCCCTGCTCGCCCTTGCCGCGGCGAGGCGGGCCTGCGGAGGCTCGATGCCGTGGTCGACGGCGTTGCGGACGAGGTGGGTCAGCGGGTCCTTGACGGCCTCCAGGATGGTCTTGTCGAGCTCGGTCTCACGGCCCTCCATCTCCAGGCGTACCGTCTTGCCGCAGGTGGCACCGAGATCGCGGATGAGGCGGGGCAGCTTGTTCCACACGTTGTCGATCGGCTGCATCCGCGTCTTCAAGACCACTTCCTGCAGCTCGCTGGTGATGAGGTTCAACCGGGTCGACACGCGGGCCAGCGCGGCGTCCTGAGCGACTCCGGCGTGCGTGACGATCTGGTTGCGGGCAAGCACCAGCTCACCCATGAGGCGCATCAGCGAGTCGAGCCGTTCGACGTCGACCCGGATGCTGCTGTCGGCGACGGAGCGGCGTTCCGCCTGGACCTCCAGCGCCAGTGGCACCTCACCGGACGTCGTCGAACCCTCCCTGAGGAGGATCTCGCCGATCGGGCGGGTGTCTCCGACGTCCTGGGCGGTCATGGCCAGGCGCACGTCATCGGGTGTCGCGCCGCCATGTTCGACGATGACCTCGCCGACCGGCGGAGCCGCTTCGGCGGCGAGCGGAGGATCAGCGAGGGCCGCGGGTGCAGCGGCACCATCAGCCTGCAGCCGGGTCAGCGTCGCGATCAGCGCAGCGTGGTCCGGCTCGCCCTCTTGACCCGTCGCTTCGATCGCGGCGAGCAGAGCGCGGATGGCGTCGACCATCACGAGCAGGGCGTCGGTGATCTCGGCCGTGAGCTCGAGCTCTCCGTCACGCAGCCGGCTCAGCAGGCTCTCCCCGGCGTGAGTGAGAGCCTCGAGGTGACCGAACGCAAGGAAGCCGGTCGTCCCCTTGATGGTGTGGATGGTGCGGAAGACGCTCCCGAGCAGCGGACGCGATGTCGGGTCCTGCTCCAGCGCCACAAGATCGCGGTCGAGCTGATCGAGGTTTTCGTGGCTTTCGATCAGGAATTCCGCGATGATCTCGTCGAGGTCCTCCAACCGACCCTCCTCAGGTCGCCGCGGTGAGCGGGCTAGCTTCCGCGCCGCCCAACCGGATCGGGCAGCTCGTCCGACACGGCGACGACCACGCGGTTGCGGCCGGACTCCTTGGCCTCGTACATCGCCGCATCAGCGGATCGGACCAGCGTCGCGGGATCGTCGATCGCACTCGCGGCACAGCCGATGCTGATCGTCACCCGCATCGCGCCGCCGTCGGGCAGACGGCACGGCTCGCCGGCGACAACCTGCCGCAGTCGTTCGGCCAGCTCGGCCGCGCCCTGGCTGGCCGTCATCGGCAGGACGACGAGGAATTCCTCGCCGCCCCACCGGCCGACCATGTCCTCAAGCCGCACACTGCGCACCATTCGTTCGGCCACCTCGCGCAGTACGGCGTCACCGGCGACATGCCCGTGCCCGTCGTTCACCGACTTGAAATGGTCGATGTCGACGATCAGCACCGCAATCGGCTCGGCACTGCGACGAGCCAGACTCGTGAGGTTGGCCAGGTATTCCTCGACATGCCGCCGATTGCGCAGGCCGGTGAGGAGATCGGTGCGGCCGATGACGTCGAGCTCCTGGTTGCGCTGGCGCAGCTCGTCCTGGAGCCGCTTCACCCGAGCAGCGGCTTGGACGCGTGCCAGCAGCTCGGACGGTTTGCACGGCTTGCCGACGTAGTCGTGCGCGCCCAGCCGCAGCCCGTCGACCATGTCCGCGGTGTCGGAGCGGCCGGTCAGAAAGACGACCGGAATGTCGCTGAGGTCGGGATCCGCCTTCATCGCGGCGAGCACGTCCCAGCCGCTCATCCCAGGCATCTCGACATCGAGCAGCACCACGTCAGGCTGCTGCGCACGGCAGGCCGCCAACCCGGCCGCTCCGCCGGCCGCCTCGACCACGATGTGGCCGCCCGCAACCAGCATCTTGCGGACCAGTGCCCTGATGGTGGCGGAATCCTCGACGAGGAGCACGATGATCGGTGTCACAGCATCAAGCTCCCTGGTGGAGCGGCCCCCCGCGCCAACGCGGCACGCCCTGCCCGAAAGATCGGCGCTCTCCAGCCGAGACTGAAGCACAGGGGCCTGCACGCGGCCGTGGATCACAAGCCGCACAGCCCTGCAGCTTGCCTTGTTTGGGAGTGGCTCAAGCGAACGCCGCGGCGGGCCGAGACGCGTCGCGCCCGGACCAGCTCGGCCTCCCACCCAGGCGGGTAGTGGGGTGGCTGGCCAGGGTGGGCCGGTGCGGCACCGCGTCTGGCCCACCGCCACGGTGGCGCTTGAGGACGCGGCGGACGGTGGGTGGCATCGGACCAGCCGGGCGATCTGGGGTGGGGTGTGGCCCTGGGCGTTGAGCAGGACCATCTGGTAGCGGGTGCGGGTGGGGGCGTCGCGGGTGGTGTGGTAGCGGCGTTCCAGCTCGGCCTGGGCGTCGGGGTCCAGCGTCACCTGCAGGGTCGGCGGCGGCATGATCGTCCCCCTCAGGAGAGTTGACCATGCTCATTGTCCACCCATACACGCTACGACCCCCAGGAAGCATTTAGCAGTACTTCGTTAGGTTCGCCGCGGTGCGGCCTGGGTGAGGAGCTCGAACCTGCCCGCTTCCCGATCCAGCCCCCGAGGTCCTCGGCGTGAAACACGATGACCTGGGACTTTGCATATGGCTACGGGCGAGTCCCCGGGTTCTCCTGGGCGAGGAAGCGCGCGAACCGGGTAACGCACTCGTCGCAGATCCATACCCCATCGATGATGGCGAAGTTCTTGTCCGTCACTGGATACTGCCCGCCAAACAGATGCTCCGCTGACTTCTTGCAGAACGAGCAGACGCGTGACGCAAGCAGGTCAGGCATGGGTTCCGCGATGGTTGCCGGCTTCTCGTCCTCGTCGGTCTGGAGGTACGCCTCTTCGTCCGTGAGGGCGTAGACGTGAGCGGGGTCATGGGGCAGATCGGTAGCTTCTTCCACGTTCCCTCCGATCGCCTGCGGAGCCGCCGATCTCGGTCAGGCGGCGTTCCCCCATGAGCATGGTCGCATGACGCCTGACACCTCAAGACCTCTCGTGGAGGGATCGGCTTGACCGTAGGGTGAGGCTGGTTCCTCGGTTTCCCGTCGTGTCGTTGCCGGCCGAAGACGGCCACCTCCAGCGGCCGCCCGCAGGCTGGCCTTGAAGGGTTGTAGAGAAGTTCTCACAGTGCTGCGGACGGACCTAACGAAGTACTGCTATTTAATGGTGCTATGTTCCTCAGGTCCGGTGCGGTGATGTGCCGCCGTCGCGCTGGAGGCTTTCTGGTGACGGGGTAGGCCGCAACCACAACGACAACCGCGTGGGCTGCATCGTCTGATCGACCACCGCCAGCAACTCGCTGGTCAGGGTGTCCAGGTCGATCTGCTGGCGGAGCCGCGAGGTGAACGCCTGGATGTTGCGGGCCGTGTCGTGGCGACGGCGGTTGAAGCGGCGGTCCACCACATCCTGGACGCGGCGTCGCGCGGGCTGGAAGGCCGCGGCCACCGCCAGCGTGGCCACCGCCACCGCCAGGCCGGGGCGGTCACGGCCGAGGAGCTGGCCGAGCCCCAGCACCACCCCCGCGTAGCCACCACCGAGCAGCACGGTGAGCAGGGCGTAGGCCACAGTGCGGCTGATAACCCTGTCCAGGTCGAACAGGCGGTAGCGCAGGACCGCCACGGTCAGGCCCGCCAGCAACGGCAGGCCGGCGAAGCCGATCGACTCGAGCGGCAGCAGGCCCTCACCGGTGACCAGCACGGGCAGGAACCACACCACCAGCGCGAGCGTTGCCGACAGGACGCCACCGCCCACCACCCACTTGAGCTGCTGGCGGGCGACCGGGTCGGTCTCGGTCAGATAGCGGGCCACCGCCAGCACGGTCGCCAACCCCAGCACCGCCATGACGATGGACAGCTCCGCGGCGACGACCCGGCCGATCCAGCGGGTGGAGCTTGCAGCGTCGAGCGCGGCCAGCGCCCAGGCGACCAGGAGCGCTGGCGGGGACGCGTACGCCACGGGCAGGAGCCGGCGGTGCCGCCCCAGCAGCGGCCACGGGCGGGGGAACAGCAGCACGAACGCCGCCAACCCTCCGAAACAGGTGACGTACACGGCATAGGTGCTGAGCAGGTACAGCCACAGGAACGGACCGCCACGGATGTCAACCGCCGACACGCCGATTTCGACCGCTATCGTGCTGCTCAGCAGCCCGCTTCCTAGCACGAGCAGCGCCGCGGTGGCTGGGCCCGCCCGCCGCGCGTACAGGTACGCCACCACGCAGAAGAGCACGACCACGAACAGGATCGTTCCCCACCCTGCCGCAGCCCACCCGCGTCGGCAGGCCGCAGCGTGACGGTGACCTCTTGCGTGTCTCCGCCGCGGACCACCTGGTAGGTCAGCCGGTCACCGGGCTGGTACGCGCGCACACGCCAGCTGTGGCCCGCGCTGCCCAGCGCGACGCCATCGATGGCCGTAACCAGGTCGCGGTCGCGGAGCGTCTGACCCGGGTTCGC
>WNFU01004283.1_pt1 | contig 18327 bp, 11 predicted proteins | sample 5400121 | NCBI WGS metagenome assembly WNFU01 (sample SAMN13153360, study PRJNA577476) | soil metagenome | isolation source: 100 cm soil or saprolite under grassland replicate 1 | place: USA:California | collected 2016-06-15 | reverse complement strand
GATCGAGTCGAAAGGCTCATCGCCGGAAGTAGAGGGGATCGAATCCCCTCATACTTCCAGCGATCTCAATTTCCTCTCCATCCGAGCTCACCAAGATGTTCGCTACGGATGGAGTATCCATTGAGGGAAGAAGATGAAATTTGCAAGCCGATAGACATCATTTTGGAAAGAATGGAGAGTAGACCTCTTGCAAAAGTAATTCAGACTGCGAATCCGCGCAGTCACAAAAGAGAGCGCGGTTATGGCCACCGTAGCGCAAACTGTCTAGTTTGCGCGGCTCGATAAAGAACCGATTGATGAAGCCGCGCAAACTAAATCAGGCCAGCTCACATTGGGACACCGGTACAGTACCGATCTTGCGTGGCTCGATTTAGACAGTTTGCGCTACGGTGGCCACGCCGATCGTTACATCCGGACCGACTTCCGCAAAAGGTTTAGTGAATCTTGGGGCGAATAAGAGTTCTCATTGCTGATGATCACGAAGGTATGATCGACGATATTCGCGGGCTGCTGGAGCCGGAGTTCGACGTGGTCGGCGCCGTGGGGGATGGGCAATCCCTGATTTCGGCGGCTGACACATTTCAACCCGACGTGATCGTCACCGACATTTCAATGCCGCGTTTGAACGGGATCGAGGCCGCCCGCCTGATCATTCAAAAAAATCCCACCTCCAGAATCGTTCTATTGACCGCCTATAAAGACTCGGCGCTCCTCGAACAAGGCCTCTCCGTCGGCGCGTTGGGTTATGTGCTGAAGCTGAAAGCGGACGAAGAACTCTCGCTCGCCATCCATAGCGCGCTTGAGGATAAGCGCTTCGTCTCGCCGGGAGTTTCCTGAATCGCTTTCCGCTCCTTACCGCAACTTACCGTATTTTTATCCGCCAATACCGGTAATTCTCCGAATTACCTCCCGCCGGCTTCTTTGATACTGTCCTGCGCGCCAACACGCAATCCGTCACAGCCGTCTGATCCGCATCCCAGTTCAGATAGCCGACATAGAAGACGGACAGATCTTCAAAAGATAGGTGTACGATGCGTATCCTCTATGTCGAAGAGCATGCGGAGTCTTGTGAACTGCTCGCCTTATGGCTGAGCGCTTACGGTTATGAGCTCGTAATAGCCAACACACTCTCCGATGGCTTGGGCCTGGCCAAGAGCGGAGCTTTCGGCGCCTATATACTGAGCGGCAAGTTCATTGACGGGACGGGGCTTGATTTGTGCCGGCGGATACGGATGTTCGATCCGGCTACCCCGATAGTCTTTTACTCAGCGCTGTCCCGCGATTCCGATCTGGTGGCGGCGGTGGACGCCGGCGCGCAGGCTTACCTGATCAAGCCCAACGATTTTGAGCAGATAGAGCCGACTATCAGACGTCTGGTAAATAGCTGAGCCTACCACAAGGCCGCACGAATCCTTCTGAATAAGACCCTTTTATCCCGCAATAAAAATATGTCATTGGACAAACCAAGTTAGGAAACCTTATCCTCCGCCTTGAATAAGAATATCTGTGCCTATTCCACAAGAAACTCCATTCAGCGTTCCGATTCAGCGACGAGAGCGAGTCTGAATCGGTGGTTGAGGTTTCGGTATGAGGCGAACTCATAAATATAAAGATGACGAAGCGTAATCTGAAAAACATCGTATCGGTAAGCTCGGTAAACATCATCCCGGCCGTTGCGCCGTCTATTGCGGCTAAACGTATGCGACTCGTTGGCGGCGGAAGTTGAATCGAGACGAAAAGGCTCAAAGTAAAGCCAAGCCCCAGCGAGAAAAAGAAAGCTCGCTGGGGCTTTTGATTTATCATCGCCAAATTTCATAGGGCGAATGAGCGTTATTGATGCTTTGACCGCCTTCAGGCGGAACTACAAGCAGAGGATCTACCCCGACAACTATGGCGGTTTGCAAATGCGTGTACGGGACGGCTGCGGTACGGTACAGGGAGCGGTAGCGACCTGGCGCCTCCGTAATGGCCGCTCCCGGAGGCGCCAGGTCGCTACCGCTCCCTGTACCGTACCGGAGATCGCGCCATTCTCCCGTAAACGCAATCGCAAACTGATCTAACACCAGGTGGGAGCCCATGACATTACTCGAACTGTTGGGAATCGAAGAGGAGCGCGACGCTTGCGCGATCATCGCCTGCGTCAAACGCGACGGCAGGGCGTCGCACGGCAACGTCAAGCGGACGCTCGAAGCGCTGACCAAGATGGGGCATCGGACGGGCGAGATCGCCGGCGAGGGCGACGGCGCGGGCATTCAGACAGACATCCCGCGAGAAATCTGGGTGGGGCGCCTGGAATCGCGCGGACTGATCGGCTCAACCGTCAACCACCCTTACTTCACAGTATCGCATCTTCTATTGCCGGCCGCGGAGCGCGCCAATCACGACGACATCAAGCGCCGCGCGGTGGAGATATTCGAGACGCGCGGAATGGAAATCGTGCTCGAGCAGGACGCGCAGGTCAGGCGCGAGGCGCTTGGGCCGCTGGGACGCGCCGGCGAGCCGCTCTTTTGGCAACTGGCGGCGATCCCGCGCGGGGCGCGGCGAATGGGGAACCGCGAAACCTTCCATATTCACCTGGCGCTCGAGCGCGAGTTGCCGGTCCACGTCGCTTCTCTGAGCCACACTAGCGCCGTCTACAAGATTCGCGGAGACGCCGAGGCGCTGCGACGATTTTTCCCGGAACTCTCCAGGCCGGAATTCAAATCGGCGATCACGCTGGGCCACGGGCGCTATTCCACCAACACCAACTCCGCCGCCGAGAAGGCGCAGATGTTTTCGACGCTCGGCCACAACGGCGAAATCAACTCGATCGACCGGCTGGCGCGCGAAGCGGTCGCGTTGGGCTTTCAACTGCCGACGAGCGCGAGCGATTCACAGATTCTCGACCGCGTCTTCGAGTGCCTGATGTTCAATTACGGCCTCTCGCTGATGGAGACCGTCGAGATCATCTTCCCGCCCGTCTGGAGCGAGAGCGAGAAGTACGACACGCCGCTCAAGCCTTTCCACCGCTACTTCCGCCGCGCGTTCGGCTCGCTTGCGCAAGGGCCTGCCGCGATCATCGCGCGCGAAGGCGACGAGGTGGTCTTCAGTTGCGACGCGCTGGGCCTGCGCCCGCTCTGGTTCGGAAAGACCGAAAAAGAATATTTCGCCTCGTCGGAGAAGGGCGTTGTGCCGCTGGAGGCGATGGCTGAAAACCCCCGGCCCCTGGCGCCCGGCGAGAAGATGGGGTTGTTGGTCAGGCGCGACCGCGAAGTCGAGGTCTTCGAGCATCAGCAGATGCAGCGGCGCATCCACGAAATGTCCTCGGAGCGTTACGACTTCCACAGGCTCAACGAGGCCACGATGACATCCAGCCTCTTCTCGTTCAATTTCGGTGAGGAAGAGGAAAAGGCCGAAGCGCAGACCTCTCTTGTGAACGCCGAGAACGAATCGCCCGAAGACGCGCTGGCCGTTGAAGAGTGGCAAAAAGAGCGCGCGATCAAGATCGAGCGCACGCTTGCCGCGACCGACGCCCTGGCCGCGATGGGGTGGACGAAAGAAGAGGTCGACAACCTGATGACAATGGTCACGGGCAAAGACCCGCTTTCCGGACTGGGCTACGACGGCCCGCTCGCCGCCTTCTCGAAAGTCCGCCGCAACCTGAGCGATTACTTCCACGAGCGGGTCGCGGTGGTCACCAACCCCGCGATTGATCGCGTGCGCGAAGGCGACCACTTTTCAGTCCGCGTCTTTCTGGGCGCCAAGCCGTCGCTCGCCGAAGGCGGTTCGATCGGGCAGCAGATCGAATTGAAATCGCCGATCCTGCTGGGCGGCGCTGCCCGAGATTTCCTGCCGGCGCACGCGATGGTCGCGCAGGAGTTCGGCGCCTGTATGATCGACGACATCGCGCGCGAGTTCAGCGAGAGCGCGGAGGGCGTCGAGATCGGCGCTAATCCCTTTTCGGCCGAAGCTCGGTTGAAACAGTTGCGGGCATCTCACGCCGGCCTTGCGGGAGAAACGCTGACCGGCCTGGTCGCCCGCGCGATTGACATCACTTACGGCGAGGACGAGACGCTCAGCGGCGCGCTGGAGCGGATCAGGCGGGAAGCGCGCGAGGCCGTTTCCGCGGGAGTGACGTTGTTGATCCTCGACGATTCACGCGCCTACGAATTCCACGAACTCTTCATCGACGCGCATCTGGCGTTGGCCGCCGTCGATCAGTCGTTGAACGCTCCGATAGAGCTTTCCGTTTCGGGCTGCGCCGTCACGTCCGACGTCGTCAGCGGACCGGGTAATAACGGATTCGGCCATTCGGACTCCGCGACCGGCTCATCGGCGCCGACGCAGGAAAGCCTGCGCCGCAAATGCAGCATCGTTTTGAAGTCGGGTCAGATTCGCAACCTGCACGACATCTGCTTCGCGCTGGGCGCCGGCGCGGACGCCGTCTCGCCTTACGCGATGTACGAGGTCGCGCTGCGCGACGCCGTAGACACGGAGACTGGGCGGACGGCGCTGCGCAACCTCTTCGTGATGCAGCACACCGGCATCGAAAAGGTGATGTCGACGATGGGCGTTCACGAAGTCGACGGCTACGGACGGCTGTTCGCCTCCATAGGGATGTCGAACGAGATCGCCAATATTTTCGGCATCAAAAACTACTGCGGCTCGGATCGCGTAGGCCTGACGCTCGAAAGGCTCGACCGGGAATTGCGCGATCGTCTAGCCGCGCGCCGCGAGCAGGCCAAGAAGGGCGCGATCCGCTTGAGCGGCACGTCGGGGCTGATGCGCGAATACCGCCGCCAGCCTTACGTCTGGAGCGCGGCCGGCAAGGTCGCGCGCAAAGAGGAGCGCTACGAGAACTTCATTCAGAAACTGGCCGAGATCGAAGAAAGCGCGCCCGTTTCGCTGCGCCACCTGCTCGATATGCAAGAGCGATCAATTGTCACGCGCAACATGGCCGACACGAAGATCGGCGCCCACAGCGCGCCGATCTTCATCGCCGCGATGTCGTTCGGCTCGCAGGGCGAAACCACCTTCCGCGCATACGCCGAAGCGGCCAAGCGTTTGAAGATCGTGGCGATGAACGGCGAGGGCGGCGAAATCCCCGACATGATGGGCAGGTACAAAGAGTATCGCGGCCAGCAGGTGGCTTCCGGGCGCTTCGGCGTCAACATCCATCTGCTAAACTGCGCCGATTTCATCGAAATCAAGATCGGCCAGGGGGCGAAGCCGGGCGAGGGCGGACACCTGCCCGGGATGAAGGTGACGGAATTGATCGCGAAGACGCGCCACACTCCGCAAGGCATCGACCTGCTCTCGCCGTCGAACAATCACGACATCTACTCGATCGAAGACCTGGCGCAGGTGATCGCCGAGTTGAAGACCGCCAACCCGCACGCGAAGGTCTCAGTCAAGATTCCGGCGGTGCCCTTCATCGGCCCTATAGCCACCGGCATCGCCAAGGCGCGCGCCGACATCATCGCCGTCAGCGGTTACGACGGCGGCACAGGGGCGGCGCGCAAACACGCGCTGCGCCACGTCGGGATGCCGGTCGAAATCGGCGTCAAAGAGGCTCACCGCGCCCTGCTCAAGGCGGGTTTGCGAGACCGCGTCGAGGTCTGGGCCGACGGCGGGATCAAATCCGGCGCGGACGTGATCAAGTTGATGCTGCTGGGCGCGAACCGCGTCGGCTTCGGCACGATGGCCATGGCCGCGGTCGGATGCACGAGCTGCCGCGAATGCAACCAGGGCACCTGCCACGTGGGCATCACCGCGCACCACTCCTCAGTCGAGAAGGCCAAGGAAGCGGGGCTCAAGAAATACACGCCGCGCGATTACGACAAATCCGTAGACGCGCTGGTGACCTTCTTCAAAGAGGTCATCAACGAGGTCGGCATCTGGACCATGCGGCTCGGCTTCCACCGCACGCAGGAACTGGTAGGGCGCTCTGACCTGATGAGGCAGACGCGCGGGCTTGACCAGATCGACCTCGAATATCTGCTCAAGGGCAGCGAGTTCGCCGAAGCCTTCGAGCCTGAGAAGTTGAGCGAGGATCACATCGGTCGCGCCTATCGCCCGCGCACGTCGCTTACCAAGATCGTTTCGGACGAAATCTACGGCCTGATCGAGCAGGGCAAATCCATCGCCATCTTCGAGGACGACAAGGTCACATCGGTTGACCGCTCGTTGGGCACGCATTTGTCGGGCAAACTCTCGCGGGCGAAATTCCAGAACAAGGCGCCGGCGCATTTCAAACTGGCCAAGCTGCATTTCACCGAAGGCTCGATTTCGGGCAACGGGCTGGGCGCCTACAACATTGACGGCGTCGACATCATCGTCGAGGGCGGCGTGCAGGACAGCGCCGCGAAATCGAGTTGCGGCGGCACGATCGCCGTTTTGAAGGGCATGAACCACGACGGCATCCGCTTCGACGGTTCGGTCGGCAAATGCTTCGGCTACGGCGCGCAGGGCGGAACGCTGATCGTCCAGGGCGACGCCGATTCGCGCGCGGGCATCCGGCTCTCGGGCGCCGATCTGATCGTCGCGGGCAAGCTGCGCGCCCCCGCCACGGACGAATTGGGCTGCATCGCGTCGCGGGCGAACATCAAAGGCTTCGCGTTCGAGTACATGACCTCCGGGCGCGGCATGGTGCTGGGCGATCCCGGCCCCTGGCTCTGTTCCGGCATGACCGGCGGCGTCGTTTATCTGAAACTCGACGAAGAGCTGGGGCTGGATATCGACGCGCTCAGACGCCGTCTGGCCAAAGGCGCCGAGGTCGAGATCGTCCCGGTCAGCCCCGGCGAAGACGAAAAGAATGTCCGTGAGATGCTAACGAAATACATCGACGTCCTCAGCCAGCACGAGCAGAAGGAGGAGGCCGACGCGATGCGACGGTTGCTGCGCGATTGGCAATCGTCATTCGTGAAGGCCGTGCCCAAGAGGAAATGAGGTAAGTCAGACCACGTAACATTACTACAGATAGTCAAACCGCCGCAGGACGCCGCAGGCGCCCAGAGAAAAATCAAGACAGGTTTTTCTCTGCGCGCCTGCGGCGTCCTGCGGCGGTTTGGTATCCCGATCTTGGTTGTCTCGAAATGGACCTCGTGAATCAGACGATTATTGGCCTGGACATTGGGGGGACGAAGACGGCGGTCGTTGAAGGCTCCGCGCAGGCCGAGATTTTGCAGCGTGAGGAGATCGCGACCGAAGCCTATCGGCCTTTCGACGAGACATTTCCGCGAATCGCCGGTCTGATAAAGAAGACGATTGAAGCCGCGCGGCGATCGAGCCGCGAGGCGCTCGCGATCAGCGTTTCGATAGGCGGGCCGCTGAAGATCGCCGAAGGCGTCCTGATCGATCCGCCGCATTTGCCCGGATGGCGCGGCGTCAGGTTGAAAGAGAGATTGGCGGACGAGTTTCCGAATCTGCCGGTTTTCGTCGAGCACGACGGAAACGCCGGCGCGCTTGCCGAATTTCATTTCGGCGTCGGGAAGGGGCGTGATGATTTACGCCATCTCGTGTTTCTGACTTTCGGCACGGGGTTGGGCGCGGGGCTTATCGTCAACGGGCAAGTGTTGCGCGGCGCGACGGACACGGCGGGAGAAGTCGGCCATCTGCGGTTGGCGTGGGAAGGCCCGACCGGATTCGGCAAGGCGGGTTCGTGGGAAGGCTTCGCTTCCGGCGAGGGGTTGGTCGAGTTGGCGTCTCGAATGTTTCCTGGACGGTGGTCGCGCGAGACGCCGATTCGTGAAATGGTCGAGGCGATGCTAGCCGATGATCCGCAGGCGCTGGAGGTCGCCGCCGAAACGGGAAGATGGATGGGGCGCGGCATGGCCCTGCTGGTTGATACGCTCAATCCGCAAGTAATCGCGCTGGGGTCGCTGGCCGTCGCGCTGGGCGACCGCGTGCTTGCGCCGGCTCGCCGCGCGTTGGCCGAAGAGGCTTTGCCGCAGGCCGTGGCCGCGTGCGAAGTCGTCCCGGCGAAATTGGGCAGGCGGATCGGAGATATCGCTGCGTTGATGGCGGCGCTGACCGACAATGCCATTCGTTTACCGCGAAATCTTTAATCGAAGTTGACCTTCGAGCGCTGGGTGTGATAGATAAACCAAGTGCCTCTTCCATAGCCGCGACGAACTTGCCGCTGACCGTCGTAGCGCCCCAATCCCCCTCAACCGTGGCTTGACCCCGTTCTTTTGAGCGCCCGCCGGGCGGTTTCATCCAAGATTGTCTATTCGACCAGCCGGTCGGCGAGCAACCGCATCATCCAACGAAGCTGGCCTTCTGTAGCGTCGCCGCAAGCCTCGCCAGCCCTACGCCGAATGCCGTAATAAAGTTATGACTGATCAAAGCCGCCTTGATTCAGCTTTAAACCGACCGAACCGGCGGTTCACGCCTAGGAGCCAGGCTAAATTCCTGGCATTTTGCCTATTCTTCAGCTCATTGGTTGTAGCGCTCTCGGAGAACGCCTTGGGGCGAACATTCGGGAGTCCTGCCCAACAGTCGACTCAAGCGCCGGGTGACGCCGGTAGCAAAGCCGATGACGAGAAGGAGGCGCGTCTGCTCGAGCCGGGCAAGCCTCATAGGCGCGAGCTGGCGGGCGGGCAGCGACACGTCTATCGGATCAGGCTGGCGGCCGATCAGTTCCTGAAGGCGGTCATTGAGCAGGATGGCATTGACGTGGTGGCGCGTCTGCTAGGGCCTGACGGCAAGCAAATCATGGAATTCGACTCCGAAAGGAGGCTGCGGGGGCGTGAAACGGTGGCGCAAGTGGCTGAAGGGGAGGGGGACTATCGACTGGTTGTGCAGCCCAGGCAGAAGGCGGCGCAGGCAGGCGCCTATGAGATTCAGATCGAGGAGTTGCGGGCCGCGACAGATGCTGACCGCGCGCTGCAAGAGGCGCGCAAGTTGTATAAGAAAGCCATCGACCTGCGCAACGCAGGCAAATATGATGAAGCGCTCTCGCCTTTTGAACGCGCGCTGGAGATTCGGGAGCGGAGGCTAGGGCCAGATCACCCCGACGTCAGTCAAGCGATCAATAGTCTGGCCACACTTCACTATTATAAAGGCGAGTATACGAAAGCAGAGCCGCTCTATCAGCGCGCTCTGGCCATCCGGGAGAAATCGCTCGGGCCGGGACACCCAGATGTCGCCAGTTCTCTCAACAATCTCGCGAGCCTTTACTGGAGCCTGGGCGACTATGCGAAGGCGGAGCCGCTCTATCAACGCGCTAAGGCGACTATGCGAAGGCGGAGCCGCTCATTCAACGCGCGCTGGCCATCTGGGAGAAAGCGCTCGGGCCGGAACACCCCGAGGTCGCTGACGCTCTCAGCGGTCTCGCCTTCCTCCATTATTACAAAGGCGACTACGCGAAGGCGGAGCCGCTCTATCAACGCGCGCTGGCCATCCGGGAGAAAGCTCTGGGGCCGGAACACCCCGATGTCGGTATTTCACTCAACTATCTCGCCATTCTTTATGCGGCAAAAGGCGCCATCGCTCAGGCCATCACCTTTCAGTCACGCGCCAATGCCGTCAGCGAACGCAACCTCACGCTCAATCTCGCCACCGGCTCCGAACGCCAGAAACTCGCTTACCTCGCCCTCTTCTCGAGAGAGACCGACTTCACCCTCTCGCTTCTTAGTCAAGCCCTCCCGCATGATCCTCAGGCGCTTGACCTGGCTTTCACGACTCTGCTCCGACGGAAAGGGCGCGGACTCGATGTGATGGCCAATACGATCAGCGCCTTGCGACGCCGCGCTGCGCCCGAGGACCAGGCGCTCTTTGACCAACTCGCCGAGGCCCGCTCACAGTTGGCCGCGCTCACTCTAAAAGGGTTGGGGACGGATAAGTCTGAGACCTACCGGGCGCGACTCAAGTCGCTCGAAGACAAAGGTGAGGAGTTAGAATCGGCCTTGAGCGCCCGCCGCCCCGAATTTCGCGCACAACCGGTCACGCTGGCCGCCGTTCAGGCGGCTCTCCCCGCCGGCGGCGCCTTGGTTGAATTTGCCGCCTACACGCCGCAGGATCCGCGGAACGATAAGAACAAATTGCCGCCGCGTTACCTCGCCTATCTGCTGGCCGCGAAAGGCCAGCCGAGATGGATAGACCTCGGCGAAGCCGCGCCGATCGACCGCGCAATAACTTCCTGGCGCCAGGCGTTGCGCGACCCGCGCCGGACGGACGTCAAGCGACTGGCGCGCGCGGTGGACGAGAAAGTGATGAGACCTGTGTTGTCATTGGCGCAGCCGGAGTTGGGAGAATTTCGTCGCCTGCTGATAGCGCCCGACGGTATGCTCAACCTCATTCCTTTCGCCGCCCTCGTTGATCGGCAGGGCAGCTATCTGGTCGAACGTTACTCGATCAGTTATCTGATGAGCGGGCGCGACCTGCTCCGGTCGCCTGTGCGCTGGCCAAGCGAGCAGGACGCGGTAATTGTGGCCGGTCCAGATTACGGCGCCAGAGGGGACGCGGTTGTGGCAAGTAGACAAGACGTCAGGCCCCCGAAATCCGCGGGCTCGAACTTCAACCTGGCTCAAATCTATTTCCCTCCATTGAAAGGCGCGGCGGACGAAGCGTGGGCGCTCAAAGCGATTCTGCCCCAAGCCACAGTGCTTACCGGAGAGCAGGCCACCGAGGCCGCGCTCAAACAACTCCACAGTCCGAGCATTCTCCACGTGGCCACACATGGATTTTTCCTCCGGGATCAAGAGATCAGGCTGGTTGGCGCGCGCGATATAGGCGCGGCTATAGTCAGGTCTGGGGCGTTCCCAGACCGCCCGGTTGAGAATCCGCTGCTCCGATCAGGGCTGGCGCTGGCCGGCGTCAATCAGCGACTGGGCCGCGCCGATCAAGGGGACGACGGCGTCCTGACGGCCTTAGAAGCAACGGGGCTGGATTTGTTTGGGACGAAGCTGGTCGTGCTCTCGGCCTGCGACACGGGAGTGGGCGAGGTGAAGAACGGCGAGGGTGTCTTCGGACTGCGGCGGGCGCTGTCGCTGGCGGGATCGGAGACGCAGGTGATGAGTTTGTGGCCGGTCTCTGATCGCGGCGCGCGGGACTTGATGATCGAGTACTACAAGGCGTTGGTGCGCGGCGAGGGGCGAGGCGACGGATTGCGGCGTATGCAATTGGAGATGCTCAAACGCAAAGATCGCCGGCATCCGTTCTACTGGGCGAGCTTCATCCAGTCGGGCGAGTGGGCGAACCTGGAAGGCAAACGATAAGCGCTGAGGTGGAGTCAAAGGCTGGTAGAGCAGAGCGCGTCGCGGGCGACAATCAGGTCGTTAGAGGCCGATACCTGAAGTTTCATTTCACGCCGAGCTGGCGCGGCTATCTCTATATCATCGCGCCAGGCGAGCGAGGGAGGCGCGTCACGTTTTTGACAGCGCAACCGAATTCGGCATGGAGCGTGAAGGACAACCTGCTCGAGGCGGGAACCGACTACAGCTTTCCGCCAGGGAAGGATAAGTGGATCCAGGTCGCGCGTGGCGCAAGCTCCCGAACCTATGCCATCATTTTCGCGCCCAAAGCATTGGTCCAGCCACGTTTTCTGGCCGGGTCCCCTGACCGCGACTTGACGGCGGCGGAAGAGCGCGAATTGGACGAGTTGGGGAAGCAGTTTGGGCAGGGCGTGCGTGTCGAGGAGCAGGACGCTCAATCTATCGTCATCCCGGCGGGAGGCGGGAGCGGCGAGCCGTTTCTATTTGAGATCAAATTTCGCCTTGGGGCGGATAAAAAAGGAGGTCAAAGATGAAGTCAAGTTATTTCTCTGGCGCCACGGCCATCATACTTTTGGTCTGTTTGGCGCCGGCGGCGCGGGCGCAAAGAGAAAACGACGACGAGGTGATACGCAACTTCGTGAGCACCCGAGACAGGGTGGCGCCCCATCTCTCAAAGTCTAAGTCTCAAGATCGGCCTCGACCCGCAAGGCCCATTGGTCTCGGCTGTACGCTCTTCAAGCGAGGACCGCGCGACGCGGCGGTGCGCGTCAGCGCCAGGCGCGAGTTTCGGGCGGGAGACGCCGTGCGTTTTATGATCGAGTCGAATATCAGCGGTTATCTCTATGTCTTTCACGTCGAGAATGACGGCCCGGCGAAGATGCTCTTCCCGGACGGCCGCTTGCAAGGCGGCAATAATCTCGTTCAGGCGCATGTGCCCAGAGAAGTGCCTTCGAGCCGCGAAGATGACCCGGAGTTTCGTTGGTTTCACTTCAACCAGTCCGTGGCCATCGAACGTTTCTATCTAATTGTTACGCGGGAGCGGCTGCCGGACGTCCTGGCCGAGGAGCGGTTGGTCGCATATTGTCATGATAAGCCGGAGGCCTGTCCCTGGCGTCCGTCCGCCATGCAATGGAAACAGCTTTTAGCCAATGCCGACACCGCCGCCCGCGAGGGTCAGAGCCAAAAATTTGGTCAGGCACAAACTACGGTCGAGCGCGATCGTATCCTGCGTGACGTGGGGCTGCCACCGGGAGCGCCCACTCCGGCCAAGATCAAGATGAACGTCTCCCCGCGGGCCGAGATGCTCATGATGAATGTTGATTTGATTCATAAGTAGTCCGTAAACTAAATCGAACCAGACAACACTGGGACACGCGGTGGTACAGTACTGCGAGCGGTAGAGTGGGACAGACTTTAGTCTGTCCGTGGCTTGGATCGAGGACGGACAGACTAAAGTCTGTCCCACTCTACCGCTCGCGGTACTGATCCTGCGAGCCTTCCCGTACACGCAGTCGCAAACTGATCTAAAGTTCTCTCCTATTTTTCTGTCCTACATTTTTCTGTTAAAGATCAGTCCAACAGAAAAATGTAGGACAGAAAAATGTCAAAGGATTTTGTTTACGCCGTAATAGGTAGAACGGAAAAAGATGTCTCCAAAGCTGATAGGGTTGACCGGCCCGTCGAAGGGCATGACCGTGATCCTGGATGAGAACGAATGTTCTATCGGGCGCGCGCCGTCCAATCAACTGTGCCTCGGCGGCGATCTGGTGTCACGGCAACATTGCGTGATCCGCAAGGTCGGAAATCAATTCGTGATCGAGGACCTGAGCACCAACGGCACGTTTGTCAATGACGAGCCGGTGAAGAAACGCGCGTTGGCGCATTTCGATCATCTCACCATCGGTGATTCCGTCTTCATTTTTTTGCTCGACGAGGGGGAAATCTCACAACCTACGAGCTTCGTGCGGTTCAGTGAGGCCACCACGGCCATCGGCGCAGCCACCGAGCGCCGGCTGGAAGACGTGCTCTACCTGGACCCGGCGAAAGTAGAAGCCGCACTGCCGCCGTCCGCTTCTCTCGCCGGCGACCTGAACGAATTGCTGAAGATCAGCCGGGCGATCAATGCCGTCCGCCAGCCCCGCGCGCTCGCGCTGCAATTGCTCGACTCCATTTTTGAGATCGTTCCCGCCGAACGAGGAGTTCTTCTTCGTTTCGTAGACGAGGCTGAAGAGTTGACCGAAGAGGCGGTCAAGTTTCGGCAGCAGGCGACGGACGGCGCCATTCAAGTTAAACGCCTGCCCATCCAACGGGCGCGATATGAACGTCGTCCGATGCTTTTCACCGACGGCGCTCCGCCGCAGTCGTTGCTCGTCGTCCCGCTGATCGCCGATGGAAAGGCGCTCGGCGTCATCTATCTGGCGGCTGACGATCAGCGCGTCCGCTTCGACGACCATCACATAGACATGGTGACGGCCATTGCCGACCTGTCCGCCAATGCGTTGGAAAAAGCCTGGCGCGCCGAGTGGCTGGAGCAGGAGACCCGGCGGCTCGGCGCCGAACTGCGGTCCCAGCGCCGTATCATCGGTGAGAGCCAGAAGATCGCCGAGGTGTATGAGAACATTGCCAAAGTGGCCTCTTCGGACGCCACCGTCTTGATCCTCGGGGAGAGTGGCACGGGTAAGGAACTGGTGGCCCGCGCCATACATGACCGCAGCCGGCGCGCCGGTCAGCACTTTATAGCGATCAACTGCGCGGCGATCCCGGAGACGCTGCTGGAGAACGAGATCTTCGGCCACGAACCGGGCGCCTTTACCGGGGCGGCCAAACAAGTAAAGAAAGGCAAGTTGGAAGCGGCGCACGGCGGCACGGTCTTCCTCGATGAGATCGGCGAGTTGCCCATCTCGCTGCAAGCCAAGCTGCTCCGAGTGCTGCCTGTGGACTCTGAGGTCAAACCTGAATTCGAGCGACTCGGCGGCACACGCTCAATCCAGGTTGACGTCCGAGTGCTCGCCGCGACCAACCGCGACCTGGAGGCCGCCATCAAGGCTGGCGCGTTCCGCGAAGACCTTTATTACCGGCTCAAAGTCTTCCCCATAACCTTGCCGCCGCTGCGGGAGCGTCGTGAGGATATCGAACTGCTCGCCCGGCACTTCGCCAGGAAATATGGCGCGAAACGCCAACCGCCAGTGACGCTGATTACCCCAGAAGCCCTCGCCTGTTTGAAAAGCTACCATTGGCCGGGCAATGTGCGCGAATTGGAGAGCGCCATCTACTATGCGGCGCTGCGCCACGACGCAGGATCGACGGAGGCGCCTGAATTCATCGCGCCGGCGGACTTGCCCGAAGAGATTCGCGCTCTGGCTCCACTCACGGGCGATCCCGACCTCGACATCAATCGGGTCGCCAGACAAGCGGCCGAAGCGGCTAAAAAACGGGTGATCCATGAGGCTATCGACCGGGCCAGGGGCAACCTGAGCGAGGCCGCCAGCTTGCTCGGCATCAAACCGCCCAACCTCCACCGTCTTATCAACGAACTGGGACTAAGGGCCGAAGTCGAGTCGTTGATCGGCAGGCTGAAGCCAAAAGCGCCGCTCAAGAAGTGAGCGCGACCCCCCAGCCACTCCATCGAGCTACAGATCATGATCATCGCTCAGGTCGTTATATCAGCATTGATACACTGGTCTGGCAGCGCTCCGAAGGGTTGTGTTGCAAAAAAACGGATGTCTCATATCAATGATGGTAGACTGTCCCGATTTGTCTTGATTTTGGGGTCCACCTTCCGTAACATTACCTGACGATACCTGTTTTCAGCCGTTCGGCGAAGGATAATCCGCCCGTTAAACAGGATCGATAAAGTCTCCCACAGATAAAGTCTCCCCCAAAAGATCCTGGCCAGTCCGGCCGGGACGAATACTCCACAGCTGATTTTTGAAACAGCTGAAAACAAAAGGGCTTAGCGGCTTGCCATCATGAGCGGTGGGCGATACCCGTGAGACATTAAAAATACAGGCTTTGCCTTACCGTTCTTAGCGTCTGAATAAGTACGTTGAATACAAAGTTTCAAAAATCCTGTTGGGAGTACCAAAACCGCTGGCAAAACACTTATCTATATGACGCGGGCGATCGCGTAAGATATAGCGCCACAGCTTCCGGAACTACTTACAATTGGGTTCTTGAAGACATAGGCGGCGGGCAGATATTTCAATTTCTACAATCGAGAGCGGCTACATCAGTCGCTCGACTACAAGACTTCGGAGGCGGTTTACCGTCTCACGACTTGAAAAACAGACCAGCAGTGATCCACCTTATTTTCGCTGAATTTTTGTCTAGACAATGGGGAGTACCTCACCACTCCCCGCGATAAAAGACTTTGACTGAGCCTTTGACGCGGATGATGTAGTCAATCTTGAGTTCATCGAGCAATGCGAACAGGTCGTCGTCGGGGAAGCCGCGGTCGGCCGAGAGCCGAATGCGGCTGCGCTTGACATATTGAAAGATCAATTTGAAAGCGCTCTTGACGATGGCCAGTTCGTAACGCTTCATCCGCCCTTTGAGCGCGCTTTGCGAATAATCGCGCCAGAAGATGGGCAGCGCTCGCCGTCCGACAAGGAGTGAGATGACGAGCAGATGCTGGTCATCTTCACTCGTCCAATCAATCGTCAAGCGCACACGGCCTGAGCGCGGGACCTGATTGGCCAAGATCTGCAAGCAAAGCCATTTGGCGAAGTCTTTAGGCTTGAGCCGCGGGTTGTGAATGAGCCGCGAGAGTTGTTTGGCGGCAGCTTCTTGATTGCCCTGCGTGCGCGCCAGTTCGGCTTGATTGCCCGTCTGTTTGTCAATGATCGCAAGGACGAACTTGGTGATCGCCTTGATCTGATGGCCATGCGCCCACGGCATGATTTGTTTGATAAACTCTTCTACGCGTGTCGTTAAAATCTCTGTTGTCATGACACCGACAGGATTACACAAGTCGTTAACTTGTGCCGACACGCGCATTTACAGAAAGTGTCCTGACATCAGCCTGGAGATGGAATTTTGGTCTGTTTGGTGGAGTGGCGATGGATGTCTCCGGCATAACCAAACTATTTATGACCCATCGAAAAAAGTGTTATGTGGTGTCAGGTGGCCGAAACTGGCAGGTTGTCGATCAGCGCCTGGCTGTCCTCTTCATATCGTTTGCCATCTGCGGCATCTCATCGATTATTCCGCCGGATAAAGCTTTAGGGAGTGCGCCCGGTCGAAGGTGGCAATCAAGTCAAAAGCCGCCAGCAGCGGGTGGTGTGGCTGGCGAGGAGAAGGATGTCCGCCGGTTGGAGCCAGGGCAGCCGATCCGCCGGGAACTGGAGGGCGGTCAGGAGCAGGGCTACCGGATCAGGCTGAGCGCCGGTCAATATCTGGAGGTAATCGTCAAGCAGCAGGGGATCGATGTGATAGTCCTGCTGTCAGGGCCGGACGGCAAGCAGGGCAGCCAGGGCGACCAGAATTGGGAGTTCGACACCGAAAGCAGGCTCCAGGGGCAAGAGGTGGCGCCGCTGGTGGCCGAAGTGACGGGAGAGTACCGGCTGATGGTGCGACCCAGGCAGAAGGATGCGCGGGCAGGAGGCTATGAGATTCGGATCGAGGAGTTGCGCGCCGCCACGGAGATTGACCGAGAATTACAGGAATCGCGCAATCTGTCCAAAGAGGCTCGCCGGCTGCAACGTGCAGGGAAGTACGATGAGGCGCTACGGTTGGGTGAGCGCGCGCTGGAGATTCGTGAAAAGAGGTTAGGGCCGGATCACCTGGAGGTCGCTCGGTCTCTCAACAATCTCGCCCATATCTACTATATCAGGGGCGACTACGCCAAGGCCGAGCCGCTCTATCAACGAGCACTGGTCATTCGGGAGAAAGCGTTGGGGCCGGACCACCTGGAGGTCGCCGATTCTCTTAACAGTTTATCGACCCTCTATTGGATGAAAGGCGATTACGCCAAGTCCGAACTGCCACAACAACGGGCGCTGGCCATCCGGGAGAAGATGTTGGGACCGGATCACCCCGATCTTGCCACTTCTCTCAACAATGTCGCCGGCATCTACAATTTTAAGGGGGATTATGCGAAGGCCGAGCAGCTCTATAAACGGTCACTGGCCATCCGGGAGAAGGCGTTGGGGCCGGATCACCCGGGTCTCGCCAGTTCCCTCAGTAATCTAGCACTCCTCTATAGTGACAGTGGCGACTATACCAGGGCCGACCTGCTCTATCAGCGGTCGCTGGCCATCCGGGAGAAGGCGTTGGGGCCAGATCACCAGGATGTCGCCCAGTCCCTCCACAATCTCGCTCTTAACTACAGTCGCAGGGGTGACTATGCGAAGGCCGAGCCGCTCTATCGACGGGCGCTAGCCATCTTGGAGAAGGCGTTGGGGCCGGATCACCCGAGTGTTGCTCTCTCTCTCGACAATCTGGCGAACCTCTATCATGACGAGGGCGACGACACCAGGGCTGAACTGCTACAACAACGGGCGCTGGCCATCCGGGAGAAGGTGTTGGGGCCAGATCATCTGGATGTCGCCAAATCTCTCAACAATCTCGCCAATATCTACCATGGCATAGGTGACTACGCGAAGGCCGAGCCGCTCTACCGACGTGTGTTGACCATTTCGGAGAAGACGCTGGGACCCGAACACTTCGGTGTCGCTTATGGTCTCAACAATCTCGGACGCCTCCACCTGGACAAAGGCGAATATGCGGAGGCCGAGCCCATGCTTCAACGCGCACTTGCCATTTGGGAAAAAACGCTGAGGCCTGAACATCCTTTTATTGCCGAATCATTGACAAACATGGCCGTACTTTGCGCGATCAATGGTGATCTCGCTCAAGCCGTCAGGCTTCGATCTCGCGCCAATACCATCAGCGAATACAACCTCGCGTTCAATCTGGCCATCGGCTCCGAACGTCAGAAACTGGCCTATCTCGCCCTCTTCTCAGCCCAGACCGATTCCACGCTCTCGCTTCACACGCAGGTCGCCCCGAATGATCCGCAGGCGCTCGACCTGGCTTTCACCACCTGGTTGCGCCGCAAAGGGCGCGGGCTGGAGGCTATGGCCGACACGATTGCTATCCTGCGACGCCATGCGGCGCCGCAAGACCAACAGCT
>WNFU01004524.1_pt1 | contig 18328 bp, 18 predicted proteins | sample 5400121 | NCBI WGS metagenome assembly WNFU01 (sample SAMN13153360, study PRJNA577476) | soil metagenome | isolation source: 100 cm soil or saprolite under grassland replicate 1 | place: USA:California | collected 2016-06-15 | reverse complement strand
CTGCTCCTTTATCATTGCGGCGAACCGAGTTTGCGCACGTGCGCGGTCAGCGGAGAAGCGGCTGTCGGTGAGCACCGCGTCGATGTCGTCGTAGCGGGTTAGCACCCACGACTCCATCATCTCGCTCCAGTGGATGGGATCCTGCTCACGCATGGCGCGGTACATGTCGTATGGATTGGCGAGCATGCCGGGGGCGAATGGGTTGAACTCGGCTGTGACCACTGCTGGCTCCTGTTTCGTTTCGGAAGGTAGTGTAGCCATTAGAACGGCCTCCTTGTTTCCTGTCAACCTGCACAGCGTAACTGACTGACCAGTCAGTTACTAACCGCATATTATACGGCTACTGTCAAGGGGCTCACTGTGACATGGATCACACAACCGGTGTAGTCTTCGCGATATGGACCTCGCCATCGTTGGGCTCCGCTCCGCCGGCAAGACCACCGTCTTTACCGCCCTCGCCGCCGGCCACGGCATCGCCGCCGGGGGCACAGAGCAGATCGGCGACGTGAAGATCCTCGATGAGCGTCTCGAGAAGCTCGCCGCGCTTGTCAAAGCGAAGAAGATCACGGCGATAGACGTCACTCTGCACGACCTCCCGGCCCTCTTCGAACGCGGCGCGGCACCCTCCGGCCCGGCCGCCGAAACGCTCTCCCGCGCCGACGCCCTCCTGCACGTCGTGCGCGCTTTCGAGCGCGCTGACGTGCCGCATCCGAAGGGCAGCGTCGATCCGGCGAGGGATATCGAGGCGTTCGACGACGAGATCGCCTTTAACGACCTCGGCATCATCGAGCGCCGCCTCGAGAAGCTAGACATGACCGTCCGTTCGGCGAGGCCGGGCGAGCGGGAAGCCGGCGAGCGCGAGAAGGCGCTCCTTGAGCGGCTGCACGCGCTGCTCAACGAAGGCGCGCGCCTGCGGAATCAGAAGCTGGACCCGAGCGAACTCAAGGCGCTTGGGAACTTTGGGCTGCTCTCACTGAAGCCGATGCTCCTTCTCCTCAACGTCGGCGAGGGCGACGCCTCAAACGCCGCCGTGCTCGAAGCTGATTACACCGAGCGGTTCGCCGCGCCCGGGACCGCCGTAGCGGCACTCTGCGCCCGCCTCGAGGCCGAGCTCGCCGAACTCCCGCCCGAGGAAGCCGCTGACTTCCGGCGCCAGATGGGCGCGGGCGAAGGCGCGACGGACGTCGTCCTCGGCAAGCTCGTCTCGCTGCTTGATCTCGTGACGTTCTTCACGATCGGTGAGAAGGACGCCCATGCCTGGACCGTCCCCGCCGGCGCCTCGGCACTCCAGGCGGCCGGCCGCATCCACACAGACATCGAGCGCGGCTTCATCCGCGCCGAGGTCATCGCCTGGGACAAGCTGCTCGAGTTCGGCTCCCACACCGAGGCGCGCCGCCACGGGCAGCTCCGCACGGAGGGCAAGCAGTACACAGTCCGTGAAGGCGACGTCATCAACGTCCTCTTTAACGTCTGAGGTTCCCGTTAGGGGCGGCTCTGCGTGGCCGCCGCCCGTAGCGCGGCACCCTCAGGTGCGTCCGACCAAGCGCCAATCTTTCACAGCCGTCCCAGCTGAAGCAACCCCTGAAGCCGGTCACGGTACCACAGGCGCAAGAGCACAACCGCCGCTATTACTGCCACGATGGCGTCGAGCGTCATCAGGTCAACCCTAATCGGGACCGCGTAACCGAACGCACCCTCGAAGGTCCAGCCGAACAGCGGCCAAAATAGTATCTGAGGCGCACGGACCACCGGATCGCAGAGAAGATGCATCATGTCACCAAAGCCGATGGACAAGAGGCGCCGGTCACCTCGTCGAGCGAAAAATAGGCCGGGCAGAGTCAGTATCGCGGCAAACAGCAGCGAGTGCGCAAACGAATGCTCGTATGCCCCATCGTTGAGAATCCACCACCCCAGCGGCTTGTCGATGATGTCCGGCAGCAGCGCACCCAGCACCACGAAGCGGTAGTCGAACAGCGATCCTGTGCTCGCCTTGGGCTGCCCGTTCGGTTCACCGGCCGGTTGACGCCGAAAGAGGCGTCGGACAATGCGCTCCGCGCCCCAAGCCGCTCCGCTCGCCACAACGACATGCGCTATCGGGTACATCTGAAATGAACAACGCCGTAATGCGTCAACGGGCACTCTTCCCTCAGATCTCCCCCCACAGGGCCAGGTCCAATAACCGCTCGTTTCGCCACTGTCGCCGGACAACGAACAAGCCCAGCGATCCCAGAACGAGGTCAAGCGTCAGGTTTACAGGCAGGCCATTGCCCTTTCCGTAGGTGCTATCAAACGACCAGCCGTAAAGCGGCCAGAGGAGCGTCCGCGGCTCACGCAGCACAGGGTCGCACAGCACATGCACGATGACACCGCAAGCAAGGGAGACCAGCCACGGATTTCCCCGCCTCGCCAGGTAGAGGCCAGGAAGCGCGAAAATCAGCCCAAAAAGTAGCGTGTGCGCGAACAGGTGGTTGTCTTCCACACGGTCTCCAAGCACAAACCACGCCAGTGGCTTGTCGATTATATCCGGCAGCAACGCACCCAGCGCCACCAGGCGGTAATCAAACAGCGACCGCCGATTTGCCCCAGCGCGCTGCTTCGGCGCTGCCTTGTCCGCGCCTCGGAATGCCCGCCAGACCACCCGCTCAGCACCCCACGCCGCTCCGCTCGCGACGACGATGTGCGCAACCGGATACATTCACAGGCCGCCTATATTTGTCCGCTGCTTACCAGCCGCCAGACCCGGTCGCGTAACCAGAGACGTCTGAGGACTACAAGTAGAGCCGCCCCGGCGGCAAGCTCAAGGACCAGGTAGATCGCAAAGTCCGGCCCCGTAGAGTGGTGGAACGTCCAGCCGTTGAACGGCCAGAGCAGCGTGTCTGTCTCGCGCCACATCGGGTCGCACAGCCGATGCACTATCACGCCTGCCGAGACCGAAATCAGGCGGCGCTCTCCCCGCCACGCCAGATACAACGCGGGAATCGCGAGAGCGTACGCGAAGAGCAGAGTGTGGGCGACCAGGTGATCGTCTTCTAACCGGTCAGCCAGGAACCACCACGCCAGCGGCTTATCAATCATGTCCGGCAGCAAAGCGCCCAGCGCCACCAGCCGGTAATCAAACGACGCTCCGGCGGTCGCCTCAGCACGTTCGCTTGGCGCGCCTCGCCTGCGCGGATGAGCGAGCCGGCGCACCACGCGCTCGGCGCCCCACGCCGCTCCGCCGGCAACCGCGATATGCGCCATCGGGTACATCCCAAGGTGACAACGAACGTAACCCGTCAAGGGGCACGCATGCCCTGTCGGCAGTCAGCGCCTCCCACTCGTCACTCAGCACTCAGCACTCGCCACTTCGGTATAATCCCTCCATGACCATCCTGGGCCTGCACCACGTCCAGATAAACGTCCCCGAGGCGCGCTCAGCCGAGGCGCGCCGGTTCTTCGAGGAGCTCCTCGGCCTTGAGCAGATGCCGCGTCCGGAGTCGCTCTCAAACGCCGGCCGCAGCGGCGTCTGGTACCGCTGCGGCGAGAACGAGTTCCACGTCTTCTTCGCCCCGGACGGCGAGTTCAAAGAAGACCGTTCGTCGCGCCATCCCGCCTTCGCGGTCGATGATCTCGCTGGCCTGCGTCAGCGGCTCGAGTCGGCCGGCCTTGCGTTGGAGGAGGCGATACCGATCAACGGCCGCGAGCGCTTCTTCTGCCGAGACCCCTTCGGCCACCGCCTCGAGTTCCTCTCCTTCACGTGACCGCCGCGAGACCCTCTGGCGAAGAGGAAGCTGCGGGTTTCAACCCGCAGAAGCAGACGCCAACTAACCCGCAGATCTCCCAATCCGTGATGGCACGCATCCTCTCGGAGGTATCCGCCGCGCTGCAAGGCGGGCCGCCCGTTCTCGTGGCAACGCTTATCGCCGCGCCAGTCGATGCGGCCGCAGTGGTCGGCTCGAAAATGCTCGTCCGGCCGGACGGCTCCGCCTTGGACGTCCTCGGAGACCCAGCGCTGGAGGCCGCCGTAAAGGCCGAAGCCCCAGACGCTTTCCGCCGCCACTCCGTCGAGACGCTGCACGTTGACCGCGCCGGCCGCCGCACCACCAGGCTCGAGGCGCCCGAAGGCGAGGACTACCAGGTGATGATCGAGATCCACGAACGCCCGGCGACGCTGCTCATCATCGGCGCCGGCCACGTCGGTAAAGCGCTCGCGACGATAGGCGATATGTGCGGTTTCTCGGTAGAGATCGTCGACGATCGCCCCGAATACGCGAACGCCGAGCGCTTTCCGGAGGCCGACCGAATAACCAGCGGCCGCTTCGACGAGGTGCTCGAAGGCTACCCCATCGATGCCAACACCTACGTCGTCTGCGTCACCCGTGGTCACAAACACGACGAGACCAGTCTCCGCCTCGTAGCCGCCTCCGACGCTGCCTACGTTGGCATGATCGGCTCCAAGCGCCGCGTCGGCGCCGTCCTGCAGCACCTGATCGAAGACGGAATCGACCCCGCCGTGGCCGAGCGCGTCCACACGCCGATCGGCCTCGATATCGGCGCCGAGACGCCGGAAGAGATCGCAGTCTCCATCATGGCGGAGATCATCCGCGCCCGTCGCGGCGGCACCGGCGCCCCGATGCGCGAGGCGAAACGCGGCCACCGCGGCGTCGCCCCGCTCGACCGCGAAACGCCGCGCCGTTGACCCGCTCGGCGATCAGGCAATAGAATTCGCAGCGAGCGATGAGGCTCGCTCAGGGGATCTAGTCCCCGAACCGCCTTTGAGGGCTGATGGCCTCTACCTACAACTTGAGGTGGAGGCCATTTCTTATGTTCGACGCACTCGACAGTCCTCAAAGCATCGCGGCCGTCTGGATAGGCCTCGCCCTCCTCGCCAGTCTTGTCTCCATCCGCCTTGGCATCTCCGTCGCGCTCATGGAGATATTTGCCGGCGTCTTCGGCGGTAACGTTCTCAGCCTGGAGACGAACGAGTGGATCAACTTCGTGGCCGGCTTTGGCAGCGTCGTACTCACGTTCTTGGCTGGTGCCGAAGTCGAGCCGGAAGTCCTCCGTCGGAGGCTCAATGAGACGCTGTCGATCGGCCTCGTCTCGTTCGCCGCGCCGTTTCTCGGCGCCTTCTTCTTCGCCTGGATCGCAGCCGGCTGGGAGTTGAAGGCGGCCGAGATAGCCGGGCTCGCTCTGTCCACGACTTCGGTCGCAGTCGTCTACGCCGTAATGGTGGAGACTGGCCTCAATGAGACACAGTTGGGGAAGATCATCCTCGCGGCCTGCTTCGTGACCGACCTTGGCACCGTCGTTATGCTGGGCGTCCTCTTCGCCAATTTCAACGAATGGCTCGCGGTGTTCGTGGTCGTCAGCATCCCCGTGCTCATCCTCTTCCCGCGTTTCTCGCGTTGGTTCTTCGATCAGTTGAGAGGGAGGGCCAGCGAGCCTGAGATCCGTCTGCTGTTTATGCTCCTGCTTGGACTGGGCGGGCTCGCCGTTGCCGCGCGAAGCGAGGCTGTTCTACCCGCATACCTCCTGGGCATGGCCGCGGCCGGCCTCATGGTCCGCGAGCGACAGATGGTCCAGCGGTTGCGAGCGATAACCTTCGGCCTGCTAACGCCGTTCTTCTTCTTGCGGGCGGGTACCCTCATCCAGCTCGGTGCTGTCTTCTCAAGCGCTGGACTGATCGGCGCCTTCCTTATCGTGAAGCTGGTGACCAAGTTCGTAAGCGTTCAGCCAATGACCGAGTACTTCCGGTTCGGCCGGCGCCGCGGCCTGTACACGTCGCTACTGATGTCCACCGGTCTGACATTTGGGACTATTTCTGCTCTTCGGCCTCAACAACGGCATAATCGACCGGGAGCAGTATACGATTCTCGTGACCGGAGTCATCCTGAGTGCTGTGCTACCGACCCTTGTAGCGCAGCAGTTCTTCCAGCCGACTGTGGAGAGCGCGGCCATGGCGGGACCCAGAGAAGAGGTTGTCGATAATGTTTAGGAAGATCCTCGTCGGCCTCGATGGCTCCGAATCCTCATGGCACGCGCTTCGCGCCGCTATCACAATCTCGAAGCTCGACCGGGACTCGGAGATTTGGGGCGTTTCCGTGGAAGAGCGTCTGCCGCACATGCCGGAACTGATAGATGAGCTCGCCGAGGAGAAGGAGCGGGCGAACGCCATCTTCAACAAGCTTCATGAGAGAGCGGCAGCGATCGCCAGCGCGGCAGATGCCGAGATCAAGACCCATACGATAGCGGGCCACGCCGCGCAGGCGATCGTGCGGTTTGCTGAGGAGGGACACTTCGAGTTGATCGTCCTCGGCCACAGCGGCGTTTCCGGAGTCTGGGGCCGCTTCCTCGGCAGCACCGCCGACAAGATAGTGCGCCACGCACCTTGCGCCGTGCTCGTTGTGCGCTAGCGGTCAAAACGTTAGTGCCTGCGACCGTCGGCGCGTTAACCTCCGCGCGCGCCTCTTCGTTTTTCCAATTGACGAATCGAAAGGGGCCGATACGTGAGTCAATTCGAGCTATCAGCTGAATCCTTGGGCCTCACCGCCGAGGACCTCAACGAAAGGATCTGGCGCGCCGCTTTCGCAGAATTCATCGGCGTGTTGCTCTTCGTCTTCGTCGGTGCCGGAGCTGTCGCCGTGGTCACCGGCGTCCTGGGCCTGAGCCCCGGAGAAGATGCCGGAGCGCTCGTCGCCATCGCACTCGCTCACGGCCTTGCTATCGCCACGATAGTCGCGGCAACGGCGAAGATCTCAGGCGGCCACATCAACCCCGCCGTCACCTTCGCCGCCGTGATTACGGGAAGGATGAAGGCGGGCCCCGGCGTCCTCTACGTCGCCGCACAGCTCGCCGGCGCCGTGGTCGGAGCCCTCCTTCTCGACGCAGTCCTCGTATCGAGCGTCGAAGGGAACCTCGGGGCCCACGCCTTGAACGACAGCGCCCTTTCCAGCGACTTCGCAGGTCTGATCGTCGAGATGGTACTCACCTTCGTGCTTGTCTTCGTCGTCTTCGCGACGGCGATGGACGCACGCGGTATGGGTAATCTCGCGCCGATAGCGATAGGGCTCGCCATCCTGATCGACCACTTTGTGGGCGTGCCGCTCACCGGCGCCTCCATGAACCCCGCCCGCTCTTTCGGCCCCGCCCTCGTCGCCAACGCCTGGGACGACCACTGGGTCTACTGGATAGGCCCGCTTGCCGGCGGAGGCCTGGCTGGGCTCATCTATCACTTCGTGTACCTGGCGCGGCCTGACGAAGAGCCGGCGGCGTCTGGCAGCTAACTAGCCGCCCGCCAGACCAGCGGCGGCTTGCCCACCATCATGTCCTGGATCGACCAGAGTTCGATCCGCCATGGCGTCAGCTTCAGCACCCCGAACTCAGGGCTCTCCGGGCCGTCCTTCCAGTCGGGAATCATCGCCGGGTCATATCCCAGCGGCGGCGGCGTGGACATGTACAGCTCCCAGATCCGTTCCTTCTCCGCGGCGCTGTCCTCCCACTCCGCCTTACAGTCCGCGTAGACCTGCTTGTGCTCGGGTGTCCAGTACGTAAGCGACACGTATGGATTGCGCCGCAGGTGCCGCTCTTTCAAAGAGTGTCGGCCCGTCGCGATCCAGCCCGTTGCTCCCTCCCAGATTGGGTGCAGGATGCGCGAGCGTGGCCGCCCCAAACGGTCCACGGTCGCGACGGTACACCAGACGATGCGGCTCACGCGTGCGACGAACTCCGCCTCGATATCAGAGAAGTTGTCGACGTCCATGCGCGGAACCTCCTGCGAGTTTCGGCGTATCGTAGCACACCGCGCGAAAGCAGAGCCCCGGTAACACGTTCACTCGACGAGGCGTCTCATTTATAGGTTCGCAAGAGCTGGTTAATTAATGTCTTCGAAAGTAGGGTCTGTGAGCCCGCGTCTCCAGTCGCGGGTAAAGGAGCCGCGCCCGGCGCCGCCCGCGGCGGTTGACCCGCTGCGGGAGGTCAGAGCTCTCAAGCGCTGGGTCCAGGTCGGCGTCTATTCGGCCATCCTGGGCACGGAGCCACTCTACTTCTTTGTCCTCCATTACAGCTGGCCGCAGCTTCTCTCCGGGCTGCTGGTGGGGCTCATCATTGCATTCACTGCCATCGAGGGAGCCTTCAACCAGATCTTCAAGCTCCGTAAACGAAGCGCCTATCCCAGTCTCTTGCTTCAACGGCTCAGTGGCGCTTCCGGGATGGATGCCGCCGCCGATCAGGCGTTACCAATCATCGCCTCACTGCTCGACCTTGAGGCGGCTCTCGTAGCGCTGCGTGATGGAACCGATAAATTGAGGCTCGTTAGCGCGTTCGGCATGTCGCGGGACGAGGCCGGGGCTGTGCTCGAGGCGAATGGCGCGGAGCTAGGGGGCTCGATGAGGACCCCAAAGGCGAAGACGGCACCGCCCGGGATCCGCGGACATGTCGTGTTCGTGCCGGTAATGGCGTTCCAGCGTCCCGTTGGCGTTCTCGCACTTGTCGCCCGGAAGCGCGGGAGTGATTTCGGCGATTCGGAACTGCTTCAGGCCGTCGGCGTTGCACTGGGTCTCTCCATAGAGAACCTGCGCCACAAGGAAGAGCTGGCGGAGAGCGAAAAGCGCTTCCGCGCCCTTATCGAGAACAGCTCCGACGGCATAGTCCTGGTCGCACCGGACGGCAAGTTCATCTACGCGGCGCCGTCTACCGAGCGGATCCTCGGCTATTCCGCCGAGGAGATGCTGGGGCTAAGCGGCCTGGGTATCGTTCATCCTGACGATCGCCAGGAGATGATCGAGGCAATGTCTAAGGTCCGTGCTGAGCCTGGCGCCGGTGTGACCGGCCTCCGCCGCTTCCGGCACAAAGACGGCTCCTGGCGCTGGCTCGAGACCACCGCGACGAACCTTCTTCACGAGCCCAGCGTCCGCGCCATCGTTGCCAACTACAGAGACGTGACGGAGCGCTTGAGCGCCGAGACGGCCCTCAAGGAGAGCGAAGAGCAGTTCCGTTCCATACAGGAGAGCGCGCTTGATGCCATCATCACGATGAGCTCTGACGGCGTGATCACCAGTTGGAATCCTCAAGCGGAGACGATCTTCGGCTGGTCACCTGAGGAGGCTGTTGGCCGGCCGCTCGCAGACACGATAATCCCACCGCAGCACCGCGACCCGAACGCGGGCGGCCTTCAGCGCTTTCTGGAGACGGGCGAAGAGTCGGTGCTGAATATGCGCATCGAGACCACGGCCATGCGCCGTGACGGGCGCGAGTTCTCGGTTGAGCTGGCTGTCGTCCCGCTATACCGCGGAGACAAGGTCAGCTTCTGCGCCTTCATCCGCGACATCAGTGAGCGCCAGAAGGCAGAAGAGACGATCCGCCATCTGGCCTACCATGATGTCCTTACAGGCCTGCCGAACCGCGCTCTGTTCGAAGAGCGTCTGCGCATCGTATTGGCCCAGGCCCGAAGAAGCCGGCAGAAGGTAGCCGTATTGTTCCTCGATCTGGACCGCTTCAAACTTGTGAACGAGACCGTGGGCCAGACTGGCGGCGACCGGCTACTCCAGGAGCTGGCTCGCGATTTCAGCGAAACGGTCCGCGAGGGCGACACCGTTGCTCGGGTCGGCGGCGACGAGTTCACGTTCCTGCTTCCCGGCATCGAGCGGTCGGAGGACGCCACCGTCGCCGCGGAGAGGATCCTGCGCCGCCTGAGGCAGCCCCGCACCGTGGCCCAGCAACAGTTCCGGCTCACCGCCAGTGTCGGCATTACGGTCTTTCCTCGCAGCGCTGCGAGCGCCGAAGGCCTTTTGCGCAACGCCGACACCGCGATGTACCGCGCCAAAGAGCGCGGTGGCGACCATTATCAGTTGTTCACCCCAGCAATGAAGACCAGCCTTCAGGAGCTGATCGCACTCGAGCAAGACCTCACACACGCTCTGGAGCGAAACGAACTGTTCGTGCTCTACCAGCCCGTCATGGAGATCGCTTCGGGCACCGTCGTTGGCGCCGAAGCGCTTCTGCGCTGGCAGCATCCACAGCGAGGCCTCGTTGGGCCCGACGAGTTCATCCCGCTCGCAGAGGAGACTGGTCTCATCGTCCCGATCGGCGAATGGGTCTTGCATGCCGCCTGCAAGCAGGCCCGCGCCTGGCACGACTCCGCCCTGGGCCCCATTCGCATTACCGTCAACGTCTCAGCGCGCCAGGTGGAGCACGGCAATCTCGCGCGCACCGTGTCCGCTGTCCTCGCAGAGACGGGCCTTCCCCCGGAATCGCTCCATCTGGAGCTAACAGAGGGCGCGGCGATGCGCAACGTGGACCCTGTGATCTCCACGCTAACTGAGCTGCGCGCCATGGGCGTGGGCATCTCTGTAGACGATTTCGGGACCGGCTACTCGTCGCTCGGCTATCTGAAGCGATTTCCCATCGATACGATAAAGATAGACCGCTCGTTCGTGAGAGACGTGACGACGGACCAGAACGACTCAGCGATCGTGACCACGGTCATCGCGATGGCCCGCACCCTGAACCTCCGCGTGATCGCGGAGGGCGTCGAAACGGAGGCCCAACTCGGTTTCCTCCACGAGAACGAGTGCGACGAGTTCCAGGGGTTCCTCCTCAGCCGCCCGGTCAGCCCGGCCGATTTCGAAGCCGTCGTGGTGGCCGCGAACGGCCGCCGGAAGGCCCGCCTGTCGCCGCTAAACTTCGGCTGACCGCGAGTCGCTGGCAAACCTCCTTCTCATTTTCCATTTCGGATTCCCAACCCGGTGTATCATGTCCCCGTGATGAATGAACTCTTTCGCGAGCTCCAAATCACATTAGGTAACGGCTGCCCCGCCGTCATCGCCACCGTAGCAGCCACGCGTGGCTCCACGCCCCGCCGTGCTGGCGCGCGCATGCTCATCCGCGCCGACGGCTCGTTCTGCGGCACCATCGGCGGCGGCTGCGGCGAGGCCGAAGTCATCTACGCCGCGATGGGAGCTCACGCCGACGGCCGCCCTCGCCTCGTCCGCGTCGACCTTACCAACCCCCTCGACGGCGACGACAAGATCTGCGGAGGCGTCATGGACGTCTTCGTCGAGCGTATCACCCCGTAGCCCGCGTCATTCTGAGCCCAGGCAGCGGCTTTCACGCACTTCTTACCTCAAAGCTCCAAGGTGAACGCTACGCCGGACCTGAGAGCGAAGAATCTCGGCGGCCTCAACCCAGAACCTCATTCCCCTGTCGGCCCCATCTTCCTTCTTCCTCCTTCCCTCTTCCTCCTTTGTGCCTGAGTGCCCTTTGTGCTTAAACTCTCCCTCACTGGCACCTAACACCTAACACCCTGACACCTGAAGGAGGTCGCCCCGCATGAAAGCCGTCACCTTCCAGGGCCCGTTCAAGCTCGAAGTCAAAGACGTGCCCGATCCCACGATCCAGGAGCCCAACGATATCATCCTCAAGGTGACGACCGCTGGCATCTGCGGCTCCGATGTTCACGCCTACGACGGACGCATGACCCTCCCGCCCACGGGCTGGTCGATGGGCCACGAGTACATCGGTGAAGTCGTTGAGGTCGGTCCCGGTGTCACGAACTTCAAGCCGGGCGACCGCGCTGTCGGCTCCTTCGTCGCCTCCTGCGGCGACTGCTACTACTGTCAGACCGGCTGGCCCAGCCAGTGCGAGAAACAGCAGTTCTTCGGCTTCATCCTGCTCGGCGGCGCGCAGGCGGAGTACCTCCGCGTCCCCAACGGCCACTACACGCTGGAGAAGGTGCCCGACGGCCTGAGCGACGAGAAGGCGGTCTTCACCGGCGACATTCTCTCCACCGGCTACTTCTGCGCCGACCGCGGTGAGATCAAGCCCGGCGACGTCGTGGCCGTCGTCGGTTCCGGCCCGGTCGGCCTCTTCGCGCAGATGAGCGCCCTCATGTTCGAGCCAAAGGTGGTCCTCGCCATCGACTCCATGCCGGAGCGCCTGGAGATGTCCAGCGCATCGGCGCCGTCCCTATCGATATGTCGAGCGTCGACCCGGTCGCGGCCGTCAAGGAACATTCGGAAGGCCGAGGCGCGGATGTCGTCCTGGAAGCAGTCGGAATCGAGCCCTCACTCAAGTCCTGCTTCCAGTATGTGCGCGCCGCGGGCACGATCAGCGCCGTCGGCATGTACACCGAGCCTGAATTCCCCTTCCCGATGTTCCAGTCTTTCCTCCGCGACATTTCGTTCAAGATCGGTGTCTGCCCCGTCAAGCGCTACATGGGCAAGCTCCTCGGCATGATCGCCGAAGGCAAGATGGACCCCTCGATGATCATCACCCACACCATGCCCCTCGATGACGCCCCGCACGGCTACGATATCTTCCACCACCGTAAAGAGAACTGCATCAAGGTCGTCCTCAAACCCCACGGCTAGTGTCCGACGTATCACAGCACGGGAACCCGTTCGTGCTGAGTTCATCGAAGCATCGAACCCAACGCGAGCGCAGGCTGAGTGAGTCGAAGTCGAAGCGCGATTACGGATGACATCGCGAATCCTGAAGATTGGCGTGATCGCCGCCCTCGCCCTCACCGCCCTCGCCTGCAACGGCGACGACGCCCCCACCTCCACGCCGTCGCAGACCGAGCGGGCGCCCACACCGTCGCCCTCAAATGACACTCCCACGCCGCGCCTCACGGCCGCGCCCGCCGCGAAGGGCTGGCGCACGCTCGCTCCGATGCCGACGCCGCGCAGCGAGGTTGCCGTCGCCGCGCTCGACGGGAGGATCTACGTTATCGGCGGCTTCGAGGGCGACGGCTCTCCGAGCGATGCGGTAGAGGTCTACGATCCGGTCACCGACAGCTGGACGCAGGCGCCGCCGCTACCCGAACCGCGTCATCACGCCGCCGCGACGGCTTCGTTCGATGGCAAATTGTACGTTGTCGGCGGCTACAAGACGGACTTCAGTGACCCTCAGAAAACCCTGTTCGTTCTCGACCCAAGCACCAATGCGTGGATCCAGGCTGCCGAAATGCCCACCGCGCGCGGTGGGCATGCTGCGTCGGTATTCTTGGGGGAAATCTATGCTATTGGTGGAGCGGATGCCGACGGCGAGAACATTCCTTCGGTCGAAGTCTACGACCCGGCGACTGATACCTGGAGGTCCGGTTCTGAGCTAGGAACGCCCCGCGACCATCTGGCGGCTGCGTCGACGGTTGAGTGCGCTGGAGATCTCTGCGCGGTTGGGTTGTATGCAATCGGCGGCCGTCGTAACGTCGACTTCGCCCGAAACGTCGACGCCAACGAACAATACGACCCGACGTCGAAAGCTTGGGCCGTCAGGGCGCCACTGCCTATGGCCCGCAGCGGCATTGCCGCGGCTGCCCTCGGCGGGCGCATCTACGTCTTCGGCGGCGAAGCCTCTAGCGGGACCTTCGACGAGAACGACGCCTACGACCGGCACACCGACACCTGGCAGACCCTCGAACCGATGCCCACGGCCCGCCACGGCCTCGGCGCCGCCGTTGTCGGCGACACCATCTACGTCATCGGCGGCGGCCCTACTCCCGGCCTCTCCGTGTCGGGCGTGAACGAGGCGTTCACGCCGTAGGCGAGTGTCATCCTGAGCGACGACCACGCCCGAGCGTGGCACCACCTCGGCCGCGAAGGGATCTGGGCGGGGCCGGGTGGTGGGTCAGGCGGCTGGGGCGCGGAAGCAACGGGCTTGACGCACGTTCCCATCCGCGCTATCGTTGCGTGTAGAACCCCCACCGGGGGGGTATGGGTAGACCCGCGCAAACACGGAAAATGCAAAACAAATTCCGGAGGCTAATATGGACTCTCACAAACGCACTGATGTGCTCAAGCGCCTCGCCTTCATCGAAGGCCATCTTCAAGGCGTAAAGCGCATGGTCGAGCAGGACAAGTACTGTGTGGACGTCCTCAAGCAGACCTACGCTGTCCGCCGCGCAATCGAGAAGATGGAAGGCCTGATGATCGACAACCACCTTCACACCTGCGTCGTCGACGGCATCAAGGGCGGACGGGAAGAGCAGGTAATGGGCGAGCTCGTGGAGCTGTACGAACTTGCGAACCGGTAGGCGTGCCGATGAGTGAAGTTTTCGTCGACCTCTACAAGCACCACCTCTGGGCGAACCTGAGCCTGCTCGACGCCTGCGAACACCTCCCCGACGAGGGGCTCGATGCCGGTGCTACCGGCACCTACGGATCGATCCGCGATACGCTCGTACACCTGTTCGCCGCCGAAGGGCGTTACGTCGCGGCCATGAGCGGAAGAGGCGCGGCGCCCGATGCGCTCAAGGAAGGCGCCTTTCCCGGAATCGCCGAGCTGAAACGACACGCACGCCAAAGCGGCGAGGAACTGATCGCCCTCGCCCGGAGCGTGACCGCGAACGAGGTCATAAGGGTCGAGCGCGGCGGTCAGCAGTACGAGATTCCGATCTCGATCTTCTTCGCGCAGGCGATCAACCACGGCACGGAGCACCGCGCCCACGTCTGCACGGCTCTTACGCAGCAGGGCGTCGAACCGCCTAATCTGGACGTTTGGCAGTACCTGAGGAGCGGGGCAGCGCGCTGATGGCCAAAGCTGACACTCCTGCCACCGGCGAGGCAGTAGTCCGGCTCCCGGTCTCCGACCTCTACTGCGCATGCTGCGCCGACGAACTTGAGGCCGCGCTCAAGGCCAATCCCCATATCGTCGACGCCAGGGTCTACTACGCAGCAGACGAGGTGGAGGTTCGCTACCACACGGGAACGCTTGACGAAGCCGCCCTCCGGGAGCTGATCGCCGGCACCGGCCGCTGCACGTGCGGTCCCCGGGTTCCGCGGCAGGACACGACGCATCTCCACCATCGGGCCCAGATGGCGCCCATCACGATGGGAACGAAGCACGACCGTATGCAGTACGAGCTTCCGGCCTCGAGCGCACACGGCTCTCACGACGCGCAGCACAAGGAGGCGTCGAGCCACGCCGGCATGGATCACGACATGTCCGACCCGAAGATGGCGAAGGCCATGGAGACGGACATGCGTAACCGCTTCGTCGTCGCGCTCCTTCTCACCATCCCCACCGTCCTCTACTCGCCGCTGGGATATGACTTCCTCGGCATCGACCTCCCGTCGGGGATAGGTCACAACTGGATCGCGCTCATCACCTCGACGCCCGTCGTCTGGTGGGCGGGCTGGATCTTCATCGGCGGTGCCTATCACTCTCTGCGACGGCGCTCCTTGAACATGAGCGTCCTCATCGCCACGGGCGTCCTCACCGCCTACGTCGCCAGCGTCGTCCTGACGATCGCCGGCGAAGAAGACGCCTTCTTCGAGGCCGCGGCCATGCTCGTAACATTCGTGCTCTTCGGGCACTGGATGGAGATGAAGTCCCGCCGCGGCACTACCGACGCTCTCCGCGCGCTCTTCGATCTGGTGCCGCCCAAGGCAACCGTGCTCCGCGAAGGACAGGAACTAGAGATCGCAACGAGCGATATCGTTGTCGGCGACCTGGTCCTCATCCGCCCGGGCGACAAGATCCCGGTCGACGGCGTGATCGAGCGCGGCGACACGACTATCGACGAGTCTGTGGTAACGGGCGAGTCGATCCCCGTCGACAAGGCTCCAGGAGACGAGGTCGTAGGCGGATCGATCAACCAGCAGGGCAGCATCACTTTCCGCGCGACCAAGATCGGTGGCGATACTGCCTTGGGTCAGATCGTCCGGCTGGTAGAGCAGGCCCAGAGCTCCAAGGCGCCCGGCCAGCGTCTTGCCGACAGGGCGGCGCAGTACTTGGTGATTCTTGCCGTTTCCGCCGGCCTTATCACCTTCGCTGTATGGTTCGGAATCGTTCGGGAGGACTTTCTGCAGTCGCTCACCTTCGCGATCTCGGCGGTCGTGATCGCCTGCCCGGATGCCCTCGGTCTCGCCACGCCCACAGCGGTCGCGGTTGGCACGGGACTGGGCGCGAGGCACAACATTCTGATAAAGGATGCCGCGACGCTTGAGAACGTCTCTCGAGTCGAGGCCATCGTCATGGACAAGACAGGCACGCTGACGGAGGGCAGACCTCAGCTCACCTCCGTGATGGCGGCAGGGCTGGACGAAGGCGAGCTGCTCAGCATCGCCGCTTCCGCTGAGCAGGGCAGCGAGCATCCGCTCGGCCGCGCCATCGTGGAGGGCGCAAGGCAGCGAGAGGCCGCTTTGCTTGACGCACAAGAGTTCAAGGCCATAGCTGGCTACGGTTTGCAGGCGCGCATCGATGGGCGCGAGGTGCTGGTCGGCAACCGCAAGCTGATGGATGACCGATCGATATCGCTGGACGGACTGGAAGAAAAGGCCGGCTCGCTGGCGGAGGCGGGCAACACGCCGATGTTCGTCGCGATAGACGGCAGTGCTGCCGGCATCATTTCGGTGGCCGATACCATAAAGCCCAGCGCCCGCGCGGCGGTCAGGGCTCTCGCGGACGCGGGCATCGAGGTGATCATGATGACCGGCGACAATCGCCGGACAGCAGACGCGGTGGCTGGCGAGCTCGGGATACGGCGAGTGTTCGCGGAGGTTCTGCCAGAAGAGAAAGCACGCCACGTCAAGCAACTTCAGGAGGAGGGCAAGTTCGTAGCGATGGTTGGAGATGGCGTGAACGATGCCCCTGCGCTCGCTCAGGCGGACGTGGGAGTGGCGATAGGCGCGGGCACCGACGTTGCGATCGAGACCGCCAAGGTGGTGCTGATGAAGAGCGATCCTTTGGACGTGCTGCGGGCTATTCGACTGAGCAAGGCCACCGTGCGCAAGATGGTCCAGAACCTGTTCTGGGCCAGCATCTACAATATCCTTGCTATTCCGATAGCCGCTGGAGTCCTTTACCCATCGCTGGGCATCGAACTGCGGCCCGAGTGGGCAGCGCTGCTCATGTCCGCCAGCTCGATCATCGTCGCGACGAACGCGGTTCTCTTAAAGCGGGTGGAGGGTGAGCTCACGTCGCTTTAGAACGATGAGAGAGAACCTATGACTACCACTAAGACAGATCGAGAAGGCACTGAGCGACATCTCGACGAGATCACCCTCCCCGTCGTCGGCATGACCTGCGCCGCCTGCGTCCGTAAGGTCGAGAAGGCGCTCGGAGCCCTGCCCGGCGTTGAGGAAGCGAACGTCAACCTCTCCGCCGGCAAGGCCGGTGTCACATATGACCCGGACCTCGTCGCCCTGCCACAGATGGAGCGGGCGATCACCGACATCGGCTACGAAATTCCCCTTGCCCGCCTCGATCTGCTCGTCCTCGGCATGACGGCCGACCACTGCGATCTCATCATTGAGAAAGCGCTCCGTGCAATGGCGGGCGTGAGGTCTGTTGTCGTCAACTGCGCGACGGACAGCGTCCGCGTAGAGTACCTCGACGTGCAGATGTCGGCGGCCGCGATCAAGAAGACCATCCGCGAACTCGGTTACGACGTCTCGGAGAAGGGCGAGGGAGAGGCCGGGATGGACCGCGAGCGCGAGCTGCGCAGGCGGGAGGTCCACCGCCAACTCATCAACATGCTCATCGCCTGGCCTATCGGCGCTATCGTCATGCTTGGCACCTTCAGCGACTACGAGCCGCTCAAGGGAATCGTGCCCTCGTTCTTGGGCGAGAAACTCTTCCTCTTTGCGCTTACAACTCCTCTGGTCGTCGGCCCGGGGCGCCAGTTCTTCATCAACTCCTGGAACGGCCTCCGACGCGGCCTGACCGATATGAACCTCCTCTACGCCACGGGCATCGGAGGCCGCTGCCCTCCTGATCGCCTTCATCGTCCTCGGCCGCTACCTCGAAGCCCTCACGCGCGGGCGCACGTCTGAGGCGATACGCAAGCTAATGAAGCTTCAGCCGAAGAGAGCGCTAGTCGTCCGTAATGGCAGCGAGGTCGAGATCCCCGCCGATGAAGTCGAGATCGACGATGTCTGCCTGGTGCGTCCCGGAGACGGTGTTCCTGTAGACGGGGTCGTCGTCGACGGCTACTCCGCCGTCGATGAGTCGATGGTCACCGGTGAGAGCATGCCCGTCGACAAGCATCCGGGCGACGAGGTGATCGGCGGCACGATCAACAAGACCGGCGCCTTCCGCTTCCGCGCGACTCGCGTGGGCGCGGAAACAGCGCTCTCGCAGATTATCAAGCTTGTCGAGGACGCGCAGACGACGAAGGCGCCCATCCAGGCACTGGCGGACCGCGTCGCCGGTCACTTCATCCTCGCCGTTCACGCGCTCGCTCTTGTCGTCTTCCTCTTCTGGTTCTTCGCCGGCTTCGACATCTGGTTTGACGCCGACACGCGTCTCGTCCTAACTCCCTACCGCCTCGATGACCTCGAGGTCTTCGGCTTCGCGCTCCTGATCTCGGTTACGGTGCTCGTGATCTCGTGCCCCTGCGCCGTGGGGC
>WNFU01005796.1_pt1 | contig 18341 bp, 15 predicted proteins | sample 5400121 | NCBI WGS metagenome assembly WNFU01 (sample SAMN13153360, study PRJNA577476) | soil metagenome | isolation source: 100 cm soil or saprolite under grassland replicate 1 | place: USA:California | collected 2016-06-15 | reverse complement strand
TCTTCACGTGGAGGGCGCCCGACTTCTTGCCCATCTCGAGCGTCTGGACGAGGTCCACGACGCCCATGTCGGAGAGGTTCCCGGCGAAGCTCGCCTTGAGGTCCTTCTTCTCGAGCCGCTCCTTCTCCTTCTTCTCGAGGAGGATCTTGACGCGGGTGACGATCTCCTTGATGTAGATGGGCTTCGTCAGGTAGTCCTCGACGCCCAGCTCGAGCCCCTTCACCTTGAACTCGACCGACTTCTGGCCGGTCAGGAAGATGAAGGGCGTCCCCTTGAACCGGTCGTCCTGCTTCAGCCGGCGGCACAGCTCGAAGCCGTCCATCTCCGGCATCTTCGTGTCGGAGAGGATGAGGTCCGGCGGCGAGATCTCGCACTTGTCGAGGGCGTCACGCCCGTTCACCGCGGTCGTGACGGAGAAGCCCGCCTTCTTGAGCGAGACCTCCATCACGCGCAGCGACTTGGGGTCGCCGTCGACGAGGAGCAGGTGCTGCTTCGCCAAGCCGTCGCCTTTCCGCGCCTTTTCGGCTCACCGGCGCGTCTTCGGATCACGCCCGAGAACCGGGGTTTCGTCAACTTTCGTCAGCGACGCTTCTCGGCCCGCCGGGACTCGAGGAGCCGCAGCTCGCGCACCGCGTCCGTGTGGCGCGGGTTGGCCTTCTGGGCGGCGCGGAAATGGCGCTCGGCCGCCGCCTCGTTCCCGTCGTCGCGCGCGATGATCCCCGCGACGTAGAAGGCGCGGTCACAGCTCGCGTCCTTCGTCGCCTCCGCGACGAGCGCCCGCGCGCGGTCGCGGTCCTTGCACGCCGCGTCGAGAACGAACGCCCAGGCGAGCGCCGCCTGGTACTCCGCCCGCGGGTCGGCCCGGACGGCCGACTCGAGGAAGCCTCGCGCCCGCGCGAAGTCGCGAGTCCGGAGGCAGGCCTCACCCTTCTGGAAGTCCGTCTTCGCGGACTCCTCGTGGGCCCGGCTCTCGCCCTTGCGCTGCGCGAGGTACTGGACCCGCTTCCGATCGTCGGAGAGCACCTCGTACGCCTCGTTCACCGCGGCGAAGAAGTCCTTCACGACGTCCTGCATGTCGCCGAGCGCAGGCGAGGCGAACCGGTCCGGGTGGAACTGGCGCGCGAGCGCGAGGAACGCCTTCTTCGCGTCCTCGCGCCCCGCGGTCTCGGGCACGCCGAGCCGGACGAACAGGTCCCGCTCCTGCGCGCGCGGCGCGATCGCGAGGAGCGCCTCGCGCAGCTGCGTCTCGGCCGCGTTTGCGGGACGTCGCGGCGTCGCGGAGTCCGGCGCCGGCGCCCGGGGCGGCAGGGTCGCCGAGCCGCCGTCCCCCGGCGCGCGCCCTGCGAACGGACCGACCCCCATGTTCCGCATGGCCTGGTGCAGGAGCCGCTGTCGCCGCGCGCGAGCCTCGGCGGGATCGCTCCGGCGCGCGGGCGCGGTCGCGTTCGCGTTCGCGGTCGGAATCGGGGTCGAGGTCGCGGTCGGGGTCGCGGGCGCGGCCGCGGTCGCGGTCGCGATCGGGGTCGCGATCGGGGTCGCGGTCGCGGTCGCGGTCGGGGCGACCGGGAAGCTCGACGTGAGCTCCTCGGGGCTGATCGCGATCCCCACCGTCGTCTCGTCCGCCGGAGCGCCGATGGGGGCGGCGAGGCCGAGGAGGAGCAGCCCCGCGAGCATGGCGCGGGCCCGCTCCGGCGGGACCCCGGAGGGCGCGAAGAACGTCTCGAGCGAGGTGGAGCGCTGGAGCCGCGCGACGAGTGCGCGCTCGGCATCGCTCCAGCGGAAGGCCTCGGCGACCTCGGGGTAGGCCGACGAGAGCCGGATGCCCGCGGCGGCGACCGGCTGGAGCGCGGAGCCGACGAGCGCGTTCGCCTGCGGCCGCTCGAGCGCGTCGACGATCGTACGGACCGGCGACAGGCGCGCGCTGCGCGTCCACTCCGGCACGGGCGTCGTGTCGTCGAAGACGAACGCAGCCGCGTCGAGCGCGGCGATGAGCCCGAAGTAGCCCGCCTGCTGCTCGGCGAGCGCGCGCGCGACGTCCGCGGCCGAGACGGCGCCCATCTCGATGAGGATCTCGCCCTGGGGGCGCCGCTGCTCCGCCATCGCCGCGAGGCTCCTCGACAGCGCGTCGATGTCGATGAGCCCTTCCTGCAGGAGCATCATCCCGAGCGGCTTGAAGCCGGCGAACACCTGCGCGCCGACCGGCCGTCCGTCCCGGAACCAGAGCCGAGACGTGCCGCCGCCGTGGGCGACCTCGAGGACCCCGCTCGCGCGGAGGTTCAGCGCCTCGAGGAGGACCGCAGCGAGCGGCGTCTCGGCGAGGTTGCCGGGCTCGGTGAGGGTGCTCATTCGGGTCGCGTCATCCTATTACACCGGGCGCGGACGCGATCGATCCGATCGCCGCGTACACGCCGATCCCGACCGCCACCGCGAGGTTCAGGCTGCGCGTCCCCTCCCGCACCGGGATCCCGACCCGCCGCTCCGGCCATGCGCCGAGGAGCGCAGGGGGCAGCCCGAGCTGCTCCTGGCCGAAGACGAGGAAGTCGCCCGGCGCGAACCGCGCGTCGAACAGCGTCCGTCCGGCCTGCGCCGTGAAGAGGTGCAGCTTTTCCGTTTGACCGCGGAGCGCGCGCGCTTCAAATTCCGGCCAGTCGCGGTGGACCTCCGGGGCGATCTCCCGCCAGTAGTCGAGCCCGGCTCGCCTCAGGTCCTTGTCGTCGATCGAGAACCCGAGCGGGCCGACGAGGTGGAGGCGGCAGCCGGTCACCGCGCAGGTGCGCGCGACGTTTCCGGTGTTCGGTGGGATCTGGGGCGAGACGAGGACGACCTGGAGCGGTGGATCGGGGGGCGTCAGGGTGGGCATGGGTGGCATCGGGATCGTGAACAACCCGCGCTCGCGGCGCAACCGCCGCGATCCCGCGCTCGCGGGGCGCCTGCGCGAGCTGCTTCGCGACGACGGCGAGGTGCTCGACGCCGCGACGCCCGACGAGCTCGAGCGCGCGGTCGAGTCGTTCCGGGCCGCGGGCGTGGACGTGCTCGGCGTGAACGGCGGCGACGGCACGGGCCACTACGTCCTGTCCGCGTTCGCGCGCGCGTTCGGGGCGGAGCCCCTGCCGCCGCTCCTGTTGCTGCGCGGCGGCGCCATGAACACGGTGGCGCACGGCCACGGGATCGGCGGCGGGCCCGAGCGGATCCTGCGCGACGTGCTGCTGCGGCGCAGCCACGGGTTCCCGCTCCGCACGAGACCTCGCGATCTGCTCCGGGTCACCGCCGACGGCGGCCCGCCGCGCCACGGCTTCCTGTTCGGCACCGGCGCGATCGTGTCCTTCCTCGAGGCGTACTACGCGGGCGGCCGGCCGTCCCCGGCGAGCGCGGCGCTGCTCGTCGCCCGCGCGGTGGGCTCCGCCCTCGTCGGGGGGCCGTTCGCGGAGGCGCTCACCCGGCGCGAGCCGCTGCGCGTCCAGACGGACGGGGACGAGTGGCCCGACGGCGCCTACCTCGCGGTGGGCGCGGGATCGACGCCGGACATCGGGTTCGGGTTCCTCGCGTTCCACCGCTGCGGTGAGCAGCCCGGGTTCTTCCATGCGGTCGGGGTGACGGGGTCGCCCGGCCAGCTCGCGCTCGCGCTGCCGCGGCTGCGGCGCGGGGCGCCGTGGCGGCGGCGGCTCGCCCAGGACGAGGTCGCGCGCGAGCTCGTCGTGGAGGGCGACGCGCCGCGCTTCACGATCGACGGCGATCTCTACGCGGCCGGACGAACGATCCGGGTCGAGACCGGCCCGGCGGTCGAGATCGTGCTGCCGTGATACGCTTTCCGGCGATGCGGCTCAGCCACGCAGGCACGAGCGACGTCGGCCGGAAGCGGACTCATAACGAGGACGCTTACCTCCTCCTGTCGGAGGAGAGCCTGTTCTGCGTCGCCGACGGGATGGGCGGCCACGCCTCCGGCGAGGTCGCGGCCCGGATCGCCGTCGAGGAGATGGCCGAGTTCTTCCGGATGACCGGCCGCGACGAGGAGGCGACCTGGCCCTACAAGATGGACCCGGCGCGCGGCTACGACGAGAACCGGCTCCTCACCGGTGTGAAGCTCTCGAACCTGCGCATCTTCGAGCGCGCCGCGAGCGACCAGCGCCTGCGCGGGATGGGGACGACGATCGTCGCCGTGTCGTTCCCGCGTGCCGGAGACGCCGCGCTCGTCGCGCACGTGGGCGACAGCCGCGTCTACCTCTTCCGGGGCGGCGCGCTCCGCCAGCTCACCGAGGACCACTCGCTCCTCAACGACTACAAGAAGAGCCGCGCCCTCACCCCAGAGGAGATCGAGGCGTTCCCGCACAAGAACGTCATCGTGCGCGCGCTCGGGATGAAGGACGCCGTGGAGGTGGACCTCCTCCGCCACGAGCTCGAGGACGGAGACGTGTTCCTGCTCTGCTCGGACGGCCTGTCCGGGATGGTCTCCGACGAGCGGATCGCGGAGATCATCCGCGGCCACCCCCGCGATCTCAAGGGCGCGGGCCTCGCGCTCGTCGACGCCGCGAATGACGCGGGAGGGCAGGACAACGTCACCTGCGTGCTCGTGCAGGCGCACGCGTGAGCTGCTCGTCTGCTTCGTAACTTGGACTTGGTCTTGGACGAGCCGGTGATCCGGCTCACGTCCACGTCCACGTCCACGTCGACGTCCACGTCCACGTTGAGGTCCAGGTGAGGCACGCGGTCACTCCGCCTTTACGCGGTCGTCGCCCGCGGCGATCGCGTGGCGCACGGTCTCGCCCTCGTCGAGCGCGGTCCCGTCCCAGAGGATCGCGTCCTCGACCGTAGCCCCGGCGGGCACGAGACACCCCGCGCCGACGTAGGCGGGCGCGACGACCCGCGCGCTTGCGTCGATCCGCGCGTCCGGCGCGGCGCGCACGCCGGGCGCGAGCGCGATCGAGCGCGCGAGCGGATCGGCCTGCGCGAACCGGGCGAGCGGGACCAGCCCGGAGAGCAAGTCCCGGCTCGCTTCGAGGTAGCGCGCGGGCGTCCCGAGATCGTTCCAGTACCCGGACACGACACGCCCTCGGACCGCGCCCGCCGCGAGGAGCGGCGGGTAGACGTGCCGGTTCACATCGCGCTCGAACGGCGCCGAGGGCACCCGGTCGAGGAGCGCCGGGGACAGGACGTGCACGCCGGAGAAGTGCCACGGCACGAGCGCGTCACCCCCCGGGCCGAACGCGCCCGCGATCCGGCGCACCGCCCCGCTCGCGTCGACGTCCACGGTCGCGTAGCGCGCGCCGGGCGGCATCGGCAGGAGCACCATCGTCGCGAGCGCGCCGGTCGCGCGATGGTCCGCGAGTGCCGCCGCGAGGTCGACATCGAAGAGGACGTCGCCGTTCACGAGGAGGATCGACTCCGCGCCGTCGAGGTGCGCCCGCGCCTCGCGCAGCGCGCCGCCGGTGCCGGCGATGACGGGCTCGCGAGAGACCACGAGGGCGAGGCCGAGCGCGCGCGCGGCGTCCTCCGCGGCGGCGGCCATCACCTCCGGCAGGTGGTGGACGTTCACGACGACGCGACGCACGCCGGCGCCGGCGAGGAGCGCGAGCGACCAGCGGACGAGCGGGAGGCCGCAGACCGGCACGGCCGGCTTCGGCACGCGGTGGGTCAGCGGCCGGAGCCTCGTGCCGAGCCCCGCGCACAGGACCATGCCGACCGTGTCCTTCGTTGAGCCCACTCGCTCCGCCTTCGCGAACGTCGCCCGCGCCCCGCCGTGATAGATGCGAGCCGTGCCGACGTCGCCTGCCGCGCGCCTGCGCGCCCTCTACTTCCTCTACTACGGGAACGTCGGCACGTACCTGCCCTTCTTCGCGGTCTACCTGCAGGGGCTCGGCTTCTCCGGCAAGCAGATCGGCCTCATCCAGATGCTGCCGTCGTTCCCGCTCGCGCCCATCGTCGCGATCTCGTGGGCGGCGTTCGCGGATCACCGCGCGTCGCCGCAGCGCGCCCTGCGGCTCGCGACGGGCTGGGTGGCCTTCGCGGTGCTGCTCCTCCCGCTCGCGCGCGCGCCGTGGCAGGTCGCGCTCGTCGTCGTCCTCATGGCGCTCGGCGACCGCGCCGTCGTCCCGCTGACGGACTCGGTCACCATCGAGTACTGCCGCGACAACCCGGGCGTCTCCTACGCGCGGATCCGCCTCTTCGGGTCGCTCGGGTTCGTCGCGCTCACCGTCGCGGTAGGCCGCCTCCTCACGCTGCGCGGCGGGAGGCCGGCGGACCTGCTCGTCCCGCTCACGGTCGTCCTCTGCGTCATCGGCTACGCGCTCGTCGCGCGCGGCGTCCCCTCGACGCCGCGGCACGGCGAGCGTCCCGCGCCGCGCGAGATGCTCGCGCTGCTGCGCGACCGGCGGCTGTGGGTGCTCCTCGGCCCCGCCGCGCTCCACTGGGCCGCCTGCGCGCCCTACCACGTCTTCTTCGGCGTCTTCGTCCGCGACCTCGGCCTGCCCGACGACGTGACGAGCGCCGGGATGTCCATCGGTGTCATCGCGGAGATCCTGGTCCTGCTCGCGTTCCCTCGGCTCGAGCGGCGCCTTCCGCTGCGACGCCTCTTCGCGGTCGCAGCGCTCGGGTCGGCGGTTCGCTGGGCGCTCCTCTCCCGCGCGAGCGACCCGGTCACCGTCGCCGGGCTGCAGGCGCTCCACGGCCTCACCTTCGGCCTGTTCTGGGGCAGCGCGATGCGCGCGCTCGCCGACGTCGTCCCGCCGCGGCTCCGGGCGACGGGCCAGGCCGTCTTCACGGGCGTCGTGTTCGGCGGCGCGAACGCGGTCGGCTATGCGCTCTCCGGCGTCGGCTACGACCGGCTCGGCGGCGCGGGCCCCCTGTTCGCCTGGGCGGCGGGTCTCGAGCTCGTAGCGCTCGCGGTCCTCCTCGCCGCCTCGCGCCTCGCGCCGGCGGAGGCCGGCCCTAGCGCAGGTCCCTGAGCGTCCGTGCGCGGAGCGCGTTTCGAAGGACGAGGAAGAGCTCCGCCGTCGCGAGCGCGTCGGTGAGCGCGTCGTGCGCCTGGTACGGCGGGAGCCCGTGCGCCTCGCGCGCCGCCGACAGGTTCAGCGCGGCGGGATCCGCGGGCAGCTCGGGGCGGGCGAGGTGCGCCTTGCGCGCGAGCTTCACGAGCAGGTCCACCGTGTCGACGACCGGCGGCGACGGCCACTTCAGGCCGCAGTGCCGGTAGGCGTCCTTCAGGAACGCGACGTCGATCGCCTTGTGGTGAACGAGCAGCACGCCCTCGGCGATCCGCCGGTCCACCTCGGGGAGGACCTCGGCGATCGGGGGCGCGTCCTTCACCTCCCCCCAGACGAGCTGGTGGGCGCGGACCGACTGCGGATCGATGGGCCGGCCGTCGGCGGGGCGGACGAGGGTCCGGTACCCCTCGCCGAGCCGGACGCGGGCCGCGCGGATCGGCAGCATGCCGACGGCGATGATCGGATCGCGCTTCGCGTCGAGGCCGCCCGTCTCGAGATCGAGGGCCCAGTAGACGACGGAGTCCCACGGCGGCGAGGAGAAGAACATGCGTCCCTAAAAGTCGGTGCGGAAGTGGAGGGCGCCGGCCTCCTGGAAGGCCTTCACCGCGCGGAGCGAGTCCTTCACTTGGCTGCGCTCGACGCCGGTCAGCTCGCTGAGCAGCACCGCCGAGGACGGCGGCTTCCCCTGCGCGAGCCGCTCGAGCTGGAGCCGCAGCCGCAGCCCGAGCAGGAACCGGTACGCCTCCGCGACAGCCGCGAAGGTCCCCTCGGGGAGCCGCCCCGCCTTCGCCGCGACCTCGAGCCGCGAGAGGGTGTTCCGCTCGGCCCCGCCCTGCTCGAGCCCATAGGCGCGCGCGAGGAAGACGACGGGGGCGATGCCGTGGAGCTTCAGGTCCACCGTGGACCCGCCCCGCAGCGTGAGGAGCAGGAGCGGCGGCGGCTTGAACTCGAGCGCCGCCCGCGCGAGGAACCGGACGAAGACCGGCTTCTTCACGGCGGCGGCGAGGACGGCCTCGAGCGGCGCGAGGTCGAGTGATCCGGCGACCCGGCGGAAGTCGAAGAAGATGGCCCCGTGGAGCAGCGCGTCCGGCGTCGGGGCGTCCACCCACTCCTCGAACCGCTGCGTCCAGGCGTCGAGGGTCCCGTTCCAGCCGCGGGCCATGTAGCCGCCGGGGCAGCGCGGGAACCCGGCCGCCTCGAGGTCGGCGTTGACGCGCTCGGCGAACGCCGCGAACCAGGCGCCCACCTCGTGCCCGTCCACCTCCCAGACGAGCGCGTTGTCCTGGTCGGTGAGGAGCGTCTGCTCCATGCGCCCCTCCGACCCGAGCGCGAGCCACGCCCAGCGGCAGGGCGGCGCCCCGAGGTCCGCCTCGGCCATCCGCACGATCCGGTCGAGGAGCGCGTCATTGAGCCGCGCGACGAACCCGGCGATCACCGTCGCGTCGAGGCCGCCGGCGAGGAGCGCCGAGGCCATCTCGGTGACGGTCGCCGCGTAGCCGGGGAGGCTCGCGCGGGAGTGGAGGCGCTCGACCCGGCGCAGCACCGCCATCGGCCCCTGCGCCGAGCAGCGGAGGAGGTCGGTCGAGGTGAGGACGCCCACGATCTCCTCGCCGCGCACGACCGGCAGGTGGTGGACGCCCGCCTCGAGAAGGGCCGCCCAGGCGTCGTAGATGGGGGTCCCCGCGCGGACGGTGCGCGGCGAAGGGGTCGCGACGCTCGCGACCGGCGCGTCGGGCCCGAGCCCCTCGGCGAGGACGCGGTTGCGGAAGTCGCGATCGGTGACGATGCCGAGCGGCTCGGTCCGGACGAGCACGCAGCTCGCCCGCTCCTCGCGCATGCGCCGCGCCGCGTCGCCGACGGTCGCGCCTACCTCGACCCAGACCGCCGGCTCGCGGACGATCTGCTGTACCTCGAGCGAGAGATCGGCCCGGAAGCTCGCGACGGGCGACTGCGAGAGGGCGGACTTGAGCCGCTCCGCGAGTCCCCCCACGAAGTGGCTCGCGAACTGCGGGTCGTCGAGCAGGAGGCGGAACTCCTCGGCGGGGAGGCGGTAGGCGACGAGATCCTCCTCCACGTGCACGTTGAGGTTCGCCTGGCCGGTGATGAGGGACGTGTACCCGAAGACCTCGCCCTGCTCGAGCACCTGCAGCGTCTGGCCGTCGCGCTCGATCCGGACCGCGCCCTTGCGGATGACGAAGAGGTGCTCGAGCGGCCGCCCGCCAGTGCGCACGAGCCAGGTGCCGGCCGGATGGAACGCGACGTCCACCTCGGCCGCCGCCGCGTCGAAGAGCGGCGCGGGGAGCGCGTCGAAGGGCGGGGTGGCGCGAAGCCAGGCGATCGGGTCGACGGCGGCCATCGGGTCTAGAAGAAGTCCGTCCGGTAGTGGTACGCGGCCCGCTCCTGCCAGCGCCGGATCGCGCGGAACGACTCCTTGAGCCGGCTCCGCTCGATCGCGGAGAGCGCGGCGAGCCGCACGACCGCGGTCGGGGCCTGTCCCTCCGAGAGCCTGCGGAGCTGGTGGCGGAGCCGCAGCCCGAGCAGGAAGCGGTACGCCTGCGTGACGCTCTCGAGCGCCTCGTGCGACAGGAGCCCCGCCTGCGCCGCGGCCTCGAGCCGGTCGATCGTCGCGCGCGCGCGGGTGCCCACCTCGAGCCCGTAGCAGCGGGCGAGAAAGACGACCGGGAGGATCCCCTGCGCCTTGAGGTCGGCGCTCGAGCCGCCGCGCAGGCGCAGCCCGAGCGACGTCGCCGGCTGGTGCTCCACCGCGGTGCGCGCGAGGAACCGGAGGAACAGCGGGTTCCGCTGGGCGCGCCCCATCGCCGCCTCGAGCGCGGAGACGTCGAGCGGCCCGCACACCTTGCGGAAGTCGAACAGCAGCGCGGCCGCGTGCGGCCGCCGCTCGTCGATGCAGGCGTTGAAGCGGCGCGTCCACTCGGACAGCGTGCCGTGGGAGGCGCGCGCCATGTGCCCCGCCGGGCACGGCGGGTACCCGGCCGCCTCGAGGTCGGCGTTCACGCGCTCGGCGAGCGCCTGGAAGAAGTCGCGGTGGTCCTCCCCCGCGTCGGCGTAGGCGAGCGCGTTGTCCTGGTCGGTGAGGAGCGTCTGCTCGCGCCGGCCCTCCGACCCAAAGACGATCCACGCCCACGGCGTCGGCGCGGCGCCGAGATCTGCCTCCGCCCACCCCAGGATCCGCGCGAGGAGCGCGTCGTTGAGCCGCGAGACGAGCTGCGCGATCACCGTCGCGTCGAGGCCTCCCGCGAGCAGCGCCGCGTCCATCTCCGCGACCTTCTCGGCGTAGCCGGGCAGGCTCGCGCGCGACGGCAGCCGCTCGACCCGCCGGAGGACCGCCATCGGGCCCTGCGCCGACGCGCGGAGGAGGTCGTTCGCGGTCACGACGCCAGCCACCTCCCCGCCCCGCGTGACCGGCAGGTGGTGGGCGCCCGACTCGAGCAGGCTCGTCCACGCCTCGTGCATCGGAGTCTCCGCGGGGAGCGTGCGCAGCGGGCGCGAGGCGACCTCCAAGAGCGGCGTCGCCGGACCGAGCCCGGCGGCGAGGACGCGGTTCGTGAAGTCGCGGTCGGTCACGATTCCGGGCGGGTCGCTCCGGACGAGCACCGAGGAGATCCCCTCGGCGCGCATGAGGCGCGCCGCGTCGAGCACCGTGGCGCCCGCCTCCACCCAGACCGCGGGGCGGCGGAGGAGCGGCCCGATCTCCTGCGAGAGGTCCGCCTGGAACTGCACCACCGGCGAGTGCTCTAGGCTGTTCTTGAGCCGCTCGGCGAGCCCGACGGCGAAGTGCGAGGCGAAGCCGGCGTCGGCGGTCCGCAGCCGCTGGAACTCGGGGTCGGGCAGCTCGTACGCGAGGAGATCCTCCTCGACGACGACGTCGAGGGTGGCCTGGCGCGTGATGAGCGACGTGTAGCCGAACGTCTCGCCGTCCTCGAGCACCTGCACCGGCTGGCCGTCGCGCTCGAGCCGGACAGACCCCTTGCGGATGACGTAGAGCCGCTCTAGCGGCGCGCCGCCGGCGCGGACGAGCCAGGTGCCCGCGGGGTAGAAGCCGACCTCGAGCGCGCTCACCGCAGCGTCGAAGAGCGGCTGCGGGAGCGCGTGGAAGGGCGGCGTCGCCCGCACGTACGCCACCGGGTCGATCGCGTCCATGGCTCAGACACCATAGCGGAACGTGGTCGTGGACGTGGTCGAGGTCCACGTCCACGTCCACGACCACGTGGTGGCCGACGCGACCACCGACCGCTTCTCTACCTGAACACCCTCCGGCCCGCCTTCGCACCGCCCGGCCCCTGCGCCTCCCTCGGGTAGCGCAACGACGCGACGAGGTCCTGCACCTCCTTCGGCGGCGCCACGGTGAGGAGCGAGACCGCGAACAGCACGCCGAACGCGAGGAGCATCCCCACCGAGCCGATCCCCTCGGGCGAGATGCCGAAGAGCCAGCGGCCGGGGCCATTGAGGTCAGGCCGCAGGAGCTTGAAGAACGCGATGTAGCCGCCGGTGAACAGGATGCCCGCGGACATCCCGGCGATCGCCCCCTCCTTCGTCGCGCGCTTCCAGAAGATGCCGGCGAGGATGACCGGGAAGAACGACGAGGCGGCGAGGCCGAAGGCGTAGGCGACGACCTCCGCGACGCGCCCCGGGGGGTGGAGGGCGAACCAGGCGGCGACGGCAGCGGCGGAGAGCGCCGCGATCCGCGCGCCCCAGAGCTCCGCCCGGTCGCTCATGCGCGGGTAGAGGACCGACTTGACGAGGTCGTGCGAGACGCCCGCGGCGATGACGAGGAGGAGCCCGGCGGCGGTCGAGAGCGCCGCGCCGAGCGCGCCCGCCGCGACGAGCGCCACGACCCACGCCGGCAGCCGCGCGATCTCCGGGTTCGCGAGCACGAGGATGTCGGGGTCGAGCCTCACCTCGTTCCGCGCCGGGTCCGCGCTCATTCGCATCCGCCCGTCGCCGTCCTTGTCTTGGAACCCGACGAGCCCCGTCTGCTCCCACTCCTTGAACCACGCCGGCGCGTTCGCCGCGGCCTTACCCTGCAACGTCGCGACCGACGTCGCGCGCGCGAAGACCGCCACCGCCGGCGCCGTCATGTAGAGCACCGCGATGAACACGAGCGCCCAGCCGGCCGACGAGCGGGCGTCGCGGATCTTCCGCACGGTGAAGAAGCGGATGATGATGTGGGGGAGCCCGGCGGTGCCGACCATCAGCGCCGCGGTGATCGCGACGACGTCGAGGCGCGCCTTCCAACCCGCGGTGAACGCCCGGAAGCCGAGGTCCTCGTTGATCCGGTCGAGCACCTCGAGGAGGTGCTGCCCGGGCTGCGCGCCGAGGAGCGCCGCCCCCTCCTTGGTGAGGGTGCCGCCCATCCCGAGCGGCGGGACCGCGCTCCCCGTGAGCAGCATGGAGACGAAGATGGCCGGGATGAGGTAGCCCGCGATGACGACGACGTACTGCGCGACCTGCGTGTACGTGATGCCCTTCATCCCGCCGATGAGCGCGTACAGCGAGACGACGACCGCGCCGACGATCACCCCCTGGTCGATCGTCGTCCCGAGGAAGCGCGCGAAGACGATGCCGACGCCGCGCATCTGTCCGGCGACGTAGGTGAACGAGATGACGAGCGCGCACAGGAGCGCGACCACCCGGGCGGCCGAGGAGTAGTAGCGGTCGCCCACGAACTGCGGGACCGTGAACTTGCCGTACTTGCGCAGGTACGGCGCGAGGAGCACCGCGAGGAGCACGTACCCGCCCGTCCAGCCCATGAGGAAGGCCGAGCCGTCTCGCCCCATGACCGCGATGAGCCCCGCCATCGACATGAACGAGGCGGCCGACATCCAGTCGGTCCCGGTCGCCATGCCGTTCAGAACCGGGCTCATGCCGCGATCGGCGACGTAGTAGTCCGCCGCCGAGCGGGCCTTCGTGTAGAACGCGATGCCGAAGTAGAGGACGAACGACGCGGCGACGATGAGCCACGTCCAGGCGATGACTCCCATGGTCCCTTCGATCTCCCCCGCTCGGCGCCTTCCGCTCGAGCGGGAGTCCGGGGTGAGGCTAGCGCTCGTACACGCCGTACTTCCGATCCAGATCGTTCATGAGCTTCACGTAGACGAAGACGAGGACGACGAACGTCAGGATCGAGCCCTGCGTCGCGAACCAGAAGCCGAGCGGGAAGCCGAAGACGTTCACGCGGTCGAGCGAATCGGCGAGGCATATCGCCGCTCCGTACGAGACCGAGGCCCAGATCGCAAGAAGTACGCCGATGTAGGCAAGGTTTCTCCGCCAGTAACTCGCCTGCTGTTCCGGGGTCATCGGCCACGCCTCCAAATGGGTACCAGGGCGCATATTTTGACTGTAATAAACCTTCGCTCACGCAAGCGATGCAGTCGCTTCGCCTCGTCGTGCACGGGAGCTCAACGTAGTCGAGGGGCCACGCGACTTGTGCGCGCCGGTTCCAAAACTTTCGCGCAAGCTATGCGTCGTCGTTGCCATCGCTCGGCAGCCCGTGGTACGGGTGATGGCTCATGCGCGGGTCGCCGCGTGTGAGCCCCCAATCCCCCTGGAGGAGATAACGACATGTCGTCTTTGGCTCCGGTTACCGCGTCGCAGAACAAACCCCCTGAGACCACGCCTCACGTTGGTATCACGAAGGATGAACGCCGAGTCATCGTGGCGTCTTCGCTCGGCACCGTCTTCGAATGGTACGACTTCTACCTCTACGGGTCTCTCGCCTCGATCATCGCGAAGCAGTTCTTCTCGGCGCTGAACGAGACGAGCCAGTTCATCTTCGCGCTCCTCGCGTTCGCGGCCGGTTTCGCCGTCCGTCCGTTCGGAGCCATCGTGTTCGGCCGGCTCGGCGACATGATCGGCCGTAAGTACACGTTCCTCATCACCATCATGATCATGGGCCTCTCGACGTTCGTCGTCGGGATGCTGCCCAGCTACGCCACGATCGGCGTGGCTGCGCCGATCATCCTCATCGGCTTGCGGCTCATGCAAGGGTTGGCGCTCGGCGGCGAGTACGGCGGCGCGGCGACCTACGTCTGCGAGCACGCGCCGGCGAACAAGCGCGGCTTCTTCACGAGCTGGATCCAGACGACGGCGACCGTCGGCCTGTTCCTCTCGCTGCTCGTGATCCTCGCCTGCCGCGTCGTGCTCGGGGCCCAATTCGACGTGTGGGGCTGGCGCATCCCGTTCCTCATCTCCGTGCTCCTCCTCGCCACCTCCGTCTACATCCGGATGCAGCTGCAGGAGTCGCCGGTCTTCCAGCGCATGAAGGCCGAGGGCAAGGGCTCGAAGGCGCCGCTCACCGAGTCGTTCCTCCGCTGGGGCAACCTCAAGATCGTGCTGCTCGCGCTCTTCGGCGGCGTCGTGGGCCAGGCGGTGGTCTGGTACTGCGGCATGTTCTACGAGCTGTTCTTCCTCACGCAGACGCTGAAGGTCCCGGCCCAGCCGGCAAACCTCATGGTGGCGGCGGGGCTCATGCTCGCGACCCCCTTCTTCATCGTGTTCGGCGTCCTCTCCGACAAGATCGGCCGCAAGCGGATCGTCATGGCGGGCTGCCTCATCGCCGCCGTGACCTACTTCCCGATCTTCAAGGCGCTCACGAAGGCGGCCAACCCGGCGATCTTCGAGGCCGCTCAGAACAACCCGGTCACGGTCGTCGCCTCCGAGGAGGACTGCTCGTTCCAGTTCGACCCGGTCGGCAAGCGCAAGTTCACCTCGTCGTGTGACATCGCGAAGGGCTGGCTCGCCAAGAAGGCGATCCCGTACCAGAACGAGGTCGCGCCGGCCGGGACGATGGCGACCGTGAAGATCGGCTCGATCGTGGTCGTCCCGTCGTTCGACGGGCGCACGCTCGCGGCCGCCGACTTCAAGACGCAGATGGGCGGGTTCGACAAGCTGATGGGCGACGGCATCAAGACGGCCGGCTATCCCGCCTCCGCGGACATGAGCAAGGTCAACGTCCCGATGGTGATCTTCCTCGTGTTCCTGCTCGCGCTGTACGTGACGATCGTGTACGCCCCGAGTTCGCGATGGTCGCGGCGACCGGCGACATCTACTACGGCCTCTGGTACCCGATCGTCATGGCCCTCATGACGGCCGTCGTCGGCACGCTCTTCATGCCGGAGACGAAGGACCGCGACATCTTCCACGACGCGGCGTAGTTCCGTCTCACCTCTGAGCCCCCCGCGCCCCGGCGCGGGGGGCTTCTTTGCGTCTGGGTCGTCGCGGAGGCCGCGAGCAGGAGCCCGCGGCTAGACCGGCGTCACGCCGCGCGGCCGTACGACCGTCACGGTGCAGGGCGCCTCGGCGGCGACCTTCGTCGAGACGGTCCCGAGGAGCCGCAGGAACTGGAGCGGCTCCGGCGCGGCCTCCGGGGCGACGCGCGAAGAGACGGTCCCGAGCATGCCGCGGAGCGGGACGTCGCGCGGAGGCGCGCCGATGACGATCTGGTCCACCTGGTTCATTCGCGCGAACTTGAGGATCGCGTCGGCGGGCTCGTTCGACTCGATGACGTGGAACGAGATCTGGCCCGCCTCGAGGGCGAGCGGCTCTGCCCAGTGGCGCAGCAGGATGACGTGCTTGATCCGCTGGCTCGTCGCCGCCTCTTCCTCCGACGACCCGCCGAGCTCCGGGGACGGCTTGATGACCGTGATGCAGGCGAGCCGCTGCTCGGGGGCCGCGGCGCGGATCCGCCTCACCGCCTCGCGCAGCGCGTCGAGCTGGGCATCGTCCGCGTGCTGCGTCGCGATCGCGACGAGCACGATGGCCGGGCCGGCGAGCCGCTGCGTCGGCGCGGGCGCCTCGCCTCGCTCGAGGCCGACCGCCCGGAAGTAGCGCCGGAATACCTTCCACCGCCCGTCGCGCCGCAGCTTGCGGCCGCGCAGGCCGACGCCGATCTGCTCGGGGTCGGCGAGGTCGAAGGCGACCTGCGCGGCCGAGGGGTAGCGCTGGTCCGGGTCGGGCTCGAGGCAGCGCAGGATGACCTCCTGCAGCCACTCGGGCACCGCGCGCACGATCGCGCGGGGAGGCACGGGGTCGCGCCAGAGCCGCTTGCGGAGCGCGCCGAGCTTCGAGGGCGTGCCGAACGGGTGCCGCGCGGTGGCGAGCTCGTAAAGGACGACTCCGAGGGCGAAGACGTCGCTCCGCGGATCCCAGCGCACCCCCATCACCTGCTCGGGAGAGATGTACGGCGCCGAGCCGATGGGGCTCCGGATCTCCTCGGCGAGGAGGTCCGGGTAGTGGGCGTGCCGGGCGAGCCCGAAGTCGATGAGGACCGCCTCGCCGCTCGGCCGGATCATCACGTTCGACGGCTTCACGTCGAGGTGGATCGCCTCCTGGAGGTGGAGGCTGTGGAGCGCGGTCCCGAGCGCGGCGCCGAGCCGCGCGATCTCGCCCGGCTCGAGGGGCGCGCGTTCCACCCACTCCGAGAGCGGGCACCCCTCGACGTGCTCCATCACGAGGTACGGCTGCCGCGTGATGTCGCCGGACGCGACGAAGCGCGGCACGTGCGGCCCCTGCAGCGCTGCGAGGACGAGCTGCTCGACCTCGAAGGAGACGACGCTCTCCGCCGGCTCCCCGAAGCCGAGCCGCGGCACCTTCATGACGATCGGGAACGCGGCGTCGTGCCCGCTGACGCGGTAGATGATCGCCATGCCGCCGGCGTAGATCTGCTGCTCGATCCTGAAGCCGTCGATCTCGGTGCCGGGATCGAGGAGCGCGCCCATCACTCCCCCCGCTCGAGGCGCCGCGCGAGCCCCTCCGGCAGCCCAGCCGCGCGGATCTTCGCGGCGGCGGGGCGCCAGTCGTACGGGACGCGGTGGAAGGTGAGCGCGGGGCGGTCGGTGTCGAGCATGGCGTAGCAGGCGGCGGTGTTCCCGTCGCGCGGCTGTCCCGCCGACCCGACCACCGCGACCCAGCGCCGGTGGGCCGGCACCGGGATCGCGACCCCGGAGACGGGGCGGAACGGCACCGGCCGCGCCACCGCGCCCAGAGTGTACAGCACGGGCTCGTGCACGTGGCCGCAGAAGACCCAGCTCGCAGGCGCGGCGTGCGCGAGCGCCTGCGCGGCGCGCGCGGGGTCCGTGACGTAGATCCACTCGCTCGGCGACTCCGGGCTCGCGTGGACGAAAAAGAGCCGGTCCTCGCGCACGACGAGCGGCAGCGCCGCGAGAAAGGCGCGCTGCGCGTCGGAGAGGTGCGCGTGCGTCCAGGCGATCGCCTGCACGGCCGCCTGGTGCATGAACTCGGATTTCCCCGCCAGCGCCGCCGCGTCGTGATTGCCCATCACCGCGAGCGCGCCGCGGTCCACGTAGCCGCGGACGAGGTCCACGACCGGGCCGGGATCGGCGCCGTAGCCGACGAGATCGCCTAGGAAGGCGTAGCGCTCCGCCCCCTGCGACTGCGCGTGATCGAGGCAGGCCCGGAGCCCCTCGAGGTTCGCGTGGATGTCGGCGACGAGCGCGAGCTTCATCCGGAGGTCCCGACGTCCATCCTCCCAGCATGACGGGCGATGCGGCGGATCTCACCAGGAAGATGCCGGAGAGCGTACCCGGAACGCTCCGAAACGCCAAACGTGCGTTCGCCTCGCAGGTCCTGCGCGCAGCTTTTTCGGGTAGGCATTTCGTCGACTTCACGCGCCCAATATCGATTGATGAGCATCAGCAAAACGCGCAATTTTCTGCATTGGGCTACTGGTCAGCGCGCAAATCGATCTGCTATACGCCTTGCGCCGCGTTCCCGATCCGGAGGAATTCCCATGTCGAGTGTCGCCCCCAAGGCGGAGCGAAGCAGCAAGTCGGCCCACGAGGTCATCGAGTCGAAGGAGTTCAAGCGCCTCGTCTCGAAGCGCTGGACCGTGAGCATGATCCTGCTCGCGACCCTGTTCGTCACCTACTACGGCTACATCATCCTCGTCGCAACCGCGAAGGACTTCGTCTCGACGAAGGTCGGCGAGGTGACGACGCTCGCGATCCCCCTCGGCCTTGCCGCGATCGTCATCGCGTGGGTGCTCACCGCGTTCTACGTGGCGTGGGCGAACAAGTCGTACGACCCCGAGGTCGAGCGGCTCAAGAGCGAGCTGAAGCACTGATCCCTTCCGCACGAACCACCTGACAGGAGAACCGCTCATGCTTCAGCCCGGCGCGATCATGCAGTTCCTGCTCACGCAGGCGGCCCCGCAGGCCGCCGCCCCGATGGAGACGAGCCTCGGCAGTCCGACGGCCGCCTCGATCTCCTTCTTCTTCGCGATCGTCCTCGTGACGCTCGTCATCACCTACTTCGCCGCCCGCAAGACGAAGACCTCGTCCGAGTTCTACGCGGCCGGCCGCTCCGTCTCCGCGCTCCAGAACGGCT
>WNFU01004280.1_pt1 | contig 18341 bp, 12 predicted proteins | sample 5400121 | NCBI WGS metagenome assembly WNFU01 (sample SAMN13153360, study PRJNA577476) | soil metagenome | isolation source: 100 cm soil or saprolite under grassland replicate 1 | place: USA:California | collected 2016-06-15 | reverse complement strand
CCTCTTGATCATCCACCAGAGCGGACCAGATCGGTCCAAGATAATCAAGACGAGCGGGGGCTAGCAAAGACATACCAGCTGACCTGGGGCTTTGTGGCGCGCCGCGAGGGACTCGAACCCCCAACCGCCAGATCCGTAGTCTGCCGGCAATCGTCCGTCCGGTGCCCTGTGGTCCGCCGGTGCTGCTCACGTCCCAAAATCTGGTGCTTCCCGTCCGTCCGTTCCTCTGTGGTCCGCCTGTTGGTCTGTCGTCTTCCGTCAAGAACTCCGTCAACGACGGCCCTCGTGGGGGCGAGCACCAGACTTTGAATCTGGCGATTGGGGAGTACCGGTAGGAGGTGCAAGCGCGGTCAAATCCCGTCGGCTCCCGTCGGCGACAGTCGGACAGTTGCCGGGGTACCCAGATCAATCCCGATATCAGTCGCCGCTGTAGCGCTGTGCGCACACATCGGGCCCAGCGCGGATCAGTCGGTGACGGAGCTGAGAACGCGGACTTGTTCAGGCCGCACCCACCGTACGAGGTCGATGTTGATGATGTTGCGCAGCGTGTGATATATGTCGTCGACCGGCGGCGTCGCTTTGAACAGCTCTTGGGTTGTTCCATCGGCGGCCCACACGGCGACGGCAACCACGCCTCCGTTGAGCACGAGGGCGGGCACGCGCGTGCCGGAGGCCACGGTGGTCTCTGTGATAGACAACTCCTTGACGCTGCTACGCTCGAAGCCTACGTACTCGATCCTCGGCGGCATTCTCAGCAGCAGGAACCGATACGTAACCCCAGAGGCGTCGACCGGCCCGTCGATACCCCGCTGCCGGAACCCGCGAGCCACCTCGAACTCCACCTTTTGGAAGGCGACCTTATGGTAGTCGGCGAACTCGGCGATGGCCACCTTCGTGAAGGGCGTATGGATTCGGGCAGCTTCGGGCTGCTGCTTTGGAGGGGTCCACACGAAGTAGTCGTGGACGCCGGTGCGTAACGTGGGCCGCCTGGCTAGCCACGTCGCCCTTGCCTCGGCCTCGGTGAAGCCGAGCCAGTAATCGAGACGATCGAAGCGTGCACTGGCAAAAAGTCCGCTGTCTTCATCCTGTCGGCCTCCGGTGAATCGGAAGACCGCCAGCACTCCCTTCGTGGGATTCCAGGCAGGGTCGTCCTTAAGCAGGCGTTCTATCCTAATCTGCTCCTCCTTGATCCGCTTCTCGTTTCTCCACTCAATCAAGAAGTTCAAGGCGATATTGAGGCCAGCGATTTTGACCAACATCCTGTTGATCTTCGCCTCACCGGCGCGGACGTGCTCGCCCACTTCGATGTAGTGAATGTCGGGCATGCCCACAGTCTCGGTCGTCTGACGGGCCGGCTCCTGCTTGGCCTTGGCTTGACCGACCGCTGGGGTAGGGCCTTTTGGTGTCGGTGCCAGCGTGGTGACCTTGGGCTCATGGGCTCCCGTGGTTGCCGGCGGTCCCCCCGTGCCAGCCGAGACGCCAGGCGCCTGGGCCGTCGTGCGCGTGGCCGGTGATGGCGCGCGAGTGGCTCGCGGTGGAGCCTCACGTTCTTCACCACGACCGCCTCCCGACCAAGTCCCGCCGCTTCCAGGGCCACCCCCGCCAGGTGGCGATGGCTTTATTACACGACCGTCAGGCGTGATCTGAATTTCATCCAGGCCCATAAGTTTGCGCGCGGTAGCATAATTTCGAGTTTTTTCTGATTTCCCTCTAAGAAAACTCTCTGCGATTACAGGTGCGCCAACCAACGGGGCGTTAGCCTTCACTCCCTTATCGAATGTCCAAAGTTCGGCGCCATCGTGTTGCGCAAGTACCACCATTGGCATGTCTTTAGCCTGGAGCTTCACCCCTCTTCCGGCGATCCGTCCATATGCTTCTGTTCGCTCTTCAAGCGTAAGCGGTGTAAGCACCTTCTGCACGCCAATCTCATTTATGAGCAATTCATTTGCCTTACAGAGTTGCTTGTCACCCTTTTGTGTCAATTCTATATACGCCGGGGCGTGGATTTGGATTCGAAGTTTTGCCCCACTGGCCTTGAGTCTCTTGAGGTCCGCGGCGACCGCTGCATTCCCACGGTTTAGGTGGTCAATGACACTGGCATCCAAGTCAATCTTTCTAGGGCCAAGGGGCCCTCCGCCGCCTCCCAATGCACCTTGTGGCTGGCGATACAGCCGCCTCGGATTCGCGAAGTGTGGCCGACCCTTGGAGATTCCGGTTGTAGACTCGTTGCGAGCAACAGCACTGGCAGCGCGGTCAGCCTCTGTTTCTAGCGGATCATCGAGCGAGGTCGGCTCAAGCGTTTCCGCCAACTGTATTTGACCTGTCTTCTGTTTCGGCTTCGTGGGCCGCGGTCCGGAAGCGGACCCTTCCCGCTTGTCGTCGCGCTGTACAGTCGGTGCGACACCTCCGACATTCTGCTGGACGACGTGCGCCAACTCGTGTGCGAGGAGGCGGAAACCCTGAGGGCTGGATGACGCGTACCGTCCAGCGGCGAACACGATGTGTGGTGCGACGGTGAATGCCAGCGCTGCCACCCTAGCCGCCGCGCGGGCCGCCTCCGGCTCCGTGTGGACGCGGATGTGCGAAAAGTCGTGGCCGAACCGCGACTCCATCGTCTTTCGCGTGCCACTGTCCAGCGGGCTACCGGGCATGCGGAGGACGTCAGCGACGGAATCTGCCACCGATACTGGAGGCTCGCCAGTCGATCGAGGGGCCCGTTGCAGCCGCTCCTGGTCTCCCGGGTGGTCACAGGGCCGTATACCGCATCCGCGCGGGCAGCGCTGCACGGTTGGCAGTGATGCGGGGCCGCTCACGCGCGTGGTTGGGCCGAAACCGCCGGTCAGTCCCCCGACCGGTGGCAGTGAACTCGGCCGAAGCGCAGGCGGGTGATGGTTTCTCTGGGGCAATGGTCGCTGCCGGCTGCGAACCGGCGAAGCATGGCCGTGGCGGTCTGCCTGCTTGCTGTCGGCTATCGGTGCGCTTAGCAACACAACCTCCTACGAAACAGGCCACAGCTTCCTTTCCGGTTCAGCTGATGATCGCATTGAGGACTGCCCATTGATCCAGCGGGGCCTGCACGGACAGCCGTGGGGGCAGGTACGCCGGTGCGTGGAAGACGTTCCCCGTGACGGCGATCTCCTCTAGGCCCGTGAACTCGCCCACCCGAATCCCGGTCAGCAGGAGCAGGCTGATCGCTTGGGACTCGTCGGGTGCCTCGGTGCGGACGTGGTTGCCGGTCACCGCGCACTTTCTGGTGCCCACTGCGAGCGCCGCCGGCTCGTCTTGCGATTCCTGGAAGAAGTGGTTGGCGACCATGGTGAACTCGTCGTCCCCGGCGGCCGACAGCGGCCAGCCGATGACCAGTCCGGTGGAGCCCCCGCGCCGCTCTTGCCGGGTCCTCACGTCATTGCCGAGCACTTGGACGGTGGCGCGCGGCACCGGGGCGCTGGAGGGGCTGTAGGCGGGGATCTCTAAGTGGCTCAGCTCCCTGTGGAGCTGGCTAGCCAGGAGCAGGGGGCCGCCTTGGGGGCCAGGAAGGGGCTGCACGTGCTGGGGCAGCCACCCTACGCCGGTGCCGGCGATTTGCTGGAGCCGGGAGCGCATGGCAGCGCTCACCGCCTTGCGCGCGTTCTCAACATCATCGGGGTCGCCGACCGGGATTCGTGCCACGTCGGTCCAGGGGGGTGGGACGAGCGCGCGTCCCAACGCAGCTGCGACCAGGGTCCCGCCGGAGGGGTATCGAGAGGCTAGCATCGAGACGAGCTGGAAGGGTTGGGGGAGGTCCGCTGGGGCTTGGTTTCCGAGCAAGCCCAGCGGGAGGGTGCCGAGCCATTGCGGCGGCAGCACCGCAAAGCCGGCGACGCCGGATTCGACGAGGTTGTCCTGGAACCGCAGGCGCCCGCAGGACGCCATGACGCCTACCGCCAGGTCCAGCGAGGTGAAGGTGCACTCGCACACCGCAAGGCCGTCCACGGTGGCCGCAACCACGCCGCCTTCACCTTGGGGAGGTTGCGGGTCGTAGGAGGTCGTGGCGAGCCAGCCTGTCGTGGAGGACCCCAACCGGTCGGCGCTGGGCGGGTGGGGTCTGCCGAGGAACCGGCAGCGACGGACCGACCAGTCGCGGCAGATGCCCTGGGTGAGCACCCCGACCGTCAGCGTCAAGCCGCCGGGGTCCTCCTCGGCCGCGTCCAGCTCGAACACGCAGCCGTCCAGCGTCACGCCGGTGGTCTGCAGGGCGCGCAGGGCGACGGCGACCGTGACGTTGCCGCCGAAGGCGTTGAAGATTCTGGCCACCCAGTCGATTGCCGGCAGGCCCTCGCCGGGTCTGATCCCCACGGCGACCGGGCGTAGCCGCAACCCTCGCAGCGTGATGTCGGTGGTGTCGCCGAGGAAGACCAGCCCGTGGGCGAGGGTGGCGGCCGGCTCCGCGGTGAGCAGCGCCTCGGGGCATCCGGTCAGCGTCATGCCTGCGTGGCGCCGGTCCAGCCGCAGCGGCTCGTGCAGCAGGTAGGTCCCGGGACGCAGGCAGACCGTCCTGGCGCCCGCCCGCGCCGCCTTGTCGATCAGCTCCTGCAGCCGGGGCGCATCTGCTGGAGTTGCGGTGACGTCGCAGCAGCCGCCGCCCTGGCGCCGGCGGGTCAGGTCGACGAGGTTGTCGAAGGGATCGCGGCAGTCCTCGACCACGTGCATCACGCCGTCGGTCCAGTCGACGACCGCCAGCGGGCAGGCCCACAGCCGGGGGCCATCCGCCGGCTGCGGCGCGCCGAGATAGCGGGGCGGGTAGACCTGGGTCGGAGCGGCGGGCCGGACGCCGATCAGCCAGAAGTCGCCGGGGGGGAAGGGGCCGCCGCCGGCGGTGAGGGTGACCTGGATGCCGGTGGGGCGTTCTGGCGGGTCCAGCGCCAGCGGTGTTCCCGGGGTGAAGTCCAGCTCCTGCTCCCACACCCGTAGGAACACCATCGGCGTTTGGGCGGGGTCGGCGTACTCGGCGGGAAGGGCCGACGGCAGCGCGATCCGGCGGGTGTCCGGGACGTAGGCGCTGGTCAGCGTCAGCACCTCCCCGGCAGCGGATGCGACGAACTCGCCGCTGTCGTCGAGCTTGACCGCCGAGCGCAGCAGCTCGACCGCCTGCCCGACCCTCGGCTGGTGCAGGTCGTCGGGCGGGCGCGACTGCAGCTGGACCAGGTTCCGGTTCGCCGGGTCGACCACGTCGACCCGGTACAGGAACGAGGCGGCGTCGAAGCCCCACACCAACCGGCCCGTCCCGGAGCCCGGATCCCACGCGGTCACCTGCACGCGGATGAGCTGGTTGTCGGCGCCGAGGTAGCCGCCCTGGGCGTCGGGCTCGCAGGGGTCGGGCGGGGTGCCGGTGGAGGTGAACGAGACCTGCAGCCGGGCGGCGGACTCTAGCCGCATGGTGGCCGGGTCGAGGTGGAGCCCCTGGGCCGCCCAGGCGGCCTCGGCGTCGGCCATCGCCTGCTCGCAGGTTTCGGCGTCGGTGCCGAGCCGCTTGACGCGCTGGGCCAGCCGCAGACGCTGGCTGGAGTCGGGGCCGCCGAGGGCCACCTCGAGCAGCGCGCGGTCCTCGGTCGCGCTCACCTCCCGCTCGGCGAGGCTGAGGTAGATCAGCTCACGCCTATTGTTGGGTCCTGCCGGCGCCGCCGGGCTCAGCCAGTCGGGATCGCCGAAGGCGTCCAGCCACTCGTCCTGGGCGCTGTAGGTCACCGGCTGCGGCAGAAACGAGCGGACCCCGCCGACGTACATGGTCCCCGCACCGACCTGGAAGTCGAACGGCGGGGTGGCGAACACATACCCGGCCGTGCCTTCAGAGGTATAGCCGGCGGTGGCGACGGCGTTGTCCCGCTCCGCCAGCGAGGTGGTGTAGAAGTGGTCCCCGTTGGTCTGGTTGAAGCATCGGTACAGGTCGGTGGTCCCCGGCTGCGGGGTGGCGAACAGGTAGCAGGCGATGCCTTCGGCGACGTAGCCGGCGGTGGCGACGGCGTTGTCCCGCTCCGCCAGCGAGGTGGTGTAGAAGTGGTCCCTGTTGGTCTGGTTGAAGCATCGGTAGAAGTCGGTCGGCCCTGGCTGACCGCCGAACACGTAGCAGGCAGTGGTTTCGAACACGTAGCCGGCGGTGGCGACGGCGTTGTCCCGCTCGGCTGCCGAGGTGGTGTAGAAGTGGTCCCCGCTGGTCTGGTTGAAGCATCGGTACAGGTCGGTGGTCCCCGGCTGCGGGGTGGCGGGTGGGAGGACCCGGTAGCCGTCGTCGGGCGTGCCGGTCGGCCCGACGATCTCGAGGGTCTGCTCGCGCGCCGCCTCCCCGTCGATCGCGGTTGCCTCGTTGAGGTCGGCCTCCAGGGTCACCCGGCCCTGCTGGGCCACGACCGCGCGGTACCGTCGGGTCTCGTCGTAGGAGACTCGCGCCCTGTCGCTGCCCATCCGGCCCTCCCTGGTGTCAGGTGACGACGACGATCACGGGGTCCAGCCCGAGCGGCATGAACTCCTGGAACTTGATCCGCAGGCTGCGCTGCTTGATGGCGTTCTGCTCGGCGGCGAACGCCCCGAGCTCTGAGCCGGCCGGGCCGCCCTGGATGATGCTCGGCCGCACGCTGGTGCTCGACAGGATCGTCCGGTCGGCGGTGGACAGCAGCTGGGCGTAGCCGGGCTGGCCGAACACCCGCGTGGTGAAGATCGGGGCCGCGGGAGCGACCTCGACGCACTCGTACTGTCGGGGCAGCGTGCTGCCGGTGGCCCAGGCGCTGAAGCGGACGCAGCCGTGCTGGGCGTCGGCGACGGTGACGGGGTCGTGGAGGATGCACTCGCTCGCCTCCAGGCGGTGCACGGCGGCGGGGCCGAGCAGCGTGCACCGTTCCAGCGTGACGGTGCCGTCGTCCAGCTCGATCGCGGGGTCGGCGGGCTGGCCGCCGGACGGGTCGGTGGTGCGGATCGCCTGGAGGATGCTGTCGGAGACCGCCAGCGCCTCCACGTGCCCGCCGGCCCGGGTGCGTACCGGTCCGAGCACGCACCGGTCGATCTCCAGCCGCCGCACCCGTCCCTGCACCCACAGCCGGGTGGGTGCCAGCTCGCGCCCGTCGGCGGCCATGGCCAGCACCGTGGGCGGCGTGCCGGCAAGCCCCGACCCGCCCGGGTCGAAGGTGCTGCAGGTGACGCGTACGTGGTCGAAGGCGCCGTCGAGCACCACGTCGACGCCGCTCACCAGCAGCCCGTCCAGCTCGAGCGCGGCGTCCGCCTGGCCGCTGAAGGTCCACTCGCCCGCCGCGGGACGGATGCACGGGCGGGTGAACGCGACGCTGTTCTCCGAGTCGATCCTGACCTGCTGGAGCCCGGTGGCGCCGCCGACGTCGCTGACCGAGTCGTAGGTACGCGAGTCGCCGAGGCGGACCGTCCCCTGGGTCAGGCCGGACAGGGCGGTGGCGAGCTGGTTGCCGCCGCCGGTGACGACGGTGACCGGCGCAGGCGCCGCCGGGACGCCGCCGTGGATGGAGCGCCGGTCGTAGGGGCCGGCGCCGATCGGCGCGGAGAAGCCGTAGTGGTAGGACACGGCCAGGGTCTGGCCCAGCAGCGCGGCCGCGACCTGGAAGCGGCCGCGCGTCGGGTGGATGGTCACCTGCGCGGCCGGCACCTGGTCGAAGACGCTGCCGGCCAGCTGGTGCACGCTCAGCGACGCCGGGTACAGCCGCGCCTGCTCCGCCCGGTACAGCCGCGTGCCGATCGGCGCGGGGAGCTGCCACTCCGTGGGCGGCGCCCAGTTGTCGCCGAAGCGCTCCGGCGAGCGCGACGCCTTGGCGAATAGCGGGACCAACCGGCCGGTCGGGTCGAACGTGTAGTGCCCCGGGCAGCCCTGCACGGCCACCGGGGTGGACAGCGCCACCTCGAAGCTGTGCAGCCGCCACACGAACACGCCCAGGCGTGGGATGGCGTACCAGCCGGTGGCGCCGGCGCCGCGGCGGCTGTCGGCGCTGTGGAAGAACTCGTCGAATGCGCTTGCCGTCCGGCTCGCCCCGTACGCGTCGCGCAGGTCGGCGTAGCCGCCGATGGCCGTGCTGGTGTGCGGGCCGACCAGGCCCTGGGCGGCCTGGAGCGCGCGGTTGGCGGCTGGCTGGTCGGTGTCGGCGGGCCGCCCGATCGCCGGGTCCAGGCCGTGGCGGGTGCGTGCCAGCCGCCGGAAGAATTCCACCACTCGGGCGTCCCAGCCGGTGACGTCGCGGGCGATCTCCTCGAGGATGCCGAGGGTGCCCTTGCGCCGCCGGTAGTAGATCGTCTTGGCGACGTCCAGCCGCCGCTCCCGCGGCCCCATGCTGGACACCAGGTTGGTGGCCAGCAGGTCACCGATGTAGGGGACCACCCAGTCCTCGGCTGTCTCGATCGACTGGTCCTCCCACATCCGGTCGATGGCGCGGCGCACCACCGCCGCCTGCGCGCCGATCCGGTCGACCAGCTCGCGCAGCGGCCCGGCGCCGTCGGCGTCCTCGCCGTCCTCCTCCCGGTACACGGCCGGCAGGAAGCTCCACAGCTTGCCGGCGTAGTACGCCTGGTAGTGGTCCAGCTCCTCGGCCGCCGTCATGCGCCCGTCGCCCCTTCCTGGTGCACGGTCAGCCCGGCGGGCTGCAGCTGGAAGAACGCGCCCTCCCCGGGGTCCAGCCGCGGCCCGGCCTCCACCGCCAGCCCCGCGCCGCGGTCGGCGCGGAAGGTGAGCTGGTGCACGGCCAGTACGCCGGGGACGCCGACGCAGGCCGCGTCGATCGCGCTGGCGTACACCGGCTGGCCGATGCGGACCGCGCGCTGGCCGAACAGGCCGACGTCGGGGTCGACCAGCGCCGCGGTGGCCGCGGCGACCACCGCCGCCGGCGCCCGCGACGGATCCAGCTCGAGCGTCAACTCGAGCGTCACCGGGACCGCGGTGGCCGGCTTGACCGTGACCGGCCGGTTGGGGTCGCCGGCCGCCGCCAGCGCGGCGCGCGCCGCGTTCACCGCGGCGGCGGCGTCGCCGACGAACACCGTCACCAGCGCGCGCTGCTCCAACGCGTCGAAGGTCCAGTACGAGCGCGCTCTGGCAACGCCCGGTGCGGTCGCGGCGATCACCTCGTAGTCGTCGGCGGACACCGCCCGGCCGAAGGTGAGCGCCGAGCGGGGGGCGTAGCGGCGAAGCTGCTCGGGCGGGTCCGGGTCGGACCCGCCGCCCACCGCGACCGGGTTGCGCACCCCGCGCAGCCCTGGCAGCGGCCTGACGACCACGGTGAGCGAGCCGACGTCGGGCGCGTCGGCGCCGCTGCCGTGGCGGTAGTCGGCCACCACGTTGCCGGTGCCGGACGGGAGCCGCGCGCCGTTCACCCCGTCTCCGAACTGCACCCGCGTCCTGCCGTCGGGCCCTTGGCGGGTGACGAACACGCGCGCGTTGGGCGGCTGGCCGTAGAAGCTAGGCGTCTCTGTCCAGCGGACCCCGTCGACGAACACCGCCAGCGTGCTCGCGTAGCCGCTGTCCGACGACAGGTCGGGCAGGTAGGTGAGCGGCGACTTGCGCAGGGTGAACTCCTGCCCGGCGGCGGCCGCGTCGCCGCCGCCCAGCACCTCGCCGGACACGGTGGCGCCGCGCGACACCGGCAGCAAGGCGAACAGCGCCCGCAGGGGCGGCCGCAGCGGCCCGGGCCGGTCGGACAGCCCGGTCAGGTCGATCACGGACGCGCTGCCCGACGCGAGCGCGCCGACCCCCGCGCCGGTTCGGTCCTCGACCAGCACCGAGGTTCCCGCCCCGGTCGGAGGGAACGCTCCGCGGCCGCCCGGCACCAGCGCCAGCGACCTGGCGGCGGCGGGAACCGAGCTGACCGGGGTTGCGATCGGCCGGCCGGCGTCCTGCCAGCCAAACCGCACCGAGACCGCGCCGCGCTTGCTGTCGAGCGTGCTGGCGACGTCGGGCGTCGTGTAGGTGACCTGGGTATGCAGGATCGGGATGGGCGGAACCCGGGCGTCCAGGCCGGAGGGGAGATTGCTGGGGTTGGCTGGGTCGCCGTTGGCGAACCAGACGACCTCGGCGTAGGAGGTGACGGTCACCACCACCGCAGCCGTGGGGGGTTCGCTGGGATCCTCTATCACCAGCGGGTCGCCGACAGTGATCTGGCGGGCCACCGAGTCCAGGTGCACGTCTTTGTCGGTGATCACTACTCCCTTGTTGGTCGGGTACGGCCACGGCCGGGCCGACAGCGTGGGCTTCATCACCTGGTAGTCGGCGGCCTTAGCCTTGTTGTCGAGGGGGAGGTTGGTGGTGAACACCACGCGGGTGTTGCGTGTGCCGGTCGGGTCCGGCTCCGGCGCGACGGACTTGACCTCCGCCCAGACCAGCGTGCCCGTGGCGGCGCGTGGCCGCAGCAGCAGGTCGTCGCCGGGCTTGACGGTGGTGACCGTGCCGGCCAGCAGGATGCTGTTGCCCCCGTGCACCAGCAGCCCGTCCGGCTCGGGGACGGCAGGGACCGCCTCGGGTGCGACGACCTGGATGGCAGCGTCGACCTCGAACACCTGCGGCTGCTTGCCTAGGCCCGGCTTGCTCTGGACCTGGAAGCCCTTGGGAACGGTGACCGGGCCGGGCCCGGCCAGCAGGGCCGCGACCGTCCCGGTCGCGCCGATGCCCGGACGGGGCCGGTAGCCGAGCAGGCGAACCAGCCGGTCGAGACTGTCGGGCAGGTCGGCGGTGCGCAGGTACGCCTGGTTGGCGATGCGCTCGTTGTAGAAGGTGAGCACGTCGGCGAGGTAGGCCCACCACTCCACCATCTGCAGCGCCAGGTCCTGGCGGGCGCTTGGCCGCCACTGGGCGAGCTGGCCTTCGCCCGGCGGCGCCAGCAGCAGCGCGTGGCGGAACGACGCGAAGTCGCCGTCGCGGTAGGAGATGCGGCTCCGGCCGGGCGGGTTCCACGGGATCCGCGGGTGCGCGACCAGCTCGCAGGGGCAGACCGGCTCGCTCACTTGCCTCCCTCCACCACGACCCGCACCGATCCGGCCTCCGGGCGGCTGGGATCACTGTCCGCTCGTAGGATCTGGTCGGGCGCCACCCGGACGGCGTCCGGCATCGCTTGGAAGCCGCTCACCCCGCGTCGGCGGAACCGGACCGACACCACCCCGGCGACGCCGTGGGCGTCCTGCACGGCGCCCTCCAAGGCGCTGCGCTCCAGCGGCGTGCCGAAGGTGAACCGGTCGGGGTGGAACAAGCCGGTCCGCCCGTCGGGCAGCCGCCCGGTCGACAGTGCCGCCAGGACGGCCGCCTCCACGTCCCCGCGGAACGCATCCGTGCGGGCGCACACGGTCACGACCAGGTCGAGCGAGACGAACAAGGGGGCGGGCACGTACGACTCGTAGCCGGCCAGCCGGTAGCGGCCGAGCAGCCGGATCAGCTCGGCGTGCCGGTCGGGGGCGAGGGTCTCGGTGCCCTTGGGGTCGGCGGTGGTGAACACCGTCAGCCAGCTCCCGGTCCAGCGGTAGGCGGTGCCGGCGCGCGCCACCCACGGCAGTGTCTCGGCCGCGGCCTGGTAGTCGGCGCGGCGCACCGCGCGGAACTGGCGGGCGCGGAACGCCTGCGGGGCCAGGCGGCGGACCCGCTCGTCGGGCTCCTGGTCGTCGCCGCCGGCCGCGGCGAACGGATTGGTCGCCGACAGGCCGGGGAGCGGGGCGGCCGGGTCCACCCTGGTGATCGAGTCGGCTGGGACGTTCCCGGTTGCGCCCTGGCCAGCCCGGTAGGTCACCTCGAAGACCGCACCGTCGACCGGGACCTGCCCGAACACGCCGTCGCCGAAGCGCAGCGTGTCGCCGTCGTCGGCGTCGTAGTCGAACGACACCGACCCGTCGGCGTTGCGTGCCACCCGCCGCCAGGCCGCGGGGTCGACGGTCACCGCCCGCTCGAACGGCTCGGCATCCAGCAGGCGGCGGCGCCAGATCCACTCGGTCGGGGTCGTCTGGGGCGGTACGGGCGGCTGGACCAGAGCTAGCTCGGGCAAGGGCGCGGCCGCCGGGTCGTCGCCGCCCAACCAGGCCAGCCGGCCGTTGCGCAGCGTGTACAGGTAGGTGGGTACGGGCGTGTCCCAGGTGCTGCCAGGTCCGCCGCGCGCGACCGCCGGCGGCATCCCTGGCACGGCGGCGGGCGGGGTGCGGATCGCGAACGTCTCCGTGAAGCGCCGCCCCTGGGTCGCGGGCACCAGGTTGCCGGCCAGCGTCGTGCGGGTGAGGTCGTGCTCGGCGGCCAGCGCGTCCTCCGGCCGCCAGCGCAGGCGGGTGACCTTGGTGGGCGCCCCAGCGGTGGGAAACAGCGCGTCCTCCTCTTCCACCGCGAAGTCGGCGGCGCCGGGCGCGCTTTCGGCGAGCGTTACCAGTTCGCGGTTGGGCGGGTCGGCGGGCGTGGCCCCCGGGGTGTCGATCAGCAGTTGCTGCCCCTCGAAGAACGCGAAGCCGTGGCCGAGGACCCACATCTGGGTGGCGCCGGCGGGAAGGCAGCGCTGGCTGTCGTCCCACAGGTACGGCTGGATCCCGCCGGTGCCGCCGCGGGCGCCGTTCCAGGCGGCGCTGGCCGGGTAGGCGGTCGTGTCGGCCAGGCCGGTGCCCGTTTCGAAGTCGACCGGCGTGCCGTCCGTGCCCTGCGCGGACACGACCAGTCTGGCGGGGATCGGGCCGGCCTGCACGTTGAACTGCAGCAAGACCCGCGAGGAGGTGGCCGGTCGCGGCTCGTAGTCGACCAGGCGGGCCAGCCGCACGATCGAGCGCCGCTGGGTGGCCGTGTCCAGGCTGGCCTCGGCGGCGACCCGGTCCTGGGTGTAGCTGAGGTCGTCGGCCAGCGCGGACAGTGCCTCCAGGAACATCACGCCGAAGTCCGCCTCGGAGCGCTCGCGCCACTCTGGGTAGCGCAGCGCCGAGAAGTCCAGCAGCGCCTTGCGGAAGCTTTGGAAGTCCTTGGCCAGGTAGTCGATGGGCGGGCGGTCGCCCGCAAGGGGCGGGCAGGCCAGGGGCGGCTCGGCGCAGTCGAGGTCCGAAGGGCAGCTGGCCTTGAACGAGAACGCCGAGCGGGCGAAGTAGGGGTCCAGCGCCGGGCTGACGAGGGTCAGCGTGTAGGTGGAGAAGTCGCCGGCGACCGGGACGGTGAGGGTGAGCACCGGGCGGCTCTGGACGTCGGTGGACCAGTCGGCGGCGTCGTCGATGGCGTCGACCGGGACGGCAGGGATCGTCTCCCCTCCGATGATCGTGGCGGCGGTGACGGTCCCCGCAAGCGCGACCGTGGTCAGGAAGTGCACCCGCAGCGTGCGCTGGTCGGCGCTGGCGACCTCGACGAAGTCGATGCCGTTCAGGCTCGTGTTGGAGGGGTCGAGCAGGGCGGCGAGACGATCCCTGGCGGTCACCTAGATCACCCGCACCCGTGTCTGGGCGCCTTCGAGCGTCTCGCGCAGCACGTACTCGATGACCAGCACCAGCTCGGCTTCGTCGCCGGTCTGCTCCGGGGGGAGCACGCGCACGGCCTTGACGTCGATCTCACGCGCGAGCCAGCGTCCCAGCGCCTGCTGCACGATCATCTGGGTGGTGGCGTCCAGGTTGGCGTCGTGCGGTGCGAACACCAACTGGCGCAGGCCGCAACCGAACTCGGGCAGGTCGACGCGCTCGCCGGGCGCGGTCAACAGCACCTGGCGGATCATCTGCTCGACGTGCGCGGCGTAGGGTGCCTGGGCGGCCTGGCCGCCCGGCCCGATCCGGAACGGGAACGCATAGTCGTGCCGGTCGGCCATCGGCGCCTACCTCCCCGCCGCCTTGGGCTGCGCGGCTACGATCTGGACCGTGCCCTGGGGTGCCTGGTCGGCGGCCAGGCACATGCCGACGCTCTGCTCGGTGAGCGCGAAGTCCCCGCCGGCCTGGTTCTGCGTCGCGGGCTGGAGCCACTGGACCCGGACGCACGGGTGCGGCAAGCTCCCCAACGTGAATGGGCAGCCCGCGACGGTGAACGTGTCGCCGGAGCGGACGATCGGGCTGCCCGCGGCCTGCAAGCTCGTGCCGGCGCTGATGATCGTCACCGTGCCGCCGTGGGGGCACATGAGCTGGCTGGAGGTGGTCAGCAGGCCGGCCATCAGCTCACCTCCAAGGCGCCGTCGTTCACGTTGACCTCGGCGTCGGAGACGACCACCTTGTTGCCGCCGCGCTCCAAGGTGACGCCGTCGGAGTCGAGCGTGATCTGGTTCTGGTTCTGGTCGGTGACCGTGATCGTCTCGCCGTCGTCGTCCAGCAGGATCTTGTGGCTGGACCTGGTGATGATCGCCTTGACGGCCGGGGCGCCATCCTGCGGCCGCTCGCCGTCGCGCCAGTAGCAGCCGGTCCAGATCGGGAACGACACGTCGCCGCCTTCGAACTCGATCCACACCCCGGCACCGACCTCGGGCAGGAACACAAAGCCGACGGCGTCGCCGGCGTACGGCACGCACGGCATGCACCAGCCGGACTCCTGGTCGCGCAGGACCGCGGGGACCTTGGCCTTGATCCGCCAGGTGCTGTCGTCGACCTGGGTGACGCTGCCGCGGTACTTGCCGTAGAAGCGGTTGCGCAGCCGGTCCAACAGCTCCAGGAGCTGCTCCTGCCCGCCGGTCACGGAAGCCTCCCCGGCGGCCCGCCGCCCGACAGCGCTGCTCCCATCGCATTGCGGTACAGCGCAAAGCGCATCCGGTGGGCGTCGCCGGTGATGGTGTGGCGCACGCTCCACACCAGGTACTTGCCGGAGTGGAGACTGCCGAGCCCGTCGAGCTGCACCAGGGTGTTGACGCGCAGCACCGTGCCGACCCGGGCGGCGTCCGCCTCACCCTCGCAGCGCACAAACCAGCCGCTCTCCTGCAGCACCGACTGGGCGCGCAGCGACAGCTCGCCGCCGTCGTCGACGGGCGTGGTCAACAACACCGTCATCGTCTGCCCGGCGAAGGTGGCCAGGTCCTGGTCGTCGAGCCGGTCCAGGCCCGAGCTAGTGGCGTCGGCGCTGACCCCTTCGGGGGTGTCGTCGTTGAACAGCGCCTGGCTGGCGCCGACCGCGGACGGCCGGGCCACGTCCCACTCCAGGTCCAGCGACTCCACCGTTGGCGCCTCCGGGTCGTTGAGCGTGATCACGGCCACCGGGTCGGCGTCGAGCTTCGGTTTGCAGAAGTAGCCGGTCCGCTCCCCCGGCGTGCCGGTGCAGGCCACCCGGCAGAACTTGCCGTTGCGCCGCGCAAGGTCGCGCAGGAAGCGGATGTCGCTGCCGCGCTGCATCAGGCTGTGGCCGTCCTCGCTGTGGGCCGGGGAGTCGTCGTCGGTGTTGTCGCCGGAGGGGATGATGCCGTAGTCACTGAAGATCGAGCTGGCCACCTGGGCATCGGTCACGTCGACCCACTCGCGCACCTTCTCGTCCAGGTTCATCAGCCACGAGCTGTCCTGGCCCCACACCTCCAGGGTCGAGGCGGTCACGCCGGTCTGGAGGTGGAGCTTGTGGGACAGCACGTAGCCGTCGAAGATGCACTCGTCGGTGCCGCCCTCCAGGGTGGCGACCACGGCGACGTTGGTGAACGGGCGCAGCCTCCGGTCACCCGGATAGTCCAGCTCGCCGGCGGCCGTGCGGCTGACCGCAATGCCCAGCTGGATCGCGTCCGGCAGGTCGAGGTTCTCCTCGACCTGCAGCGAGGAGATCGCCTGGTACAGGTCGTCGTCGACCGGGGTGCCGTCGAACAGCAGCTGGAAGGTGCCCGCCATGCGATCATGCTCCCTGCGGCGGGATGGCGATCATCGGGCGGACCGCCAGCGTGTCCGGCACCATCGCGCCGGCCGCGTCGGCCAAGCGCCAGAACGCGGCCGCGTCGGCCAGGTAGTGGTCGGCGATGGCGTCCAGCCGCTGGCCGTCCTGGCGTGGGTGGAAGCCGAGCAGCGTGATCTGCTCGCGCCGCGGCGGCAGCGGCAACCGCACCACGGTCACCTGCGTCCCGTCCGGGCCGGTGGTCTGGTAAGTCCCGTTCCTGGCGTAGCGGCTTCCCGCAAAGAACATCTCGGACGGCTCCTCTCGTGGGTCACAGCGGCAGCATGCCGACGGTCGACTCGGCGGCGTTGCCCAGGTTGACCAGGGCGAGCGCCTGCCGCACGCCGTGGGAGTAGTTGTAGGCACCCTTGGCGAAGGTCGAGAGCCGTCCGGTGACGGCGGCAAAGTCGTCGCGGGTGAGCACCTGCAGGGTGATGGTCGCCTCGGCGTGGGTGGGGTTCAGCAGGGGGTCGTACAGCTGCTCGGTGATCGACAGTGCCGTCACTCGCACCGGCACGATCCGGCGAGGGCCCCACACGAACAGAACGGTCGGGACCTGGCCCTCCGGGACGCGCCGCTTGTCGGTGGCGCCGCCGCCGGGCGCCGGCGCCGCGCGGGCCAGCCCGGCGGCCGCGGCGGCCGGCACCGGGAACTGGAGCATCTCCAGCGCGGCCAGGCGCGCGTACACCCCGGAGGTCTGCGCGACCGGGCCCGAGACGGGGTCGCCGTCCGCGATCGGCTCGGCGGCGTCCAGCATCAGGCTGAAGCTGAACGACTCGCCGGGCAGCCCCCGCACAGCCAACGGGTTGGCCTTCCTGCCGAGGGCCGCTTCCCCGCCGCCGGCCGACTCCGCCTGCGTCCACGCGTGCGTCATCGTCTCGGGGTTGAACTGGAACGCGATCACGTTCGGCAGGGGCGGCCCGAACGCCGGCCGGAACTCGATCAGGGCGCCGCGGATGAACCTGCCCGTCACCTAGATCGCCCTCCTCAGCTCGCGCAGGATCTCGGCGACGGCCCGCTCGGCCAGCCGCCGGACGTCCGCCGCGCCACCGGTGGGAACGCGCACGCCCACGCGATCCACCCGGGCGAGAATGGCCCAGGACAGGTCCGCCCGGCCGAGCCCCTCGGCGAGCTGCCGTCCCAGCTCGGCGGCCTGCGCCGCCGACACACCGGAGACCTTCAGTGTGAGCCGCTCCACCGTGATGTCCGCCATGCTCAGTCCCTCCAGTCCCCGTAGCCGAGCTCGACGGCGTGCTTGCTCATCTCACGGCGGGCCGCGTGCAGCACGTGGGCCATGCTGATCGGCGACCGTTCGGCCCGTGCCAGGAACGCCGCGCCGAGGGCGGCCGCCTTGATCCCCGCCCCGGACATCTCCATCCGCCCGGCCAGGAACTCCCAGTCCAGGTCGCCAGCGAGCAGCGGCTCACCCGCCGGCGTGCGGTCGGGCAGCGCCAGCCGCCACAGTCGACGCCGCTCGGCCGGCCCGGGCGGCAGGAAGTCGACCAGGAAGCGCAGGCGGCGCAGGAACGCCTGGTCCATGTCGCTCTTGCGGTTGGTCGCCAGGATCGCCACGCCGTCGAACTGCTCCATGCGCTGGAGCAAGTAGTCGATCTCGATGTTGGCGAAGCGGTCGTGGGCGTCCTTGACCTGCGTGCGCTGCCCGAACAGCGCGTCGGCCTCGTCGAACAGCAGCAGCACGTTGGCGCGCTCGCAGGCGTCGAACACCTGCTTGAGCCGCTTCTCGGTCTCCCCGATGTACTTGTTCATCACCTCGGCGAGGTCAACCCGGTACAGCTGCATGCCGAGCGAGCCGGCCAGCACCTGCGCGGCCATGGTCTTGCCGGTGCCGCTCGGCCCGGCGAACATCGCGGTGATGCCACGGCCGAGCGGCACCAGCCGGTCGAACCCCCATTCCTCGTACACCGGCCAGCGAAGCCTCGCCTGCCCCTCGAACTCGACCAGGTGGCGGCGGACCGGCTCTGACAGCACGATGTCGTCCCAGGTGAACGGGAGTGGCAGCGGCGTGAACAGCTCGCCGGGGCCGAGGTACACAAGCTGCCGGCACGCCTGGAGCACCGCCGTCTCACCGGCGGGGGCGACCGTCGCCGCACCGGCGATCTCGGCGGGCGTGAGCGCCCAGTCGGTCACCGCCGCCGGCACGACGGCGGTGCCGGTGAGCCGGCACCACAGCCCGGCGCGGTCGGCCCGGGTGAGGGCGGGCAGCCGGAACGAGCGCCGGGCGACGGCCACCGGCTGGCGGCCGGCCCGCGGCGCGGTCACCCCGAACAGGGCGGTGGGGGCCAGGCCGTGCAGGCGGGCGTCCACCCGGGCGTCCAGCCCCTCCAGGCCGTGCCAGTACACCGCCGCGCCGCTCAGCCGGGCGGCGCGGGCCGCGCGGACAGCGGTGACCAGGGCCGCCTCGGCGTCCTGGGCGGCGCCGCCCACCACGGCCAGATCCGCATCGAGCAGGCCGATCCCCAGGCGCGCGCAGAGCTGGGCCGCGAGCGTGCGCTTGCCCGCACCGACCGGCCCGGCCAGCTCGATCTCGACCGCCGGC
>WNFU01004277.1_pt1 | contig 18346 bp, 20 predicted proteins | sample 5400121 | NCBI WGS metagenome assembly WNFU01 (sample SAMN13153360, study PRJNA577476) | soil metagenome | isolation source: 100 cm soil or saprolite under grassland replicate 1 | place: USA:California | collected 2016-06-15 | reverse complement strand
TCGGCGTCGTGCCCCTGGCCTTGCTGATCAGCTGCACCCTCGGCAGCATCCTCGCGGGCTTGGCCACCCCCACCGAAGCCGCCTCGATCGGCGCCTCCGGCGCCATGGTCCTGGGGATCGGCTACCGGCGGCTGACGTTCAGCGGGGTCAAGTCGGCGGCGATCTCCACGCTGACCACGTCCAGCATGGTCTTGTTCCTCGCCGTGGCCTCCAACGTGTTCGGAGCGGTCTTCGCCCGCCTGGGCACGGCGACCGTCGTCACCAACGCGCTCCTCGCGCTGCCCCTGCCGCCGTTCGTCATGCTGCTGATCGTGATGGCCCTCATCTTCCTGCTCGGTTGGCCCTTCGAGTGGCCCGCCATCGTCCTGGTCTTCCTGCCGATCCTCTACCCCGTCATCGCCGCCCTGAACTACGATCCGATCTGGTTCGGCGCTCTGATCGCCGTGAACCTCCAGACCGCGTTCCTGTCGCCGCCCGTCGCCATGTCAGCGTACTACCTCCGCTCCGTCGTTCCGCAATGGGAGCTGAGCACGATCTACAAGGGCATGCTGGACTTCATGGTCATCCAGGTCATCTGCCTGCTGCTGGTGATAGTCTTCCCGCAGATCGCGCTGTGGTTCCCGAACTGGCTGTTCGGGAAATGAGGCGGCCCAGACTGGGAGCCTGTCGCAGTATCGCGGAGCGCCACGGCTTCGCCGGGGTGCTCCGAGCGTTGGGGGGGTTGGGGGCCATGTCGGGGCCCCCATTTTCTAGGGGAAGAGACGGTTGGGCAGCCAGAGGGCGATCGGCGGGTAGAGCATCACGACCAGCAGCCCGATCACCTGCAGCACCATGAAGGCCATCATCCCCCACATGATGTCTCGGAGCTCCCACTCGGGCACGACCGCTTTCAGGTAGTAGGCCGCCATCGCCACCGGCGGCGACAGGAACGTCGTCTGGAGATTCACGGCGATGAGGATCCCGAACCAGACCAGGTCATACTGCATCGCCTGCACGATCGGCAGCAGGATGGGCAGGAACACGAGGACGATCGTCGGCCACTCGAAGGGCCAGCCGAGCAGGAAGAAGATGACGTTCAGGATCAGGAGCATGGCGAACGACGGCGGGTGCATGTCGAGCAGCCAGTCGGTGACGACCGTCGCCGTCCCGAGGCGCGAGAAGACCGCGCCGAACATGTTCGAGGCGAGCGCCAGGAGCACGATCATGCTCGTCGTCTCCATCGTCTTGACCATCGCGTCCCGCAGCCGGGCCCAGCTGAGCTTCCGGTAGCCTAGCGCCAGCAGGACCGCGCCGAAGGCGCCGGTGGCGGCCGCCTCCGTCGGCGTCGCCAGGCCGGCCAGGATCGACCCCAGCGTCGCGGAGATCAGGAAGCCGAGCGGCACGATGCCGACGACGACTTCCCGCACGACCACGGCCGCGGACGAAGCCCGCTCCTCGGGCGGCAGCGGCGGCCCGAGCTCCGGCCAGAAATAGCTCATCACCATCGCGTAGGTGATGTACAGCGCGGCGAGCAGGAAGCCCGGGCCGAAGGCGGCGGCGTAGAGCTTGACCACCGAGACCCCCATGACGGGTCCCATGACGAGGAGCATCACGCTCGGGGGGATGAGGATGCCGAGCGTGCCTCCGGCAGTGATGACCCCGGCCGAGAGCCGGATGTCGTACTTCGCGCGGATCATGGTAGGACCCGCCATGATGCCCAGCACGGTGACGGCGGCGCCGACGATACCCGTCGCCATGGCGAAGACGGTCGACGTCAGGATGACGGCGAGGTAGAGCGAGCCGCGCACTGGGGCCATCAGCAGGCGGAAGGCGAGGAAGAGGCGCTCCATGAGGCCGGCCTGCTCCGTCATGTAGCCCATGAAGATGAAGAGCGGCACGGCGGCAAAGACCTCCTCCTTCGCCAAGCCGATCATCTGGAACATCATGAGGTCGAAGACCATCGTGCCCAGGCCGAGATAGCCGAAGACGGCCACGACCACCAGCAGCGTGAAGGCGATGGGGAAACCGATGCAGATCGCCACGATCAGCGCGACCAGCATCAGGGTGCCGAGGAGCTCGGGGCTCACGCGGTCGGGCGCCGCCGGGCGGCGACGAGAGCGCGGACGAACTCCGCGACGGACTGGAGGAAGAGCAGGACCAGGGCGACCACCAGCATCCACTTCAGCGGATAGAGGGGCGGCCGCCAGGGGCTCTCCCCGGACCGCTCGTCGATGTCCCAGGAGTGGTAGGCCTCGCGCGTGATCGAGAAGAGCAGGAAGGCCAGTGTGGCCAGGAAGAGCGCGTAGCCGACGGCGTCGATCTGGGCCTTCCGCCGGTCGGAGAAGTCGTTGTAGAGGAAGTCGGTCCTTACGTGAGCACCGTGGCGAAGCGTGTATGCCGCGCCCAGCATGAAGATCGAGGCGTAGAGCATGTAGGAGAGGTCGTAGGCCCAGACCGTCGGCGCGCGGAAGAGATAGCGGGCGCCGACCTCGTAGGTGACGGCCAGAATCAGTGGGGCGACGAACCAGGCAGAGGCGCGGCCGGACACTTCGCTCAGACGGTCGATCGTCGTGAGGAACCGGTCGAGTCCCGAGGGTTGGCCGGCGGCGGACACGGGCTAGAACCCTAGCATGGAACCGCGTTCCCCGGCGTTCCGACCATGAAAGAGCTGGGCTACGCGTGCTGCGCGACGCGACCCGCCAGGCCCTCCAGGATCCGGAGTTCCGCAACGCGATGGAGAAGATCCAGACGCCCATCGCCTACCAGGACGCCGACGAGTTCAACGCGTGCTGGGCCGAGGACGCGCGGCGGCTCGCCGCCGTCGTCAAGCGCATCGGCCGGGTCGAGACCAAATGGCCCGGCAGCTACAGCCGCGGCGCGATCCGCTCGACCGCTTGAGCCGATGTGATGACCGGCATCACCTCGAAGTCAACGAGATCGCTCCAGCGGGCGATCCATTGCTCCAGGAGATGGCGATCCTCGCACTCCATGAGCTGATAGCACCTGGTCATGTCAGATGTCACCCAACTCGATATGTATTTCAGGGCCTCCGGTGCAAGCCTTCCCTGGTCTCGAAACCGCCGATACACCGGCACCGGGTCGCGGTTCCTGAAGCTCTCGATGAGCATGTAGAGCATCGTTCGCCTTTCTCGCTCAGCGGATGAGGCCGGCGCGTCGAGGCAGGAAGAGGGTCAGCTCCGGCAAGAGAATGAGGAACAACAGGCCGACGAAGAGCGAGAGCAGATACGGCCAGTACGCCCGGAAGTGGCGGCCGACCGAAACGTCGGCAAATCGCAGCGCCATGAGCAAACCGACGCCGATCGGGGGCAGGAACAGACCGATGCCGACCGCGGCGGTGAGCACGGTGGCGAAGTGGACGGGGTGAATGCCGATCTGCTTGGAGATGGGGAACACGACGGGGATGAGCACGACGGCGGCCGGGAGCCCCTCGAGCACCATGCCGAAGAGCATGACGAGTATGGACACGGCGAGCAGGAACAGCCACGGCGTGGCGTGGAGCGGCCGCAGCGCCTCGCCGAGCAGCGCCGGCACTCCCAGCATGCCCATCAGGAACTGATAGATGCTGGCCACGGCGAGCAGGAAGATCACGGCCGCGGTGAGGAGCGCGGTCTCGTGGAGCAGCGTCACCATCTCCCGCACGGTCACGTTCCGGTAGTAGAGGGCGGCGGCGGCCACCGCGTAGGCGGCCACCAGGGCGCCGGCCTCGGTGGCCGTGAACACGCCGAAGTAGAACCCGAGCACGATCACCACCGGCACCACGAGCGGGACCAGCGACGCCCGCCCTGCCACGGCCAGGTTCGCCCAGCTCGGCAGGCTGTCCTTGGGCCAGCCGAGCCGGTGGGCCTGGATGAGGATGACGGCCATCAAACAGGCGGCGGTGACCGCGGCAGGAATGAAGCCGCCGAGGAAGATGGCGACAACGGACGTGTCCATGATCTGGCCGAGGACGATCATGAAGATGGCCGGTGGGACGAGAATGCCCATGGCCGTGGCCGAGGCCACCAGCGACGCGGCGTGCTCGGGCCGGTACCCTGCGCGCAGCATCGGCGGCGTCAGCATCGAGCCGATGGCCGAGACGTCAGCGATCGTCGAGCCGGAGATGCCCGAGAAGAAGTACTCGGCGAGGACCACCGACATGCCGAGCCCCCCGCGTACCCAGCCGACCAGGCCGCGCGCGAGGTTGACGAGGGCGTAGGACATCCCGCAACGCTCCATGAGGCTCCCGGCGAAGACGAACGTCGGGATGGCCAGGAGCACCCAGCTCTGCGAGCCGGCCACCAGGGCCGAGGGAAGCTTCTGGAGCGAGAAGTTGCCCAGCACGAGGCCGAGCATGCCGGAGAGCCCCAGCGCGAACACGATCGGGGTCGAAAGGGCGACCAGGACCACGAAAGTGACGACGACGGCGGCGACCATGGTCTAGCCCGAGTCTCCGGATAGCTGGGCCCAGGGTTCGCGACCTCCAAAGACATCGGCGAGGGCGATGAGGCCGTAAACGACCATGAGGACGCCACCGGCGACCGAGGAAAGGTAGAGCCAGCGGAGGTTCAGGTCGAGCGCGGGCGAGAACGACTGGCTATTCAGTTCGGCGACCTGCCAGCCGAAGACGGCCACCAGCGCGCCGAAGGCGACGATCAGCAGGCAATGGCCGGCCAGCACCGTCTTGCGAAGGGTCGCCGGGAAGCGGTCGATGACGATGTTCACCGCGAGGGGTGCCCCGGCGAATGCCCAGGGCCGCGCCGATGAAGGTGAGCCAGGCGAGCGACCATTCGCCGACTTCCTCGACCCAGAAGAAGCGGATGCTGGGCAGGTCGAAGGTCGCCGAGATCCAGGTCATCACGTAGCGCAGGAAGACGCCGACCAGCATGTCCACGATGACGACGACCATCAGCGCGGTGATCACGACGTGCGGTACCGCCCCGATCCACGACAGTCGCCCGCGCATGGCGCGCGGATGGTAAAGTTGCCCCGCCTCGAAGTCAAGCTGCTGTGGTGCGCGCCGCAGGCCGTCGCGGGGCGGGAGTGCGAGCCGCAGGACCGTCCGGGGGCTGGGGCCCCCAGGTCCGAGGCGAGCGATCCGAAAAACCCCGCCGGCCGAGGCGCGACTCTAAACGCCGGCCGAGGCGCGACTCTAACAAAGGAGGGCGACTCATGCGCGGACGACTCTTCGGTGCGGTGGCGGTGGTCTTGCTCGTGGCCGTTGCGCTATCGGTCGGGCGCAGCCCGGCCGCGGGCCAGGCCAAGCCGACGGCAAAGAAGCTCGACTTCCCCCACGTCACTCCCCCGCCGGAGTCGAGCGCGACGGCCTTCAAGTGGATGTGCGAGGAGCTGACCAAGCGCTCGGGCGGGGCCCTCAACGTGGTGTTCCACGGCGGCACCCTGCTCACCAAGGAACTGGAGATCATGGACGCCGTGAAGTCCGGCAACGTGGCCCTCGGCAACCCGGCCGGCGCCGCGTGCACCGTCTTCCCGGAGATGTGCGTGTTCCTGACACCGTACCTGGTCCGTGACTACAACCACGCCTACGCCATGTTCAACGGCGAGATCGGCCGGAACCTCGACGAGATCTTCCAGAAGAAGTACAAGGTGAAGGTCCTGTTCTTCTACGATTACGGCTTCCGCCACTTCTGGAACAATCGGCGGCCCATCGCCACGCCGGCTGACCTCAAGGGGCTCAAGCTGCGCGTGCAGCAGGGGCGAGTCTTCGCGGACACGGTCAATGGCCTCGGCGCCAGCGCGGTGCCGATGCCCTGGGGCGAAGTCATCCCGGCCGCCCAGCAGGGGGTCATCGATGGCGCCGACCTGCCCGTGGTCAACATCAACGCGCTCAAGGCCTACGAGGTCGCCAAGTACGCCTCGATGACCTACCACAACTACGGTCCCACGGTCCTGGTGATGAACCTGGACATCTGGCGAGGGATGCCCCCCGACCAGCAGAAGCTTTTCCTCGAGGTCGGCCGGGAAGCCCAGACGAAGATCCGGGAAGCCACCGAGACGGTGGACAGCTTTCAGAAGGCCAAGGAGATCCTCGAGCCCAAGGGCATGAAGGTGAACCAGGCCGACGTGGCCTCGTTCCGCAAGATCGCCGAGGAGAAGATCTGGCCGCAGTACCGGCAGCAGTACGCCGAGATGTGGGACAAGATCGTCAATACGCGTTAAGGAGGGTGCAATGGCCACGACCGTCGGATTTATCGGTGTCGGGAACATGGGCAACCCGATGGCGTCCAACGTCTTGAAGGCACCATTCGCGATGACCGTCTTCGATACGAACCCCAAGGCGATGGAAAATCTGATCCAGGCCGGAGCCAAGCGCGCCGGCTCGCCGCGCGAGGTCGTCGAAAACTCGGAGATCGTGCTCACCTCGCTGCCGGCCTCGCCCGACGTCGAGGCGGTCTACCTCGAGCCCGGCGGCCTGGTGGACCGTGCCAAGCCCGGGACGATCCTCATCGACCTCAGCAGCGTGCTTCCCTCCACGCCCCGCAAGATCGAGCCCCGCGCCAAGGCGCGCGGTGTGCACTTCCTCGAGGCGCCGGTGAGCGGTGGTGTGAGCGGCGCACGCGCGGCGACCCTGGCCATCATGGTCGGCGGCGACGCGGAGCCCCTGGCGCGCGCGACGCCGGTCCTGCGCGCTATCGGCCCGAACATCTTCCACGTGGGCCCGGTGGGCGCCGGCAACACGGTGAAGGCGATCAACAACATGATGGCGAGCGTCAACGCGTGCGCCATGATGGAAGGCCTGGCGCTCGGCGTGAAGGCCGGCCTCGACCCGATGACGATCTACGAAGTCGTCAAGGCCAGCAGCGGCGGCAGCAAGGCGCTCGAGCGCATCCCGAAGGCGTTGATCCCGCGCGATTTCGAGCCGGGCTTCAAGGTGGCGCTGATGAACAAAGACCTGGACACGTTCAACACGATCGCCAAGGAGCTCCACGTCCCGGTGAGCTTCGCGAACGTGGCGCAGCGCTACCAGCAGGCGGCGCTGGCGGCCGGACTCGGTGAGCAGGACACCAGCGTCATCATGACGGTCATCGAGCGTCTGGCGGCGGTGAAGGTCTCGGGCGGTCGCTAGGCAGGCGCTAACACCTCGAGGTCGAGACGCTCAGCGGCGGCCGCAAGCCGGCGGTCGTAGGTGACGAGGCCGTCGAGGTCCTCGCGGACAACGAGGGCCGTGGCAAGGTGGATGGCGTCAAGCGTCCGGAGCGCTGATGGCTCGAGCGCAGCCGCCGCGGACAGAATCCTCCGGTCGACATCGACGAGGGCCAGCCTGGCCAGCACCCGCTGGGCCCGCCGCCTCACGGGCCCGCCGAACTGCGCTCGACGCAGCGCCCGCGGCACCTCCGTGAGCGACAGGGCGCTGGACATTCGCTCGGGCCTCGATCTGAGGAACGCCAGCAGCGCACCAGACTCGGGCTCGGCGACGACGATCTTCACCAGCGCCGAGGCGTCGAGGTAGATCACGCTCGGCGCGTCTCATCCCGCAGGCGGCTCAGAGCTCGGCTGGCACGCCGGGTTGGCCGCTGTCCCACCGGGGGGCCGAGGTCGAGCAGGTCGCCGCGCGCGGGCGTGGCTCGTCCCGCGGCGATGAGTCGATCCAGCGCCGACGAGCGAGCGCCCACCGGGGCGAGGACCGCGACCCGGTGGCCACGCTCCTTCACCTCGAGGGTCGCGCCCTCTTTGACGCGCTTGAGGTAGACGCTGAGGTTCTGCCGCAGCTCACGCACTCCGACCTCTCCCGCTGCATAGCGCATGTAGCACATCGTAGCACATTGCTCTAGAATCTTCGGTGTGACCAGCATGCCTTCTGTTTCCAGCCCCATCGGTCAGCCGGTCCGGCGCAAGGAGGACGATCGCCTGCTTCGGGGCCGCGGGCGGTTCAGCGACGACCTCTCGCTTCCCGGCCAGGTGCACGCGGCGATCGTGCGCTCGCCTCACCCGCATGCCCGCATCGTCGCGATCGAGGTCGAGAGGGCTCGGGCGATGCCGGGCGTGCTCGGAATATTCACGGGGGCTGACGTCGCCCAGGATGGGCTCGGCGTCATCCCGCATAACCCCGTACCAGCCAACCGTCACGACCTCAAACTCCGGGCCCCAGGCGGCTGCGCGATCTTCTTCGGTCCACACGTTCTGCTGCCGGCCGACAAGGCGCGCCACGTCGGCGAGCCCGTCGCGATGGTCGTGGCCGAGACCCGGGCTCAGGCGGAAGACGCGGCCGAGGCGGTGCGCGTGACGTGGGACCCACTGCCGTTCGTGGTCGACACCGCGGAAGCGGCCGAAGGCACGGGCCCCGCGGTGTGGGACGAGCTACCGACGAACGTTTGCGTCGACGCCGCGTTCGGCAGCGACGAGACGGCGGTCGACGCCGCCTTCGCCGGCGCCGATCATGTGATCACGCGCGAGTTCCACGTGGGCCGCGTGACCGGGGTGCCGATCGAGCCGCGGGCGGCGCTCGGCGTCTACGAGGCCGCGAGTGGGCGCTACGTCCTCCACGCCGGCAGTGGCGGCGCCTTCCGCCAGCGTCGCGAGCTCGCCGAAGTTCTCGGACTTCTGCCCGACGGCTTGCGCGTGATCTCGCTCGACGTCGGCGGCAACTTCGGCACCAAGAATCGCGTCTACGTCGAATATGGCCTCGTGCTGTGGGCGGCGCGGAAGCTCGGCCGTCCGGTCAAGTACACGGCCACGCGCGCCGAGACGCTGGTGAGCGACTACCAGGGGCGCGACCTCCTGACCCGCGTGGCGCTGGCGCTCGACCGTGACGGCCGGTTCCTCGCCATGCGCGCCGACAACATCTCGAACGTCGGCGCCCGCGCCGTCTCGTTCTCACCGCTCGGCAAGGGCTCGGCGCTGGTGACCGGCAACTACGACATCTCCCTGGCACGGGTCCGCGCGCGCGCGGTGTTCACCAACACCACCCCGACCCAGGCGTATCGCTCATCGGGCCGTCCCGAAGTCACCTTCGCGCTCGAGCGGCTGATCGATCTCGCCGCCGACGCGACGGGCTTCGACCGCGCCGACCTCCGCCGCCGCAACCTGATCGGCGAGGCGAGCATGCCCTACGCCAACCCGTTCGGCATGGTCTACGACAGCGGACGATACGCCGAGAACATGGCGCTCGTGATGCATCTCGCCGACTGGGCCGGCTTCAGCGAGCGCTGCGCCGAAGCGGGCGCGCGGGGCAAGTTGCTCGGGCGTGGTCTGGCCAACTACGTCGAGTCCTCGACCGGCACACCGCGCGAGCAAGCGCGGATGACGGTGCGTGCGGACGGGGTCGTCGAGGTCGTGATCGGCACCCAGTCGGCGGGCCAGGGGCACGAGACGAGCTTCGCCCAGGTCGCGGCCGCGGGCCTCGGGCTCGACGTCGAGGCGGTACGCATCTTGTCCGGCGACACCGACCTCGTCGGCTTCGGCGGCGGCACCCACTCGGGCCGCTCGATGCGCATGGCGGGCGCGGTCATCGCGCTCGCGGCCGACGACCTGATCGCCGAGGGCAAGCGCCGCGCGGCTCTCGCCCTGGAGGCGGCGCCCGACGACATGACCTACACCCGCGGCCGCTTCACCGTCGCGGGCACCGATCGTGGGATAGGGTTGTTCGAGATATCCGACAGTCTCGCGGTCGTGCGTGACAACGAGATGCACGAGCTCGTGTTCCCGAACGGCTGCCACGTGTGCGAGGTGGAAGTGGACCCGGAGACCGGCGCCGTCGATCTCGTTCGGTATGCCGCCGTCGACGACGTGGGCCGCGCCATCAATCCGCTGATCGTCGAGGGCCAGACCCACGGCGGCATCGTCCAGGGCGTCGGGCAGGCGATTTGTGAAGCGTGCGTCGTCGACCGCGCGACTGGGCAGACGCTCACCGGCACGCTGATGGACTACGCCGTGCCGCGCGCCGGCGACGTCCCCGCCTTCGCGACTCAACTGAACGAGGTGCCCTCGCCCACCAACCCGCTGGGCGTCAAGGCCGGCGGCGAGGGCGGTACCACGCCTGCGCCGGCCGTGGTCATCAGCGCCATCGCGGACGCGCTCGGGCCGCTCGGCGTCACCGAGGTTCCCCTGCCGGCGACGCCGTACGCCATCTGGCGCGCGATCCGCAACGCACGAAGCTCGCTTACCGCGTGAGCCGCCGGCCGAGGCCGGCGCGCCCGGCGACCGCGCGCACCTTGCGCGGGGCGGCGAGCCAGATGGCCAACGCCGACAGCACAGAGCCGCCGATGGCGATGCAGAAGGCCGGCGTGTAGCTGCCCGTCATGTCGTAGAGCGCGCCCGTCAGCCAGGGTCCCGCGGCCCCGCCCGTGATCGCGGCCACCATCAGCGTGCCGAAGATGGCGCCGTAGTGCCGGCCCTCGAAGATTTCGACCGGAATGGCGCCGATCACGGACGTGAGGCTGTAGCCGAGCATGCCCTGCGCGACGACCATGAGGTAGAGCAGCGCCGGCGCCGGTGCGTGACGGAGGGCGAGCAGGGCCAGCAGGCAGAGCACGAAGCCCAGGCTTCCCACCGCCCACACCCATTCCCGCCCGATCCGGTCCGAAAGATGCCCCAGCGCAATCTGTCCCGGGACGGCGACCAGGCTCACGAATCCCAGCGCCCACGCGGCGTGGGTCGGGCTGAACCCGATCTCGACGAGGTATTTCGTCTGATGGACCTGCACCGCGTACCAGGCGAAGAGGCCCAAGAAATATCCCACCGCGATCCACCAGAAGCGCGGCGTGCGGATCGCGCGTGCGAGGGTCCAGTCCACGGCCACCCACGCCGCGTCCACCACATTGGTCATTCGCCGTTCAGCAGCCGCGCCGGGGACGGAGTGGTCACCGTCGGGATTGAGCCCGAGGTCCGCGGGCCGGTGCCTCAGCAACAGATTGAGCGGCGCCAATATTCCCAGCACCAGGAGGCCCAACGCCCAGCAGGCGGCGCGCCAGCCGGTACGAGCGATGAGGGTCTGCAGCCAGGGCAGCAGGACGATCGACCCCACGCCGACGCCGGAGAAGGCGAGGCTCATCGCCAGACCCCGTCGGCGCACGAACCAGTTCGGGAGGAAGAGCGACTGACCGGTATATCCAAGACAGTTGCCCCCGCCGCCGACGAGCACGCCGAGCGTGACGTAGAGGTGCCACGGCCGGCGCACGAGCGGCGCCAGCATCAGCCCGGCCGCCATGACGACCACGCCCATCTCGATCACGACCCGTGGCCCGCGGCGATCCATCAGGCGGCCGACCAGGGGGCTCAGCGCTGCCGAGACGAGAAACCCGAATGAGAATGCGCCGGCCGTCAAGCCCCGCTCCCAGCCGAACTCGTCGAGAATCGGCGGGAACAGCAGGGAGAAGGCGGTACGCGCGTTGACGCCGATCGCCATGGTGACGAAGGCAACGGCGACGAGCACCCAGCCGTAGAAGAAGGGCACGCGCAGAACGGCCCGGCCTGTTCCGGTCAGCGAATCTGATTCAGCGGGCTCTCGCCCCGTGCGGTGCGCTCGATGTTCTCCGCGATGAGCTTCGCCCGGGCCTCCAGCATCCCCTCGGTCCAGCCGGACACGTGTGGCGTCATGAGCACGTTGGCCAGCTCGTGGAACGGCCGGCGGGCCGGCAGGGTCGGGCCGGCTGCCTTCGGATAGCGATACCAGACGTCGAGGGCGGCCCCCGCGATACGCTGCGCGGCGAGCGCCTCATAGAGCGCGTCTTCGTCCACGATCTCGGCGCGCGCCACGTTGATGAGGACGGCGGTCGGTTTCATCATTCGAAGCTCTCGCTCGCCGAGCATACCGCGGGTGGCGCCGGTGAGCGAGAGCGTGACGGCCAGATAGTCGGCACGCCGCACGACCTCGCCGAGGGCGTCCGGCCCACGGAGGAACGCGAGCCCTTCGGAGTCGGATCGCGTCACCTCACGCCGGATGGCGCAGACCTCCATGTCGAACGCTCGCGCGCGCCGGGCCAGGGCCTGCCCGATTCGACCGTAACCGAGGATGCCGAGTGTCTTGCCCGCCAGCTCCGGCCAGGGCGCCGGCGGCGTCGAGCCCACCGCCCACTGGCTCTCCCAGACTCCCCGGCGAAGCGCCGCGTCGAGCCGGGCGAAGCCGCGTGTCAGCGTGAGCATCGCGCCCAGCACGTACTCCGCGATGCCGATCTCGTGGCCGTAGACGTTCGCCAGGAACGCCCCCTCCGGAAGCGCGGCGCGATCGATCCGATCGAGGCCGGCGCCGGGCACCTGGACGAGCTTCAGTCGCTTCGCGGCCGCGCCCATCTCGCGGGTGAACCCGAGGGTGATCAGCACGTCGACGTCGGACAGCTGCGAGACGATCCCAGTCTCGTCGGCCAGGATGACGTCGCACGGCATCCCCAGGCGAGCTCGTACCGTCGGTTCGAGGGGTCGCGGAGAAGGTGCCGGCGAAGGCGACTCGAAGCATGGCCATCGTTCCTCCTGCCGCATCCTCCGCCCGCGTCGTCAGGAGATCAATTACCGGCCTTCATCCAATGGCTCCACCGCGACCTGCTGCGCACGGGCGACGCCGAGACGCACCGTCTGCTCGACGAGCTCTTGTCCTATCCCGACGTGCCGCGCCAGTGGCAGCTGCTCGACCTCGACGCATCGACGGCGCCGTTCCTCGCCATCGAGCTGCGAAAGGACGACGTGCGCTTCAGCTTCTTCACCCTGCTCGCCAGCCTCGGCACGCCCTACGACATCACCCTGCACGAGCTCCGGATCGAGTGCTTCTTCGCCGCCGACGCGGCGACCGATGAGGCGCTCCGCCGGCTTTACTGAACATCGGGGGGAGCGACCGCCGCTCCCCCCAATTTCCCCCACCGCGTCGCCGTCATGAAGCGCGGCTCGTGCACGCGGTTTGATAGCGGGGCATCACTTCGGACGCGAAGAGCTCGATGGATCGCATCGCGTTCTCGTGGCTGATATCGCCCCACTGGAACGAGCAGACGAAGTAGTTCGCCCCGGTCGCCACGTACTCTTCCATGTACTCCAGCACCGCGCGCGGTGTTCCGGCCAGGGCCACCCCGCCGAGGCGGTTGGGATGGGAGCCCTGTTTCACCTGGTCGAAGCGCTCGAGCTCGGCGTCGATGTCCCGCCGCAGCTCCCGCGTCGGCAGCCCCTCGGGGCGCTCCCCGACGAAGCCGAACGATCCGTCCTTGGTCTGCATGAACTGGGTGAGCCCGCGCTTCTCTGCTTCGAGGCGGCGCGGGGCGGCGAGGTTCCAGCGATATTTTTCCCACGCGGGCCTGGCGATCCTCATCGCGTCCTCGTCGGTGTCGGCCACCACCAGGTGCACCACGAGGCCGATCATCGGCTCGTCCCCTTGCACCGTCTGAGTGCCCACGCCCTGGTGCTCTTCCCACGCGGCCCGGTAACGCGGGACCGCCACCGCCAGACCGTCGATGGAGCCAACGATGATGGTGTGCATCCTCTCCATCGCCGCCGTCACGGGATTGCGCATGTACCACATCGGCGGATACGGCTTCTGGAGCGGACGCAGATACATCGGGAGGTTCTCGAAGCTGTGGAAGCGGCCGGCGTACGTGAGCTGGTCGTGACTGAGGCCCTCACGGATGATCGCCAGCGTCTCGAGATAGCGCGCGTAGTTCGTCTCCGGGTCGGCTTCCTGCCCCCAGAAGAAGGCCTCCATGACCCCGCCTCGGCCCACGCCGATCTCCAGGCGACCGTCGCTCAGGTTGTCGAGCATGCTGATCTCTTCGATGAGGCGAAGCGGATGATGGAGCGGCAGGACGTAGACGCACGGGCCGAATCGCATGCGCGTCGTGCGCTGGGCCACGCTGCCCAGGAACACGTTCTGCGACGGGGCCAGGCTGTGGATCGCCGGTGTGTGGTGCTCCGCCAGGTGATAGGCATAGAACCCGTCCGCGTCGAGCCGCTCGATCTGGACCAAGCGCTCGCGATAGATCTGATCGAGGCGCAGACCCGGCACCGGCTCGATGTGATCGAAGACTCCGAATCGCAGTGTCATGCCGCCTCCTGGCCCCGACCTAGTGTCCCGTCCGCGAAGTTCTGTTAACGATCACGCCCCACCGGAGGCGGCGGGCGGGTGCGGTAGGGGGCGGCGGGATCCGTTCCCGCCTCGCCCCATGCGGACGCGATGCACCCGGATGGAGCCCAGCCGCAACCGAGCAGCGAGCGCGTGCCGCGTGGTCCCGCCGCCCCCTACCGCACCCGCCCGTCGCCTCCGCCTGCGGCGAACGCTTAACATGAGTTCTGGGACGGGCACTAGTCGACCGCCTTGTACATCCGCTCGTCGTAGAGCGCGCCCGTCATCGTCGCGAGCTTGTCGCGGAACTCGCGCGTCACCGCCGCCATCGAGTGCGCCTCGACCGCCTTCGCATCCTTCCACATCTCGACCACCGTGAAATGATTCTGCCGGTTGGCCTGCTGCACGACCTCGAAGCGCAGGTTGCCGTCGCCCCGCCGGCTCTCGTCGCCGAGCCGCTTGAGCGCCGCGACCCCGTCGTCCTTGCGCGGGGGAATGACGTCGACGTGCGTCGCGACGTAGATGGCGTCGCGCACCGAGGCCGCGTCGATCGGGCCGATCGAGAGCGCGATGTGCACGCGCTCGTCGGTCGGGGCGTTGCGGATCGCCGCGATCTTCTCACGCGTCTCCATCGAGCTCACGCCCTTGCCGTGGGCCTCGAACGCCTTCTGATCCTTCCAGATCTCGAGGATGGCGAACTGATGGGGCTGGTCGATGCGCTGCACCACCTCGCATCGTAGATTGCCGCCCTCCTTGCGGGTCGCCTCGCGGTAGCGCTTGAGCAGCGTCACGCCGTCCGCCTTGGAGGTCGGCATGACCTCGACGTAGGTCACCGAGAAGATGTTGCCCTCGATCGGCGCGGGCGCCGGGGCTTGAGCCCGCGCGTCGCCGACCACGCCGATCGCCATCACGACCAGGCCGAGAACGAGAACCCGAACGAACGGTTCCATGGCGTCACCCCCACTGCATGCTACCTCACGCGGCGAGCGCAGATTGGAGGTTTCGGGCGAACTCTGCGAGGAGCGTGTCGGCCTTCTTCTTGATGACGGGCTGACCGAACTCCCCGATCTTGCCGAGCACGGCGAGGTCGGTCTCGATCTGCAGACGCGTCCCCCCCTCGCCGGGAGCCAGCGTGAGGCTCATGCGGGCTCGGATCCCTCCGCCTAACCGCCGATCGTTCGCTTCGGCTCGCATGCGTGCTCGCCAGGCGTTGCGATCCCGTTCTTCGACGGTCACGGTGCCCTGAAGGGCGAGACGGATCGGGCCGACCTGAAACTTGAGGCTCCCTCGGTAGGCGCTCGCATCGACGACCTCGATGGTCTCGACCCCCGGGACGCAGCGCGCGACCCTCGGGAGCTCCATCAGAAAATCCCAGAGGCGCTCTCGCTCCACGGGGATCACGCACTCCTGCGTGAACGTCAACGCTTCCCTCGGGCCGCCGCCTCCCACGCCTGCGTGAGCGCCCGTCCGACCATGACCCCGGCCATCTCGCGCTTGTAGGCGGCCGACCCTCGATGGTCGCTCAGGGGATCCACCGCACCTTTGACCGCCTCGCCCGCTGCTTGGAGCAGGCTCTCGCTGAGCCGCTGGCCCGAGAGGAGGGCCTCCGCCGCCATCCCGCGAAGCGGCGTCACGCCGACCGAGCCGAGCGCGATGCGCGCTTCGCGGCAGCGCTCGCCGTCCGGCGCCAGGGTCACGATCGCGGCGACGGCCACCGTCGCATAGTCGTCAGCGGTCCGAGGAAGAAACTTGAGAAAGGTCGCCCCGCTCGCAACCGGGAGGAGGGGCACCGTGACCGCCGTCACGAGCTCGCCCGGCTCGAGTGCGGTCTCGTAGTAGTCGCGGAAGAACTCCCCCAGCGGGAGCTCCCGGTGGCCCCGCGCTCCGCGGATCTCCACCCGGGCGCCGAGCGCCAGGAGCGTCACGGGAGGATCTTGATTCGGGTCGGCGTGCGCGAGCGCTCCACCGATGCTGGCCATGTGGCGGATCCGGACGGTCCCCACGCGGCGAAACGTCTCGGCGAGAACGGGAAGCCGCTCCCGCACGAGCGGCGAGACCTCCGCCTCTCGATGGGTGACGAGAGCGCCGAGCCGAAGGGCGCCGTTGGTCGCCTCGATCCGGTTCAGCCCCTGGACGTCGCGCAGGCTCACGAGGCAGCCCGGACGAACCAGATGCTGTCTCATCATGGTCACGAGCGCGGTGCCGCCCGCGACGACCCGCGCATCCTCGCCATGCTCACGGAGGACGGCGAGGGCTTCATCGAGCACTCGCGGGGCGCGATACTCGAAGGCGTTCACGCCCGACTCCGCTCGGCCGCGGCCCGGATCGACTCGACGATCTTGTAATAGCCCGTGCACCGGCAGAGATTCCCGACCATCCATTCCCGGATCTGCGCGTCGCTCGGATTCGGGATCGCATCGAGGAGCGCCTTGGCCGACACGACCTGGCCCGGCGTGCAGATGCCGCACTGAAAGCCCCCCGCGTCCATGAACGCCTGCTGAACCGGGTGGAGCCGCTCGTCCTCGGCGAGCCCTTCGACCGTGGTGACGGCGTGGCCGTCCGCGAAGACTGCCAGCGCGATGCAGGAGCTGATCATCTTCCCGTCCAGCAGCACGGTGCACGCTCCGCAGACACCGACGCCACAGCCTTCCTTGGAGCCGGTGAGCCCCAGATCGTATCGGAGGCAGTCGAGGAGCGTGCGGTAGGTGGGAATCTCCACCTCGTGCGACGTCCCGTTGACGATGAGGCGGATCACGCGAGTCACGACCGCCGCTCCTTTTCTTTGAGTCCGAAGAAGATCTTCTCGGCCGTGATGGGGAGGTCGAGAATGCGGACTCCGCACGCGTCGGCGACCGCGTTGGCGATCGCCGGCGCGACCGCGCTGATGCTGCCCTCGCCGATGGCCTTGGCGTTGAACGGCCCGGGCCCCACCGCGTCTTCCAGGAGCACGGTCGTGAGCGGGGGAATATCCTGAATCGTCGGGAGCTTGAAGTCACCCAGGCTGAGCGTGCTGATCTGTCCGTCTTCGGTCTTCATTTCCTCCATCAGCGCGAACCCGAGCCCCTGGATGAGCCCGCCCTCGATCTGTCCCTGGTGGCCGATGGGATTGATGATGGTGCCGACGTCGTGCGCCGTCGTGAAGTGGCGCACCGTCACCTGACCCGTCGCCGGGTCGACCGCGACCTCGGCGACCTGGGCGGTGAAGGACGTGACCGCGCCGTGCGCCTTCGCATCGTAGAAGTGCGACGCCTCCAGCGTTCGCCCCTCTCTCGCGGCGGCCTGAGCGATCGCGGACAGGGAGCGCCCGGGCTCTCCGAGCTTCGCGGCTTCCGCCTGGATCTGCTCCTTGAGCTTTTCGGCCGCGTGATACGCGGCGCGGCCGCCCGTGTGCGTGACCCGGCTCCCACCCACGCCGGAGTCGGTCGTGAAGTCGTCGGTGGTGGCGATTTCGATCTCGACCTCGTCGAGGGGCAGGCCGAGAACCTCGGCGACGACTTGACGGAGCACCAGGTGGGCGCCGGTCCCCGTGTCGGGCAGCGCGATCAACACGGACACCCTGCCGTCGCTCTCCAGGCGCACTCGGGCATTCGTGAATCCCACCCCGATGTGGCGGTGCGTCATGGCGGCGCCGCGGCCGATCCACGGCCCGGGCTTGGGCTCGGACCAATGGCTCGCCTTGAGCGCGGCCTCGAGCGTCTCGCTGGCTCGCACGTGCTCGAGATGGTGGCCGTTGGCGAGGAGATCGCCGTCGCGCAGAAGGTTCCGCCGGCGGAACTCGGCCGGATCCAGCGCGAGCTCTCGGGCGATCATGTCCATCTGCGACTCTCCGGCGAAGACCATCTGGGGCTCGCCGGGCGAGCGGGCGTGCCCGCACGGGATGTTGTTGCTATAGACGCAGAACGCTTCGATCAGGAGATGGGGAATCCGGTAGACCCCGGCTCCCATGCCGGCTCCTCCAAGATTCACGCTGGGCGCCGGCTTGAACGCGGCGTAGGCGCCACTGTTGAAGAGTGCCTTCACTCGCCGGGCGACGATCCGCCCGTCCTTGCTCACGCCGGTGCGCAGCGTGATGACGGCCGGGTGGCGCGGATTGCCCGCCATCAGTTCCTCGGTGTACCGCATGACCATCTTGACCGGCCGGCCGGTCGCGCGCGCCAGATGATAGGCGAGCGGGAGATCCATCACGGAGCCCTTGCCCCCGAAGTCGCCGCCGATGGGAGTCAGGTTGACTCGAATCTGCGAGGGCGGGAGCTGCAGCGCCTGCGACAGGAGCTCCTTGAGGCGAAAGGGCATCTTGTTCGACGCCCACACCTGGACCCGTCCATCCTCGTCGATCCCCACGACCCCCGCGTGAGGCTCGAGATAGCCCTGGTG
>WNFU01004274.1_pt1 | contig 18354 bp, 17 predicted proteins | sample 5400121 | NCBI WGS metagenome assembly WNFU01 (sample SAMN13153360, study PRJNA577476) | soil metagenome | isolation source: 100 cm soil or saprolite under grassland replicate 1 | place: USA:California | collected 2016-06-15 | reverse complement strand
TAAGTTTGGCCGAAGTTAGGTGCCTGGCCGGTCTTGGAAAGCGCTGGCGCACACACTTATTACTTTACTCCCGCCGCTGACAGTCGCCGACCTTGGCGCGGGCGAGGGGACGCTTTCGCAATTGCTGGCCAAAAACGCCCGCAAAGTCATTGCCGTCGATAATTCGCCAAAGATGGTCGAGTTCGGCGCACAGCTGGCGAAGAAGCACGGAATCAAGAACCTCGAATATCGGCTTGGCGACATTGAAGATCCGCCGATTGCTAAAAACAGTGTCGATCTGGCGATTTTGAGCCAGGCGCTGCATCATGCCATTCATCCGGAGCGAGCTATCGCGGGGGCCCGCCGCATTTTGAAACGCGGTGGTCGCCTGGCGATTCTTGATCTGTTGAGTCACCGGTTCGAAAAGGCCCGCGAACTGTATGCAGATCACTGGCTTGGCTTTAGCGAAGTGCAGTTGCATCAGCTCTTGGAAAAAAGCCGCTTCCGAGATATCGAAGTCAGCGTGGTTTCTCGAGAAAAGCAGAGTCCGCATTTCCAAACCGTCTTCGCGACCGGCGTAAAGTGAACGCTGGGGCTTCTTTGCCTGTCAATATTGTCGTAGTAGACTTAGTTGCGACCAACCCAAATCTGTAGCCATGACGGGCTTCTTCGACGAAGTGAAGCGGCGCAAGGTCTACCGCGTGGCGGCAGCCTATATCATCGCTGCCGGAGGCGCCATACAACTGGCGTCCGCTGCATTTCCGGCGTGGGAATTGCCAAACTGGGCGCTGCGCTCTGTGATCGTCCTGTTGCTCCTTGGCTTTCCAGTCGCGCTCATGCTTGCCTGGGCGTTCGACATCACTATGCAAGGCATCCAGGCAACCCCGGAAACCGCGGTGCCGGGAAGGCATCGCCGGCGTAACATAATCATGCTCTTCGCAACCGGCGTGATCATCTCCGCCGCTGCCGGGTTCTTTCTCTTGCCTCGCGTCTCAGCGCGCAAGATCGACAAGTCGATTGCGGTGTTGCCATTTGAAAATCTCAGCGACGAGAGAGAAAACGCCTACTTCGCCGACGGGATTCAGGACGACGTGCTCACGAATCTGTCGAAGATTGGCGATCTGAAAGTTATCTCGCGCACCTCCGTCATGTCGTATCGGGGAAAAGCGTCGAACGTTCGTGAAATAGGAAAAGCGCTCGGCGTCGCTACCGTTTTAGAAGGCAGCGTTCGCCGTATTGGCAATCGGGTGCGCGTAAACGTGCAATTGATCAATGCCTCGAATGACGAGCACCTATGGGCGGAAGATTACGATCGCGACTTGACCGATGTGTTCGCGATTCAAACCGACCTCGCACAAAAAATCGTGCGCGAATTGCAAGCGAAATTGTCACCAGTGGAAAAGGCGCAGATCGAGCGTAAGCCGACCAAAAATGGCGAAGCCTATCTGACATTTGTGCAAGCTCACGATTCGTTCACGCGTCCGGACAAATTTCGCGCCGACACAGAAAAGGCCGAGCAACTTTTTGAACAGGCAACGAGACTCGATCCGGACTTTGCAGAAGCCTTTGCCGGACTGGCATGGGTCCACGATTGGATGTATCACACCTTAGATCCGACCCCTGCGCGAAAGGAAAAAGCGCGAGCGGCGGCCGCCAGAGCCGTTCAGTTGCAACCGGAACTGCCTGAGGCGCACCTGGCGCTGGGTTTTTATCATTACTATTGTGAGCGCAATTACGAGGCAGCGCTGAACGAATTTGCGATTGCGAAACGAAGTCTGCCAAACTCGGCCGAAGTTTACATGGCGATTGGAGCGATTGAGCGCCGCCAAGGGAAATGGGCGCAGTCGACCGCCAATTTCGAGAAAGCGGCATCCCTCAGTCCCAAGGACTCGTTTATCCTTGTAAATCTTGCCGACAATTATCGCGCCAACAAGGACTTCGAAACCGCGGACAAGATTTTTGATCGTGCCATCGAAGCCGCACCCAACTCGCTTAGCGCGCGTGCGGAAAAGGCAATGCTTGCATTCATTTGGAAAGGAGACCTGAGCATGATGCAGAAAGACTTGGCGGATATGCCACCAGGGGTCGATCCGGAGGGGCTCGTCACGTTCGGCTGGGTGCAACTTTTCATGCTGCAACGAAAATTTCCGGAAGCTCTTGCCGCTTTAAAGCAATTGCCTCAAGCCGTCCCTCACGATGATAAGCCAAGAGAATTTTTCGAGGGTGTGATTTATACTTTTTTGAATGACAAAGAAAAGGCGCGTTCTGCTTTCGAACGGGCTCGGCCCGTCGTAGAAGAAGCGTTGCGCAAGAGCCCGGATGCTGCCTCACGACACATGACCCTCGGCATGATTCTGGCCGGGCTTGATCAAAAGGAAGCAGCCATCGCTGAGGGTAAACGCGCGGTGGAACTTTTGCCCGAGTCGCAGGATGCTTTGGAAGGACCAAAGATCACGCTTTTGCTCGCCCAAATTTACACTTGGACCAGTGAGCCAAGTCAGGCGCTTCAACTCCTCGAGCATTCGCTCAATACGGCAAATGGCGTCACGGTTCCTTCACTGAACCTTGATCCGGTCTGGGACCCGCTGCGAAGCGATCCGCGCTTTCAGGCTTTGATCGAGAGGCACGGCGCCAAAGCTTAGCGTCGGCTTCTCCTTTTCACTCTCGATAACAGTCATTGGCGCGAATGGCGGGAGAAAGATTCGCAAAGCAATGACCACTATGTGAAGTGAACGCGGCAGGCACTTTTTCTGTCTAAACTACGCTTTTGCAGTATCGTCCCATGCAAACCCAATCTCTTTTTATGACCGGTTTCTTCGAGGAGGTGAAACGGCGAAAGGTCTACCGGGTGGCGGCGGCTTACGTCATCGCGGCGGGTGGCATTATCCAGCTTGCGTCTGCTGCGTTTCCGGCCTGGGAATTGCCAAACTGGGCGCTCCGTCTCGTGATTGTGCTATTGCTGGTCGGTTTTCCTATTGCGTTAATTCTCGGCTGGGCTTTTGACTTAACGGCGCAAGGCATAAGAACAACGCCAACAGCAGCACCGCGTAGGCAGGTTCGGCGCAACGTTGTCATGTTGGCCACAGCAGGGGTGATCATGTCCGCCGCCGTCGGCTTTTTCGTTCTGCCGCGAGCTTCCGCGCATAAGGTAGATAAATCAGTCGCTGTGCTGCCGTTTCAGAATCTGAGCGACGATCCACAAAATGCTTTTTTCGCGGACGGCATTCAGGACGACGTGCTTACTAGTTTATCGAAAATAGGAGACCTTAGGGTGATTTCTCGCACTTCGGTCATGCAGTACAGAGACAAGCCGACAAACGTTCGCGACATAGGTAAAGCTCTTGGAGTTTCCAATATTCTCGAGGGCAGTGTGCGTCGTTCCGGAAACAAGGTTCGGGTGAACGTGCAGTTGATCGACGCAAACAGCGACGAACACATTTGGGCTAACGATTACGATCGGGATGTAACCGACGTTTTTGCGATCCAAAGTGATCTCGCTCAAAAAATCGCCGAAGCGTTGCAAGCCAAGCTGTCGCCGGGAGAAAAATCACAAATGGAGCGCAAGCCCACAGAAAATGCAGAGGCATACCTGGCTTTTGTCCAGGCGCACAATCTTTCATGCGCTTTTGAGGATCTCGAAAAACTAAAACAGAGCGAGCAGCTTTATGCGCGGGCCATCGAATTGGACCCGAACTTTGCCTTGGCCATCGCGCGGTACTCGCAATTGGAAAGCTGGTTTCTGCACGACATTGACCGCACACCGGAACGCCGCGAGAAGGCGCGTACCCTTGCGGAAAAAGCCTGGCAGCTACAGCCTGATCTGCCGGAGGCGCACCTGGCGCTGGGGTTCGTCTACTACTACGGGGACAACAATTATGACGCGGCACTAAGGGAATTTGAAATCGCGCAGCGCGGATTACCTAATGAGTCGGAAGTCTATCTCGCCATCGGCGCAATCCAACGACGCCAGGGAAAGTGGGCGGAGTCGACTACAAATCTCGAGAAGGCGGTCAGTTTAAATCCCAAAGACATCTGGCCGCTGCAACAGCTCGCTTTCAACTATCAGATGCTCCGGGACTTTACTAAGGCTAACCAGACCATCGATCGCGCACTGGCGCTGGATCCCAAGGCCCTCGGGCCGTGGGAGGTCAAGTCAAAGCTGGCCATCGTTGAGAAGGGCGATTTCAGCGTGGCGGAGAAAGCGTTTGAAGCTGTGAAATCGGTGCCCATGAGCAACGAGCAGAAGCTCAAAGTCGCGGGTGATCGCGCGAACGTCTTACTCTTGGAACGCAAGTATCAGGAAGGACTGCAACAAGCCGAAAGCCTGCCGGACGATCAACGCTCGGCTTTGCCAGCACACTTCTCGAGTAAGTACTATTACATTGGCTTCGCGCGAAAAGCGCTCCAAGACGACGCGGGAGCACGCGGGGCTTTCCTCAAAGCAAAAAACGCCGTCGAGGAGCAACTGAAACGGACTCCCGACAATGCGGACACGCACGTTGAGCTGGCAAAAGTCCTCGCTTTTCTCGGTGAGAAGGACTCCGCGCTGGCGGAGGCGCAACGGGCGACCGAACTGCTTCCGGAAACAAAGGACGCATTCGGAGGACCGGAAATCATGGCCGGCGTGGCAGAGGTTTACGCGATTCTGGGTCAGAACGATCGCGCGATTGAAATCCTGGATAGATTGTTGAGCCGACCGAGCGGCGTCACCGCACAGGCGCTGAAAATAAATCCAATTTGGGATCCACTGCGACGCGATCCGCGCTTTCAAGGTTTGATCGACAAATACGGTGCTAAAGCTTAGGACTTTTGTCCTTTTCTTCACCGTTGTCGCTGCCGCGCATGCGGACTGGAAGGTTCTCTCACTCGAATCGGAACCCGGTCGCGCAGGGATTGAGCATCGACACATTGTTGTAGAAAACACGGCTGCCGATCAGCGGACCGATCTCGATCTTGCGATTTTCTCCGCCAAATCGTGCACGGTGCGAGTGATCGATAATCCTGACGGACAAACACTCGCGGCGGTTATGAAGCGCGAAAAATGCGGGTGCGGAGTCAATGGTGGTTACTTCGACACAAATTTCGAGCCGCTCGGCTTGCGAATCGTAAATAAGCAAGTGATCGCGCCGTTGAGGCGCGCCCGCTTGATTACCGGGGTGTTGCTGGCGTCGCCGCGCGGGGCGCAAATCGTGCGCAGCCGTGAATTTTCGCGGCCTCAAAAAATCGCCGCTGCAATTCAGTGCGGTCCATTCCTCGTCGATGTGTCCCAGCGCGTTCGTGGTTTGAACGATTCGCAGCGGGCACGACGAACCTTTGCGGCGACAGCAACGCACGACCGCGCGTTGATCGGTGTTTGCTCGGAAGTTTCGCTCGCGGACCTGGCAACCATCCTTGCTACAACACGAATCGCCGGGGATTCAAGAATCGAACGCGCAATGAACCTAGATGGCGGTTCTTCGAGTGCATTCTGGTTTGCGCGGGAGAACGGCAGCGCGTTCTCAATTCCGGCACAAAAACCTGTGCGCGATTTTGTGGCTGTTGCGCCAAAGTAAATTGTAGGGCAGGCGCTTCGCCTGCCACGTTTTTGATTCGGCAACCGAAGTGGTTGCCCCTACAATTTTTCCGATGAGAACGTTTGGCGGATTTAGATCAGGCGATCGTTTTTTCCACGGCGAACTGCGCGGCGATGACGTGCATGTGCTGGCAAAACCGTATTGGGTCGAGGTTCAACCCACCGGCCAAGTATTGCCGCTCGCGACTTTGCATATCGACCTTCCCGTCGCGCCGTCGAAACTAATGGCAGTTGGGTTGAATTATTCCGATCACATTGCGGAGATGAAGCGGACGCCGCTGGGCACGCCGCTCATCTGGTTTAAGGCTCCGAGCTCGGTTTTGCCGGACAACGGCGCAATCGAAATTGCGTTTCCCGAACATCAAACCGATTTCGAAGCGGAGTTGGCCGTCGTCATTGGCAAGACTGCGAAAAATGTGGCGGTGGAGTGCGCGCTCGATTTTGTTTTCGGTTACACAATCGGTCTCGACATCAGCGATCGCGTTTTACAAAAGACCGAGAAGCAATTTGGCCGCTGCAAATCATTTGATACTTATACACCGATTGGGCCGTTTGTTTATGCCGACGTCGACGTGAGCGATGTTTCCCTGGAGCTTTGGCAGAATGGTGAGCTGCGACAGAGCACGCGGACGAGCCGAATGATTTATTCAGTCGCGGATGTTATTTCATTTGCGAGTCAATCGCTCACACTTTTCCCCGGCGATGTCATTTTAACCGGAACGCCCGCCGGTGTCGGCCCGATTCATGATGGAGATCAATTGGAAATAGCGATCGAAAATTGGCCGCGCCTGCGCAACAGCGTTTCGATCGCCGAGCGCGCTTCGGGCCGCGATGCTGAAGAAAGCTCAATTATTACAACTTGAAAGACTTGCCACACATCCCGGCAGTAGAGATATTTCGAATCATAGATGCGACCTCGATGCAAGGGTCGCGGAAAAAAATGAAAAGTTTTGCTCGACTCGCGACCAACTCGTCTGCGATAAGAGAAAACCTGTCTCGAAACCGCACCGGTCAGATTCAACTCCTGCTTCAACTATGAAAACACTACTTGCTACCTGTCTATGCTCACTCGCGCTTGCCCTGATTTCACTCGCGCAATCTCCGCCGCCCGCACAAGCTCCGCCTGCAGCAGGTACGAGTCCGGCTGCCGCGGCACAGCAGGCGCCTGCTACTAACGTTCCGCCAGCGCAGGCTGCAGCCCCTGGGCAGCCCGCAGCGCAGCAACCGGCAGCCCCTGGACAGCCCGGAGCGGCAGCGCAGCCCGGAGCACCAGGCGCAGTGACGAGCCCCGCACCAGCCGGCGGTGAGAGTCCTGCTGCGACCGCAGCTGCGACTGCCTCGCCCGCTACTTCGCCTGCTGCCGAAACCACCGGCGGCGTGCTCGGGAGCAATTGGTTGATCGACAAGTTTCACAAAGGCGGTCCAATCATGTGGCCGATTTTGATTGTATCAATCATCGGGCTCACCGTGGTGATTGAGCGAATTTTTTGGTGGACCGGCCGCTGGTTTCGTCGTGACCCCAAACGCATCGAGAAAGTGTTCACTGCGATTGAGCATGGCGATACCGCCGAAGCCTCCCGGCTTTCCCGCGGATCGCGCGATCCAGTTCTGCGCATGATGTGGAATGGCCTCAATCACCAGCACGCCTCGCTGCAAGGTGCATTGCAAGTCGCTGCCGGTATCGAAATCAAACGCGCCGGCCGGTTTCTTGTTGTGATGGACACGCTCGTCACGTTGGCGCCCTTGCTAGGTCTATTGGGCACGATCACCGGGCTGATCCGGTCGTTCAGCTTTCTCGGCAACGAAGAGCTGGCGGTGCAAGCTGTCACGGGCGGCATTGCCGAGGCGCTCATTGCCACGGCCTGCGGCCTCGGTATTGCCATCTTCGCTCTGATTCCGTTTAACTTTTTCACTTCCCGGGTGTCTAACTTGGAGTTCGAATTGCAGACGGCAGCCACGAACTTGGAAGTGATGTTGGGAGCACAAACCGCGGCGCGCGAACTGGACTTCGCGACGCAAGCCCCAGCTTCTGGCAAAGGCTCGTCGATTTAAAGGTATCCAATGTACGTAAGCTCGCCAATTCCACACAAGAAAGCGCGGATCGAGATTATCCCGTTGATCGACATCATGTTCTTTCTGCTTGCCAGTTTCATGATGGTGAGCTTGAGCCAGGTGCACATGAAAGGGATCAAGGTGAACCTGCCCTCGGGCGTTTCAGGTCAGACACAGACCAAGCGCGAGTACATCAGCGTCTCTGTCGATAAGGACGGTCATTACTTCTTCGACAAGGACGAAATCTCCGACACGGAACTGCTGGATCGCTTGCGCAAAGTGCACCAATCAGCCCCAGAGGCCAAGGTGTTCCTTCGAGGTGATCGGGACTCGGTTCACCTGAATGTTACTCATGCGCTTGATGTAATCCGGTCGGCTGGTTTTTATAAGATCTCATTTGAAATTAGGAGCGAAGCGCTCAAGGGGGTTCCAGGACCGCGATAATTTGCGTATGGCAACAACGGAAGTAAAACCGCTAATTTACCGGCCGCCGCCGCGGTGGTATTTCTGGACCGCTTTTGGTGCTGCATTGGCGATCCACCTCACAGCGGTTGCAGTAGCTCAAAGGCGGGAGGCACCTCCGGTGGAGCTCCCTCCGCAACCGCCGCTGGTCGTCGAGGCGGTATTGGCGCCGCCTGAGTCTACTCCCCCGCCAGAAGATATTCCGATCCCAGAGCCTCCTCCACCGCCAGAGATCAACCCGGAGTATGTCGAAGAACGAACGCCGCCACCGCGGCAACCACAAACGGCGCAAAAATTCGTGCCAATCAAAGCCCCTGGGCCGATGTCGATGTCACGAGCGAAAGCCTTAGCGTTGTATGCGCCGCGTCCGCAGTACCCGTACGAGGCGCGTTCGCGACACGTTACGGGGAGTGGAGTGATCGTCGCGCAAGTTGACGCGGCCAGCGGCAACGTTACCAGCGCTTCCGTCTCGCAAAGCACCGGAAGCCCCATACTGGATAATGCCGCCACCAGCGCCTTTCGGCAGTGGCGATTTAGACCCGGGACAGTTTCCAAGGTCAACATTCCCATCACTTTTACCATGACTGGGGCGTCGTACTAAATTCCACAATATGAGAGTACATTCGCCAGTTCCGCATAAACGAGCCCGTATCGAGATCATCCCGTTGATCGACATCATGTTCTTTCTGCTCGCTAGCTTTATGATGGTGAGCTTGAGCCAGGCTCACATGAAAGGCATTCGCGTGAATTTGCCCGCTGCGGTAGGGCCTCCGCCAAGCGGGGTGAAGGATTTTGTCTCCATAAAAGTGCTGGAGGGAAACGCTGTGTTCTTCGATAACCAATACGTGCCAGATGACCAAGTCCTGCCGCGGCTTTTTGAGCTTCACAGGGCAAATCGGGACATCAAAATCTCTATCAGCGCAACGCCGATGGCGATTTACGGTGATGTCATTGGAGTCCTCGACAAGGTTCGCTCCGTCGGAATCACAAAGGTCGGCTATCAGATTAGAGCAGCTTCTGCGCCTGCGCCTACAGGTGCTGCACCACCACCACCACCACCACCACCACCACCACCACCTGGACCTTAGGTCGCAAGAGCCGTCAGTCTTCTGCGACAGATATCCCGATCACTTTTTTATCGGCCGGGACGCGGTAGTACGAACGTGCGTAACTTTTCCAAGGCGCGAGCCCTGTGGCTTAGTTGATTTTTTTCCGCAGGCCCAAGCTCGCCAAAAGTTCGTTGGAAATCCTTTGGAACAAAAATTGGGTCGTATCCGAAGCCACGCGACCCGCGCGGTTGATCAGCAATTTGTCCCTCAACAATCCCCTCAAACACTCCGAGAACCTCGCCATTGCGCGCGAGCGCCAGCACACAATGAAATCGAGCTCGACGAGAGTCATTCTTAGCGCGAACTCGTGCAAGCTCCTCCAATAGCTTGTCGATCTTTTCTGTGTTGGTCGCATTCGCGCTGGCATACCGCGCCGAGTGTATTCCTGGTGCACCGCCAAGGGCGTCTACCTCCAGCCCTGAATCGTCGGCAACTACGAGTCCTGGCAATTTTGTTGATACTGCCAGCGCTTTGAGCTTCGCGTTCTCTTCGAAAGACGTTCCGGTTTCGATGATCTCGGAGATATCCGAATACGCGCGCAGATCGCGAACGCTGAAGTCTGATCCGAGAATATGCTGGATCTCGCGCGTCTTATGCGCATTGCGGGTCGCCACGAGAAGCCGTATCACCCTGAAATAAAATCTGGAAGCCCGGAACCCACGAGTAAAATTTCAGTTTCCTTTCTTGGGTTCCTGGGTTCTTGATTCTAATCCGATGAGTAGCGAGCGGCGCAAATCATATCCCTTCGATCAGCTCGAACCAAAATGGCAGGCCATTTGGGAAGAGCGGCAGCTTTTCCATGCGCCTAACCCTGACGAGAAAGGTTTCGATCCGGCGAAGCCGAAATTTTATATTCTGGACATGTTTCCCTACCCAAGTGGGGCAGGGTTGCACGTAGGCCATCCTGAAGGTTACACCGCAACCGATATCATCGCCCGCTACAAAAGGATGCGTGGTTTAAATGTCTTGCATCCGATGGGTTGGGATGCATTCGGTCTGCCGGCGGAGCAATATGCCGTGAAAAGCGGCCAGCACCCTGTTGTCACGACACGGCAGAACGTGGCGAAATTCAAAAGCCAACTAAAGCGGATCGGTTTTTCCTACGATTGGCAACGGGAGATCAACACGACCGACCCGCGCTATTACAAATGGACGCAGTGGATTTTTCTCCAGATCTACAATTCCTGGTTCAATCCCGACACCAAACGGGCTGAGCCGATTTCCACGTATCGCGGGAGTGATCCGGACAGCGTTCGACTCGCCTATGTTGCCGATGTCCCGGTCAACTGGTGTGCGGAGCTCGGCACAGTTTTGGCCAACGAAGAAGTCGTGGATGGCAAAAGTGAAGTTGGCGAATTCCCGGTTGTTCGAAGACCAATGCGGCAATGGATGTTGCGCATCACCGACTATGCGGAGCGATTGCTCGATGACCTCGATGAACTGGATTGGCCCGACGGAATCAAATTGCTTCAGCGCAATTGGATTGGCCGAAGCGAAGGTGCGGAAATCGATTTCAAAATTGAGAATCACGGCGCGCACGTGTGCGTGTTCACTACACGGCCCGACACGTTATACGGCGGCACGTTCCTTGTGCTGGCGCCGGAACATTTGCTCGTCGATCAAATTGTCACCGAAGAGCAATGGCCAGCTGTGCGCGAGTATCGTGAGCGAACTGCGCGCAAAAGCGAGCTCGAACGCGCCGATCTATCGAAAGAAAAAACAGGCGTGTTTACCGGCGCGTACGCAATTAATCCCGCGACCAGCAAAAAGATTCCAATCTGGATCGCGGATTACGTTTTACTCGGTTACGGGACTGGAGCGATCGGCGGCGTTCCTGCGCATGACGAACGCGATCTGGAATTCGCGAAAAAATTCGACCTGCCGATCATCGTAGTTGTTCAGCCAACACGCGACGAACCGGCCATCGGATTCACCGGCGAAGGCATCGCAGTCAATTCGCCAATTATCAATGGACTGACCAGCGCCGACGCGAAAAAGAAAATCACCGCGTGGTTGGAACAACACGGCTTCGGCAAACGCGCGATCAATTACAAGCTTCGCGACTGGTTATTCTCGCGTCAGCGCTACTGGGGAGAGCCGTTCCCGATCGTTTGGGAAAATGGAAAACATCGCGCGTTGGGTGAAAAGGAATTGCCGGTAGTCCCGCCGTCACTCGACGATTACAAACCGACCGGCACCGGTGAACCGCCGCTGGCAAAGGCAAAGGAGTGGATCCGGTATTCCGACAAGGCGCTGCGTGAAACAAACACCATGCCGCAATGGGCAGGCTCGTGCTGGTATTACCTGCGATTTTGCGACCCGCATAACGACAAGCGGTTCGTAGGCGAAGAAGCGGAACTGTACTGGATGGGTGGTGACAAGCCGGGTGGTGTTGATTTGTACGTCGGCGGAACTGAGCACGCGGTACTGCATCTGCTTTACGCGCGTTTCTGGCACAAGGTTTTGTTCGACCTCGGCTACGTTTCCAAGCCGGAGCCGTTCCAGCGCCTTGTGAATCAGGGAATCATCCTTGGTGAAGATAATCAGAAAATGTCGAAGTCGCGCGGAAACATCGTTAATCCTGATGACGTAATCGATCAGCACGGCGCGGACGCGTTTCGCTGCTACGAAATGTTTATGGGCCCGCTGGAGCAAATGAAACCCTGGAGCATGCGCGGCGTCGAAGGCGTTGCGCGCTTTTTGGCGCGCGTCTGGCGTCTCCTCATGACTGAGAACCAGGCAGGCGAGTGGGAATTATCCAGCAAGATCAAACCCGCCGATCCGAGCAAGGCGCAGCAGAAAGTGCTTCATGCCACTATCAAGAAAGTCACTGAAGATATCGAATCGTTCTCGTTTAACACCGCCATTTCACAAATGATGATTTTCGTGAACGCGTTTACCAACGCCGAAACAATTCCGTTATCAGCGATGCGCACGTTCCTGATTTTGCTGAGTCCATTTGCACCTCACATTGCATCCGAATTGTGTGAAAGGCTGAATACAAGATTCAGCGACGCACACGGCGACATGACGGAGCAGCCCTGGCCAGAATATGACGAGCGGCTGCTCGCCGAAGAAGAGGTTGAAATCGTAATTCAAATAAATGGGAAACTGCGCGATCGAATGAAGATGTCGATTCTTGCAACGGAGCAAGAGCTGAAAACTGCCGCGCTGTCGAGCCCGAAAATTCAAGATCGAATCGCCGGTAAGACAGTGCGCAATGTGATTGTAGTGCCGAAAAAATTGGTCAACATCGTCGTATGAAGAAGATCTGGAACGAATTCAAAGAATTCGCCGTAAAAGGTAACGCGGTTGATCTCGCGGTCGGTGTCATTATCGGTGCGGCCTTCGGTTCAGTGATCACTTCGCTGGTGAAAGACGTGGTCATGCCGCCGATCAGTGTTCTCACCGGCGGACTCGATTTTTCAAATAAATTTCTCATTCTTCGAGCGGCCAAGGATGGCTCGAGCGCATTCAATACTCCCGCAGACGCCGCGAAGGCCGGAGCGATCACCTGGAATTACGGCAACTTCATTACGCTGGTGATCAATTTTCTCATTGTCGCGACCGCTATCTTCCTTCTGGTCCGGCTGATCAATCAATTGAGACGACCAGCGGAAAAACCAGTCGACGAGAAAGAGTGTCCGGCGTGTGCGATGAAGATCCCTATTAAGGCAACGCGCTGTCCTCATTGCACGAGCGAGCTTACCCAAACAGCCACGCGCTAGCACTCTAGCTGCTATCATTAACCAGCTTGCGAGACACACTCAGAACCTAGCTCAATTCAGCGGCCCTAGGGAATTTTTGCAAATTATTGCTTGCCCATCCCTACTTGGGCTGCTATGGAGGGCCCGATAATGCGATGCCTTAACCTAGCGGTCGCAGGAGCTTCAGCTTGTTTAATCGTTGGCTGCGCCACGCAGTCGAAGCCGACTCTCACCAGCGGACGTCGCATACCAAACGTGCGTACTACCGCGTATACCCATCTTGAGGGGGGAAGCGGCCGTCGTAACGCGCTCGGCGAATATTTGTCCGGCCGACACATGATGAGTGCTGCTTCCGACTGGTCACGATATCCGCTCGGAACACGGTTTCGAATCGCCGAGACGAACGAAGAATATGTTATCGACGACTATGGGAATGCGTTGATCGGCACCGACACCATTGACCTTTATAAGCCTAGCCGGCTAGACATGAAACAGTGGGGCGTCCGGCACGTGGACATCGACATTTTGCAATGGGGTTCCGAGGAACAAAGTCTGAAAGTCCTCGCTGCGCGCTGCAAACATAGTTGCGTACGGAAGATGGTCGCAGCCCTTGAGAAAAAGAAGGGCAAAACCGTCGCTCAATCTTCTTCTACTCGCACTTCGCTTTGAGTTAACGCGAGTCGCGCAGCATTTTCCCCGCCGATGAGAATCTTCGTTGTTGGCGGCGCGGGTTACATTGGCAGCGTTTGCGCCCAGCTTTTGCTCGATGAAGGCCACGAAGTTATCATCTTCGATAACCTGAGTGAAGGGCATCGGCGCGCAATCGATTCGCGGGCCAACTTCATCCGGGGCGACTTGGCCAGCCGCCTGGAAATTGACGCTGCGCTTTCCATCGCGCGGCCAGACGCGGTGATGCATTTCGCAGCATATGCACTGGTCCCCGAATCAATGCGCGATCCGTCCAAATACTTTCGCAACAATATTTCCAACGGCTTGAACCTGCTGGACGCCATGCTGAAAACGGGCGTTCGAAGGATCATTTTCTCATCGACATGCGCGATTTTCGGGCCGCCCGAGCGGGTGCCGATCGATGAGAGCGCGGTGCCGCGTCCGATCAGCCCATATGGTGAATCGAAACTGGCTTTCGAAAAAATTCTGCGCTGGTACGACCAAATACATGGTTTTAAATTTGTTTCATTGCGTTATTTCAACGCAGCCGGTGCCACCGAGAATTTCGGCGAAGACCATCGGCCGGAGACACATTTGATTCCCACCGTGCTGAAGGTCGCGCTCGGTCAAAGACCGAATCTCGAAATTTACGGCACTGATTATGAAACACCCGACGGTACCTGTATTCGCGACTACATCCACATCGTCGATCTTGCGCACGCGCACATTCTGGCGCTCGGTGCAGCCAACAGCGGCTTCTACAACCTTGGGACTGGAGGCGGCTCGAGTGTTAAGGAGGTAATCGCAGCCTGTCGCAAAATCACCGGCCGACAGATCGACACGATTGAAAACCCGCGCAGACCTGGCGATCCGCCGCGGCTTATCGCTTCCTCGGCAAGAATCAAAAAGGAGCTTGGTTGGCGACCACAGTTCCAGTCGCTCGACGCCATCATCGAGAGCGCTTGGGCATGGCATCAGAAGTTTCCACACGGCTACGGCGAGTAAACCCGAACGCCGCAGCTGCCGGAGGCGTTTCGTTCATTAGCTATTCATCGCGCTAGAAACAGCTGCTTCGACCGATGCGATTTCCAGATCACTGAGCTTCCGGCTTTGCGCGCTAAGAACTCGTACGTTGTTATTCCTGGGCGCCCACACATTAGGATCAGTCGGACCAAAAAGCAGAACGCAATTTGCGCCTGCGGCTGCGGCGAGGTGCGAAATTCCGCTATCGTGCCCAATAAAAATCGAGCGCTCAAGCACTGCGGCCAGATGAGGCAGTGGTAAATTTTTTGCGAAACGGACCTGTCGATTTTTCCACGCGTGTTCCAATAGCTCCGTCTGTTTTTTGTCCGCTTCGCCTGAAATTACGACAAGCGAAGGCAATTTTTGCGGCTGCCCGCCCTTGTAGTCGACGAGTGGGAAGCCGTCGTTTCGCGAAAATAGCTCCAACCAATTTCCCAGTGGCCAATTCTTTTCAGTGCTGCCGCTTCCCGGATGAATGGTGAGAACTGGTTGCTGCAAATTTTGGAGAAACTCCCGGGCGAACTGTCGATCCTTTATTGAGGGGAAAACTTTTTGAGTAAGATCGCCGACTCTGATTCCCAGCTCTTCGATCGGCCGCGCAAGTTGGCGCGCGGCGTGGTCGAGGGTTTGGACGATCTTGGCTGGCCCGCAAAAGAAATTTTCAACACCACACCGGCGCACGTTGTTTTCAAAGATGCGGTCCGGATCATAAAGATAACTAATGATCAAATCGAAACTGGCGAAATAATTTGCCAACTCCGCTGGCAATTCCGAATTCCTGGCGAAGAAGCTCGAGAGCGGTCCGTATTCGATCGAGCGTACTGCTTGCGCGTAAAATCGCTTTTCGGCAAGCACCGCAATGTGTTTGTAACCAAGAATCTCCATGTATGCCTGCGGACAAGCGTCGCGCAGAGCCTTGAGCGTCGGCAACGTGAGAATAAAATCGCCGATCGCGCCGCCACGGATCACCAGAATGCGCTTCATACACATTTACTGTAGCGGCGCTCTGTGAATGCCGAAAAGATTCGTGAGACACTACAACTGCCAAATCGAAAAATCCCGGAGTGAAACTTGCCCGCGTCATCGGCGGTCGCACACCACGGCTATGGTTTCTAATACTGAGTAAACGCGAACCTGAGAATCACACCGCCATAGATCAAGGCGATAGCGTGCAAACAGCGCCAGCGAAAAACGCTGCGCGTGCTCCAGTTGATTTGATCGCGAAGAACATAGGGGATCGCGACCCAAAACAGACCGGCAACGATCAGCAGATAAGCGAACACCGTTATGAGCAACCGGCTGGTTTCGTAGCGCAGAAAGGCGGCATCGAGCAGCGGCTCCGCCGCGAGCAAACAAAGAATTCCAAGCGCGCGTACTGCGAGAAATTCGTCGACGAAACGTAGGGCGAGCACGTAACCGATTGGCAACGCAATGAGGAGCGGCCGGCGAAAACCGGAGAATTCGCCCATCTGGATCGTGTAGAGCAGCCAAAATGTCCAAACAAGACAAACGGTGAGCAGGATAACTCCCGTAGTCCTAGAGCGCGGAAGCCGCTGCACCACACGAGCGAAGCTCGGTTTTATTAATCCGAGCAAACCCATTAAAACGAGAAATGCTCCTGCGATGATTCCGACGGTGTGCAAGGAGAGATCGTAAATCATGCGGCGAGCTTCGCTAATGGGGTGTGAGTTTGGGTAAGGTGGCGCAAGTTTTCAACTTGTGATTGAACGCGCCGGAGAACCTCAAAAAGTTGCCAGAGTAGCACATGCCTCTGGCTTTCGCTCTAACGAAAGCACGCCGGAGACATGCGCTTCCCTAATTGGCGTGCCATACAAGCTGAACCCGTTGGCCTGCTCGATTCGGACCTTGACCAGTTCTCCAATCAGTCTGTCGCTGCCTTCAAATACGACAATTTTGTTGGTGCGCGTTCGCCCCATTAAGCGGGCGGGATTGGTTTTGCTGGGGCCTTCGCAGAGCACTTCCACACATTGGCCGACCAGCCGTTCGAGACTTCGGCGATTCGATACGTTTACAACTTGGAGCAAATCCTGATTGCGCTCTTCCCTGGTGCGCTCTTCGATTTGATCCAGCATGTCCGCAGCCGGCGTGCCACGCCGCGGCGAATAGCGAAAGACGAAGGCGTTATCAAATTGGATTTTGTCAACCAAATCGCGGGTCTGCTTGTAATCGTCTTCTGTTTCTCCCGGAAAGCCGACGATAATGTCCGTCGTAATCGCGATGCCGTCTCGCGCCCGCCGAATTCGCCTCACAAGATCGAGGTATTTTTCTGCCGTATACGCGCGGTGCATCGTTTTCAGAATCTTATTGGAGCCAGATTGCAACGGCAGATGGACGTGCTCGGCGAGTTTCGGTAAACGCGAGATCGCGTCGATCAAGTCGTCGCGGAAACCGATCGGGTGCGGCGAAGTGAAGCGGAGCCGCTCGAGCCCGTTGACGTCGTGAACGGCTTCGATCAACTGCACAAACGGAGATTTATTGTCGATCTTCGGAAATTCGTGGCGGCCGTAAAGATTCACGATTTGCCCCAGCAACGTGATTTCTTTAACGCCCCGCGAAACTAGATCACGCACTTCGCTCACGATATCGTTGATAGAGCGGCTGCGCTCCATCCCTCGCGTCTGCGGAACGATGCAAAATGTGCAGTGCATGTTGCAGCCCTGCATAATCGAGACGAATGCCGTCGCCTGTCGCGGCGTGACAGATTGATCGCGGATTGTCGATTGCGAGCCACGTTCCTCCGCGACATCAACAATCGAAAACCGCAAATCGTCCATCGCCTGACTTGAATGATAGGACGCGCACTCCGTGCGCGCCGCTTTCTTGGCCACTAGTTCCTCGACGTAATCCGCCACTCGGTGAAATTTCTGCGTACCGACGACAAGATCGACATGCGACAGGCCTTTGAGCAGTTCGTCACCGCGTGCCTGGGCCATGCAACCGAGAAACCCAAACACAACGTGCGGCCGCTCTTTAGCCAGTCGCCCCAGCATTCCCATTTTCCCCAGCGCCTTCTGGTCAGCCATATCGCGCACGCTGCACGTGTTCAGAAGCACAACGTCGGCTTCTGACTCTTTTGAGACCCGCTCGTACCCGCACGCCATGAGCGAGTGCGCAACCTGTTCCGAGTCGCGCTCGTTCATCTGGCAACCGTAAGTTTTGATAAAAAATTTCGGCATGAAGGAGTCAAAATAATACACGGCCACAATGCCTTCGTCCAAGACACGCCATGAATTTCACGAATTCACACCAATTTCATGCAGCGTTACGAGATTCGTGACAATTCGTGTAATTCGTGTCTTAAATCCCCGGCATGCCGATCGCGAAAGACGAGCCTCCAGCAATTGGAATCATTGGTGGCAGCGGTTTGTACCAGATGGAGGAATTACGCGACACGACTGAACACAGGATCGATACACCGTTTGGATCGCCATCGGATGCTCTGATTGGGGGAAAATTACGCGAGCGTCAGGTTTACTTCTTGCCGCGGCACGGTCGCGGGCATCGGATTCTGCCGCACGAAATAAATCACCGCGCCAACATTTACGCACTTCGCTCGTTGAACGTTCGCTGGATCATTTCAGTGGCGGCGGTCGGCAGCTTGCAGGAAAAATATGCGCCGCGAGATCTGGTCTTACCGTCGCAGTTTTACGATCGCACCAGTCAACGGGCGGCACATACATTTTTCGGCGAAGGCATTGCGGCGCACGTTGGATTCGCCGAACCGATCAGCGCGAACCTGCGCAATCTGTTGGCTGAATCG
>WNFU01006523.1_pt1 | contig 18359 bp, 18 predicted proteins | sample 5400121 | NCBI WGS metagenome assembly WNFU01 (sample SAMN13153360, study PRJNA577476) | soil metagenome | isolation source: 100 cm soil or saprolite under grassland replicate 1 | place: USA:California | collected 2016-06-15 | reverse complement strand
ATCCACGCCGTCGACCACGTCTCGACCGATCGAACCTGGGAGATCCTGCGCGCCCTGGCGGGCGAGCTGGACCACTTGGAGGTTCGACGCTCACGGCGCTCGGCGATCGCGCACCGGCTGCTCGCGCCGTATGCGGGCAGCGACACGTGGGTGATCGGAGTGGACGGCGACGAGCTCTACGACCCAGCAGGCCTCGCGCAGCTTCGCCGCGATCTGCTCGAGGGCGCCCACTCCGACGTGTTCAGGCTGAAGGCTCACGTCCTGAATTGCAACGAGCTCGACATCTCCGGGGGGACGGCGTCGGGCTGGCTCGCGCCACCGTCGCGCCCCATCACGAAGCTGTTCAACTTCGGCGCCGTCGAGTCCTGGGGAGAAAGTCCTGACCCCCTTCAGGCCGGAAACGTCGTGTTCAAACCCGAGCAGCACTGGGAGTCGCGTCGGGATCTGGCGGCCGACACAACCTGGGACACCGATCCGCTGCGGTGCCTCCACGTCTGCTTCCTGCCACGGTCGAGCGCCGAAAGCGGGACCGCGCGCCTGAACCTCGACGAGTCGGGCCAGTACGACCGGGGGCCGGTTGGGGCATTGAAGCGGCTTGCCCGTCGCTCGGCGCGCGGACGGGATGCCACGAACTGGAAGCGCGAGTGGTACGCCCGCGGCGAGCGCGTGGCGATCGACGCCGCCCCGTTCCTCGGCCGCTAGGGTTCGCGCCGTGCACCGGACACGAACAAAGTTCGCCGCACGAGTGCATCGCGTAGCCAGCGGGCTCGAGCGACGTACGAGCTGCACGACCGGCTGCTCGCGAACCGCGCCAGCAGGCGGCGCTACGCGCACGAGCCGCCGGCTCTCGACGAGAAGCAGCGGGGCATCCTGGATCGCCTGCGTGACGAGGGGTATGCCACGCTGCCACTGCGCGACCTGGTCTCGGACCCGACGATCTGGAACGAGCTCGAGCAGGATGCCGAACGGTTCATCGCAGACACGGAGGCCGGCCTGGCTCGCGAGCAGGAGGGAGGCGAGTCGACGCTGCGTCGCAGAGCGGGAAAGGAGTTCGTCGTCCGGAAGTACTCATCCGGCGTCCAGCTCGGCCTCGAGGACCCGTGGCTGCGGCTAGGCGCAAATCCCCGCTTGCTCGACATCGCGAACGCCTACCTCGAGATGTGGTCGAAGCTCGAGTACGTCGACGTTTGGTACACGCCGCCCGCAGGCAGCGACGAACGCCGCTCGTCGCAGCGCTGGCACCGCGACTTCAACGACCGCCATCTGCTCAAGGCATTTCTCTACCTAGTCGACGTCGACGAGGAGGCCGGGCCGTTCGAGTACGTTCCGCGTAGCGCGCCAGGAGGCGAGCTGGAGGCCCACTGGCCGTGGCGTCCGCTCGGCGACAACTACCCGCCCGAGGACGAGCTCGCGGAGCGAATCGGCGATCGTGCGGTCACCTTCACAGCGCCGAAGGGCACGCTGATCTTCTGCAACACGTCCGGCTTCCACCGCGGCGGCTTCGCAAGCGGCAAGCCGCGAGCGCTGGCGACCTTTACCTGGGACTCGCCGGCCTCGCTGAAAGCGCTCTCGGAGCGCAACTATGCCTTCGTTCCGAGCAACGGCGCGGCGCTGACCGAGGCGCAGCGCTACGCGCTGACGTAATTGGCACCACCGAGTTCGCTCGCGGAGGCTCAGCGTTACGTCGCAACCAGTCGCGCCAGCGGCGAGCTCCAGCTCCAGCTCGAGCTCTTGAAACTCGAAGGGTGCGTGCCGCGGTCGCAGGTCCTGGAGGTGGGGTGCGGCTGCCTCAGTGCTGGCTTGCCCGTAATGCGATACCTCGACCGCCATCACTATGTCGGCATCGAGCCCAACCGCTGGCTGCTCGACGCGGCGATGACCGATTGGCGCGTGCGCGTCGTCGTCGCGACCAGCCGGCCGCCGTTCCTAGGGCGAACCGACTTCGACGCGAGCAGCACGGGGCGCGTGTTTGACTACGTGCTCGCCCACTCGGTCCTCTCCCACTGTGCACACCGGCAGCTGGAGGAGTTCATACGCAACGTGGCACGCGTCTTGCAGTCACAGGGACGAATTCTCGCGTCCATTCGACTGGCTGAGGGCAATGCCTACGGAAGCCCGGGCGCGCCGGACGGCGACGACTCGATGGACGCCGAGTGGCAGTATCCGGATGTTTCTTGGTTCAAATTTGACACGGTGGAGCGGGTAGCCGCACAACACGGCCTGACGGTCGTCGTCAAGCCCGAGTACACACAACGCTTCATCTCCCGTCGGCCACGCGAGATCCATGACTGGCTTGTTTTCTCGCATTAGGCGAGGCCGGCTCGGCATGCTCCGCCGAACTGTCCTTGAGGACAACACCGTACCGATCCCATTCGCGAGGGACGTCCTCGAAAGAGGCGAGTTCGAACACGACTGGTTCACGGTCCACATACCGGTCTGGGATCGCCTGCTCCAGCCGCTCGAGCAACGGGCTGCGCGTGTCCTGGAGCTCGGCTCGTTCGAGGGTCTCTCGGCCTGCTACCTCCTGTGGCGGCTCCCCGACGCGCACGTCACGTGCGTAGACACGTTCAACTGGTTCGACATCGCCGACCTCGAAGGACGGTTCGATCGAAACGTTGCACTTGTCGATCCGACCCGCGTCCGCAGGCTCACCGGCCGCACCTCCGACGTGCTGCCACGGCTCGTCGATGAGCAAGCGACCTTCGACTTCATCTACGTCGATGCGTCGCACATGGCCCTCGACGTCCTCTCCGACGCAGCGCAAGCCTGGAAATTGCTCGCCCCCGAAGGTCTGATCGTGTTCGACGACTACGGACTGGACTACGAGGACCCGATGCTCAGTCCGACTCGTGCGATCGACGCCTTCCACACGGTCGTTGCGAGCGACGCCGTGCGGGTGGATGCAGGCGGACAGTACGCCCTGCGGAAGAGCTAGCCGGGCCCGCTCAGGATCCGCTCTGGATCCAACCTGGCGCGCACGGGGTGAAAGGCGCGCCAGCCGTCCGGTTTCGCGAGTTCGGCCTGAATGGCGCTCAACTCGATCTCCTGACCGCGGAAGTGGAAGAAGGGATCCTCGCGCTCGCCTCGCCACGGACCGCGAAGGCACGTATCGGCGAGCGGGAAGCCCAGGATCTGGGCGAACAGCGGCAGGCGGAGCTCATCGTGGGACAGAAGAGGCGGGTCGATGTCGGCGTACGCCTCGATGAACGACCGGGGGAAGCACGGCCCGGGGCCGACGCAGCCGTACGGAATCCCGTCGTATCCCCACTCGGTGCGCGCACGGGCGAGCAGCGTTTCCCACTCCCGGCGGCTCTCTTCGCGTCGCAACCATGTCCACTCCGACTCGAGCTCCGAGACCGGGGTCAGAGCGGTGAGGCCGACGGCTCCTTCGGGGACCGAGGCGTACAGCGTCTCCAGCGGCTCGAGCAGCAGGAGGTCCCACTCGACCAGGTGGAGCACGTCGAAGGGAATCTTCGATCCCACGTCGCGGTACCACGCAGCCACCACGAAGTCGAGGTCCATCCAGTAACGGGCGCTCGTGCGCGACGCGTAGAGCCCGTCGAGCCCGACCAGCTGCTTGCCGGCGAGGCGGAGCAGGAACTGGTCTCCGCCGCAGACTCCATAGACCCGAACTCCCGGGTTCAGCGTGCGTAGCAGGGACACCTTCGAGCGGCAGACAAGCGGTGCCTTGTGGAACCGGAGGAGGATCAGCCGCTTCAACCGACGCGTTCGACCGACCACTCCAGGCGCGGCCGCACGACACCGCTGATCTGGCCGGTGAAACGCCCTCGCGCGCTGTCCCCATCGCCGGGGTCGAAAACGGTAAACAGCACGGCCTCGTAGCGCGCAGCGCGCTGGTGGAGCTTCGGCGAGCGCAGCGTACATACGGCGACGTCAACCGTCGTCGTCCCTTCATTAAGGAGGTTCCCGGAAATCCACGCTGTCGCCGTGTAGAGGCCCGGCTCCGAGGAATCTTCTGCATGCGACGCGACGTCCATCGCGTTGAACGCGATGTCGCTGCGGCGGTCGCGGACTCTGATCTTGGTGAAGACGCCAGGCCCCGGTCGAAGGACGCGATACCGAATCTCGATCCCGATCGGATCGCGGGCGTCGACCGCGTCCGTCGTGTTGTCGTCCTCGTCGATCGCCCGAACGGCAAGGAGCCGCACGAGGTCGTCGCCGGGTGCGGTCTCGTCATCTGGCCACGAGATGTGGGCGCCGCTCGCGTACGACGTGCTGTGCAGGTAGTGCGTCACCACCTGATGCGCGGCGACGGAGAACGCGAGCCGCACGTGCATCCCGCTCGAATAGCGCTTCACTGGCGTGTCGATGAACTTGTCGATCCCGGAGAACTCGACGATGTCGCCCAGCTTGCGCTGGATCTCGCGGCGCTTCATGCCAAGGATCGACCCGTTGAGAAAGACGTTCTCCCGGCCGGTCAGCTCCGGGTTGAAGCCAGTGCCGACCTCGAGCAGGCTCCCGACACGCCCGCGAATCACCGCTCGCCCCGAGGTTGGCGTTGTGATCCGGGTCAGGATCTTCAGCAGCGTCGACTTGCCTGCGCCGTTGCGTCCGATCACGCCGAGAACCTCTCCTTCCTGGACGTGGAAGCTGACGTCGCGGAGCGCCCAGATCTCCTGTCGCTCTGGCGGTCTCTCGCGACCCGTCAGCTGAGCGGTTGCGCGGACCAGGGAGTCACGCAGCGTGCCGTAGGCCGCCTGCATCTGCCCGATGCGGTAGCGCTTTGAGAGCTCGTGCGCCTCGATCGCGAGCGGCATCAGATCGTGTCCGCGAACCGCGGCTCGTAGGTCCGGAAGACGGCAAGGCCGACGGCGAAGATCAGCAAGGCCATTGACACGCTCACGGTCGTCCGACCCCAGTGCGGCGCAGCCTCGCCGAGGATCGCCCAGCGCCAGCCCGCGATCACGGCCGACATCGGATTGAGCGAGAAGATCCACTGCCACTTCGTCGGAATCTGGTTCAGGGCGTACATCACCCCGGAGACGAGCGGCAGAATCTGGAGGAAGACCGGGAGCATGTAGGGCACGTCGCGCCAGCGCGCCGCGAGCGTCGACAGCAGGAAGCCGATGCCGAGGGCGGTGACGAACGCCAGCAGGAGGAACGCGGGCGCCAACGCGACCGCGGCGCTGTCGGGCCAGGTTCCGTAGATCCCCATCAGCACCAACAACACCGGCAAGGCGATGAGGAAGTCGACGATCGGCACGACCACGGCGGCGAGCGGTAGGAGGGCCCGGGGGAAGTACACCTTCGTGACGAGCGACAGGTTCGACACGAGGCTCGTGCTCGACGAGGTCACCGCCGAGACGAAGTACTGCATCGGGATCACGCCGGCAGCTGTCAGGCTGGGGTAGGGCGTGTTGCCGTGCGGGAAGCTCGCGAACTTGCCGAAGACGATCACGTACACCGTCGTCGTCATCGCCGGGACGAGCACCGCCCAGGCGACGCCCAGGAACGTCTGCTTGTATCGGACGACGATGTCGCGCCAGACGAGCCTGAACAGGAGCTCGCGGTAGTGCCACAACTCACGGAGGTCGAGGTGCGGCCAGCGCTTCGCCGGCCGGATGACGACGGTGCGGCGGTCGGGCCGAAGATGCTGCTCGTCGTCTGCGGCTTCCGCGACGATTTGCTCGCTGGGCGGTTCGAGCTTGGTCTGGCTCACCCGGGCGATGCTAGATGAGCCTGCCGCCGACACGTACGATCGACGCATGCGCCTCCATCGCCCGGGTGTCCGGACGCGCCTGCGGACGGGTGCGCGCCAGCTGATGGAAACGCCGCACTGGCTTGTCCTGCGCCGGCTCGGCAAGAGCCAGCCGCCGGAGTACCGTGACTACCTTGCGACCCAGCTGCGCCGGACGCTGTCGAAGCGCGAGACAGACCCCGGCGTCGGCGCGGTGACGTTGATCAACCGGGTCGCGGACGCCCAGCCGTCGGGCGGATCGGTGCTCTGCGTCGGGTGCCGCAATGCGCTCGAGCTCGACCGGTTTCGGGAGCGCGGCTTCGAGGACGTCGTCGGCATCGACGTGTTCTCCCAGCGAGAGGACATCCTCGTCATGGATATGCACCAGATGTCGTTCTCCAACGACTCGTTCGACGTCGTCTACGCGTCGCACTCGCTCGAGCACTCGTACGACGTCGGTCGAGTCGTGCGCGAGATCGGTCGCGTCGCGCGTGACGGCGCGGTCGTCGGCGTCGAGGTGCCTGTCCGGACGCAGCGCAGCGCAGCCGATCGCGTCGTCTTCTCGGGCCTTGAGGAGTTGCGCGAGGTCTTCGGCCGGAAGATCGGCGAAGAGCTGCTGGGCGAGGAGCAGCCCCCGCACGCTCCGACGAACGAGCAGGGGACGGACGTGGCAAGGCTCGTCTTCAGGCTGCGGAAAGAGCGCTAATGCCGACGGTGTTCTTCGCCTTCCGGGACGCGCCGGACCGACGAGCTGCGCTCCGTTCGCCGGGAGTGCTCGACCGGTACCGCCTGTTCGGCCTCGACGAGGTCCGGGAGCGCGGCGCGGAGGTGTGTCACAACCTCGAGCGCGCCGGGCCGCCGGTGTGGGCGCGCGTACTGGGAAAGCTCACGAACACGCTCGTGGACTTGCTGGGCGGATACGGCGGCGACTTCGCATCGGCTTTTGCCTCCCTGCGTGCCGCGAAGAGGGCGGACGTCGTGTTTGCGACCGCCGACACGCTCGCTCTTCCGTTGCTGTTACTGAAGCGCGCGGGTCTCTTGGGGCCGCCGCTCGTATACACGCCGATCGGGCTTCCCGAGCGGCTGACTCAGGTGCGGCGGCGGCGTCTCTATGCGAGCGCGCTTCGCTGTGCGCACACGATCGTCACGTACTCGCGAGCCGAGGCGGACTGGCTCCGCGACTGGATCGGTTCGGACGCGCCCGAGATCGTCTTCGTGCCGTTCGGCGTCGACACCGAGGCGTTCCGTCCTTCTCACAGCACGCCTGACATCGACGTCGTCGCAGTCGGCGCCGATCCGCGCCGCGACTTCGAGCTGCTGAAAGCGGTTGCGCTGCGCCGGCCTGAGCTCACGTTCCGGATCGTCGCGACGAAAGAGCAAGTCATGGCTCTTGGAGCGTTGCCGGCACACGTGGCGGTCGAGAGCGACATCTCGCTCGAGGAGGTACGCGACCGGCTCGCGCGCGCCCGCGTAGTCGCACTGCCCGTACGCCCGAACAGCTACAGCGGCGCCACGACGGTGTTGCTGCAGGCGATGGCGCTGGCGAAGCCCGTCGTCGTCTCCCGCACGGACGCGATCGCCGATGGCTACGGGCTGGAGGACGGCGTCAACTGCCGGCTCGTCGACCCCGGCGACCCCGATGCATTCGAGCGGGCACTGCTGGACGTACTCTCCAACCCAGGTGACCTCGGCGTCCAGGGCCGCGAAATGGTCGAGCGCGACTTCAGTTGGGGGCAGTACATCGACGCGCTTTGGGACATTCTGTCCCGAGCATGGGAGCGCGAGCCCTCGTAAACACAGTGCTGCGGCGTGCGCAGACCGAGCGCGACTGGGTCACCTCGCGCTGCCACCGCAGCGACGTCGCCGTGTTCCACGAGTTCCACCGGCCTCCGTACGGCGGCGGTAACCAGTTCCTGCTCGCGCTCGTCGGCGAGCTTGAACGGCGTGGACTCTCCGTGGAGAAGAACCGGCTCTCGGGCGGGACGCCGGCGTGCCTCTACAACTCGTTCAACTTCGACTTCCGCCGCTTGCGGCGGTTCGCGCGCGACGAGGTGCGCATGGTGCACCGTGTCGACGGGCCGGTCGGCGTCTACCGCGGCTTCGACGACGGCACCGATCGCCGTATCGCTGCGATCAACGAGCTCGCCGACACGACCATCCTCCAGTCGGAGTTCAGCCTCGCCAAGCATCGCGAGCTAGGGCTCGAGCTGCGCAACCCAGTCGTCGTGCGCAACTCGGTTGACCCGGCGATCTTCCATTCGCCGGCTCAGCGCGAGCGCCACGAGCCCCTGCGCGTCATTTCGACGAGCTGGTCGGGCAACCCGCGCAAGGGCAGAGACATCCTCGCGTGGCTCGATCGCAACCTCGATCACGACGCGTTCGAGGTCACGTTCGCCGGCAACACGGAACAGCAGTTCGAGCGGATTCGCGTCGTCGGACCGCTCGCCTCCGAGCCGCTCGCCGACGTGTTGCGCGCGCACGACATCTACCTCGCCGCGAGCCGCGACGACCCGTGCTCGAACGCGCTGCTCGAGGGGCTCGCCTGCGGTCTGCCGGCCGCGTTCCTCCGCTCCGGTGGACATCCGGAGCTCGTCGGCGAAGGCGGCATCGGCTTCGACGAGCCGGAGGAGCTCCCCGGTGTGCTCGCGCGCCTGCGCGACGAGCTGGAGGAGCGGCGGGCGCGCATCGAAGTGCCGTCGCTCGCGGACGTTGCCGACCGCTACCTCGACGCGCTGTCGGTGTGAAGTACTCGAAGCTGTTCGTGGTTGGCGATCGGCTCGGCTGGTCGATCGACGACGACCGTGCTCGCCTCGTCGCGACGGCGCGGCGGCTGGGGTACGACGTCGGCTCGAACGCGTTCTTGCGCTTTGCGCGGCGGCAGTCCGTCTTCCAGCACAACCACTTCAACGCCTTGCAATCCCGCTGGCTCGACACGTCGCACCGACTGGGCCTGAGCTACTTCCACGGTCGCCCCGGCACACCGGGCTACCCGGAGTTCGACCGCGCCTACGCCGCGCTCCGCCGACATGCCGGCCGAATCGATCGGGTCCAGGTCACGCACGCCGAGATGCACGAGCTCGTCGTCGGCGCAGGTGTCGATGCCGACCGGGTCTTCACGATCCCGATCGGCGTCGACCTCGAGCACTTCCCGTTGGGGCCAGAGCGGTCGGGGCCCCCATTCGTGATCGGATCGTTCGTCAAGGACGGTGTGGGCATGGAGGACGGCGTCCAGCCCAAGCTGTTGAAGGGGCCCGACACGCTTGTCACGGTCGTCGAGCGCCTGCTGGAGGCCATCCCGGAGCTCTCCGTGTTGCTCACCGGCCCTGCACGCGGCTACGTCCGGCGCGAGCTCGAGCGTCTGGGCATTCCACACAGCCACGCTCTGCTGTCCTCACGAGCTGAGCTGGGTCGAACGTACCACGGCGTCGACGTCTGCCTCGTGACCTCGCGTCAGGAGGGTGGCCCAAAGGCGGTGCTCGAGGCGATGGCGAGCGGCGTTCCGCTCGTCTCGACGCGTGTGGGCCAGGCAACCGAGCTGGTCCGGCACGGTGAGAACGGGCTGCTCGCCGACGTCGACGACGTTGACGCGCTCGTCGCAGCGGTCGAGCGCGTGCACGGTGATGCAGAGCTCCGTCGCCGGCTGCGCACTGCCGGCCGCGCAACCGCGGAGGCGCACGCCGAGGAACGACTCGATCCGCTCTGGGCTCGACTGCTGGAAGGCTTCGTGCGACGTGCGGATTGAGCGCTACGCTCGCGCGGCTCGACGCTGGGCGCATTTGCTGGTGCGCAGGCGGGCGGCGGCCGGGACTCGCGTGTTCTACGGCCATGACCTCGTGCCTGAGCCGGGGGATGCCGTGGCAGGTGGATCGGGGAAGTTCCAGCGGCTTGCACAGCGCTTCCCAAACAGCCCTGAAGACTTCTCGCTGCTGTACCTCGGGTCGACGTGGTTGCCGCGGGATCTCCGGCCGCTGTTGTCGCTCGCGCGCCGGCGGCGTACCCCGATCGTCGTCAACCAGAGCGGCGTGGCGTATCCGGGTTGGGCCGGGGCAGAGACTGAGCGGCTCAACGTCCAGTTCAGGCGTGCGCTGCTTGCTGCGGATCACGTCCTCTACCAGAGCGCGTTCTGCAAACGATCGGGTGACGAGTTCCTCGGTACGCCGCGCGGATCCTGGGAGGTTCTTTACAACGCCGTCGACGTCGAGCATTTCTCGCCGGACGGATCCTCGCCGCGGGAGGAGTCCGTCCTGCTGCTCGGCGGAGACCAGACACAGGCGTATCGGCTCGAGGTCGCGCTGCGAACGCTTGCGCACCTGGAGGAGGCGAGACTGATCGTCACCGGCAGGCTCGTGTCCGATCCCCAACCATTGCTGCGCGAGCTCGCCGTCGCCGACCGGGTTGAGTTCGCCGGGCGCTACACGCAGAGCGACGCACCGGCTCTTTTCCGACGTGCGCACCTGCTGCTACACACGAAGGTGATGGATCCGTGCCCGACCGCCGTGATCGAGGCCATGGCGTGTGGGCTACCGGTCGTGTACGCCGCGAGCGGTGGAACGGTCGAGCTGGTCGAAGACGAGGCGGGTATCGGCGTTCCGCATCCCGAGAGCTGGAAACAGGACGAGCCCCCCGATCCCGAAGCGCTCGCCGACGCTGTGCGCCGCGTGCTCGCGGAACGCGACCGCTATGCCGCCGCGGCGCGGCGCCGAGCAGTGGAGCGCTTCGCCCTCGAGCCGTGGCTCGACCGGCACGCGGAGCTCTTCCGCGACTTGCTCACAGGCGGCGCGCCTCGAGCACGAACGTCTCGTACTCGCTGAGCTCCGGCTGCTCAGCAAGGTGCCGCTCGAGACCGGCGAGCTCGCTGTGGCTGCTCTCGCCGACCCGGCACTCCTCGATCTCGACGAAGCCGGCCGACGTCAGCGCGTGGCGCAGCGTCTCGGGGTCGTAGATGAAGCGATGGCCCCACGAGCGAAAGAAGTTGTTCACGACGACGCCGGGCAGCTGGGCGTCTGCCTCGGGGGCGAGCGTGTCGACAGCCCAGCAGACGTAGCGGCGCTGCAGGTCGGTGGGCTCAGGGTCGTACAGGGCCGCCAGCCGTTCGAGCGACGGAGTCGCAACGCGAATCCGTCCGCCCGGGCGGAGGAGGCGAAGGCACTCGCGCAGGCACTGCTGCCCCTCGGCGTACGTCAGGTGTTCGATCATGTGCTCGGAGGAGATGAAGTCGAAGGAGGCATCGGGCAGCGGAAAGTGTTTGCGCACGTCGAGGTAGACGAGCTCGTCACCATGCCCGTAGCCGTGGAGGTCGGTGTTTAGCCAGCCGGGCCGGACATTCTCTGCCGCCCCGAGCTGTAGCTTGCGGACGTCGTGCTGCCGGAGGTAGAGGTCGATAGCTTTGCCGCGCCGCGTTGCACGCAGCGCGTTGCGTAGCGATTGCCTCAGCCTCACGAGCGGTACCCGCGCAGCCGTCCGCGGAGCGTGTCGAGCTGAAAGCGCGCGTGCTTCCTATCGCGCCTCGCGAGCGCGACGACTGCACCGCCGGCAGGCCGGATCAACATCCGCGTCACCGTGCGTTTCGGGTAGCCGTGCTTGCGAAGGATGTAGCCGATGCTCGCGCCCTCGCGCGCGCCGAGCGAATCCGTGGCGGGTTTCTGGTCATGGGTCACGGTCAGCGCCGGGTCGTATTCGATACGGGCACCGCCGGCGACGGCGCGCACGAGGTATTCCGTTTCCTCGCCCGACGACCAGGCCGTTCCAGAACCCAGCCCGAGCTGCTCGTCGAACTCGCCCACGCTCTGCACGACCGCACTCCGTAGAAAGAGGGTGAACGAGATCGCACGGTTCCAGAGGTTGTCGCGCGTGAGGCGGGCAGGCTCGGCGGCCCACGAGGGGGAGGAGCGACCCGTGTGGTCCACGGCGCGCCCCGTCAGTCCATCGAGCTCGGCTTCTGCCGCGAAGCGGCGTGCCACACGCTCGAGCAGGTCGGGCGCGTACTGGCAGTCGTCATCCGGAAACGCTACGAGCTCGGCTTCGAGCTGAGCAAGCGCCACGTTCCGTGCGCGTGACAGCCCGCGGGTGGAACGGAGGCGCTCGACGCGCAGCCCTGGGTGTGCGCGGACGACGTCGTCAAGGCGGTCGTCCTGGTTCTGGTCGACGAGCAAGACGCGAAAGCTCCGGTGGGTTTGCTCGTTGAGCGACACCAGCAGACGGCCGAGCTGGTCGGTGCGGTCGACCGTTGCCACCACAAGATCGAATGACGGAAGCTCGCCGGCGTCCATGGCCGTACGCTAACGCCATGCCGCTCATTTCGGTCTTGCTCGCCGTACACAACGATCAGCACTTCGTGCGCACCGCCGTGGAGAGCATCCTGCGCCAGACGCTCGGCGACCTGGAGCTGATCGTCATCGACGACGCGTCGACGGACGCCACGCCTGGCGTGCTCGCCGACGTGTCCGACGATCGACTGGTCGTGATCACCAACGTCGAGCAGCTGGGACTCGCCGCCTCGCTCAATCGAGCCCTTGACCGGGCGCGCGGCCGGTACGTCGCGCGGCTAGATTCGGATGACGTTGCACTCCCGAAACGACTCGAGCAGCAGGTTGCTCGGATCACCGCCGAGCCTCGAGTCGCCATAGTGGGCTCCGCGGTGCTCGACGTGGACGAGTACGGGCGAGTCGGCGCGCTCCACCGAAGTCCGCCGAGTCCTCGCGCTGTCCGCTGGGTGTCGCTCTTCAGTTCACCGTTCTTCCATCCAACCGTCCTTGTCGACCGCGAGCAGCTCGCCGCTCACGATCTCTTCTACGACTCTTCGTATCTCGAGAGTGAGGACTTCGACCTCTGGACGCGGCTACTCGAATTCTCCGAGGGGGTGAACGTCGTCGAGCCGCTGGTCCTCAAGCGGCGGCACGCGCACCAGGCGTCACAGCGCCGGGCCGACCTCCAGCAGTCTTTCCAGCGGCAAGTCGCGCTCCGACAGATCGCGCGGATTGCTCCGGAGTTCTATCCTTTGGAGACCGAGGGTGCGTGGGCACTGGGTAGCGGACGCAGCGCGGGCGATGCAGGCGCATACCTTCGACTGCTGTCGGCCTTCGAGGCCCGCCACGGGGTCGACACCGAGGTCAGGCAGCTGTCCGCTCGTGCGCTACTGGTTGCAGGCTCGAAGAGAAAGGCGCTCACGCTGGGCATTGCGACACCGGCCAGGCTCGCGGGTCGCGGCCTTCGGCGCCGCGTCCAGGAGCGAGTCGCTCGTCGGCACGCCGCACGGTGGCTTGGCGAGCTCGACGCGACCCCCGCGAGCACGCGCGTCGTCTTTGTCTCCCCGGAGCCGACGCCGTATCGCGCGCCGCTCCTCGACCGCATCGCGTCGCGTCCCGAGATCGACCTCAGCGTGGTGTACGCAGCGCACACGGTCGCCGGACGAAAGTGGTCGGTGGACTCGCATCACCGTGCCGTCTTTCTCCGTGGCGCTCGAGTTCCCGGCCTCAAGCGTGTGTTCCGGCACGACTATCCGTTGACACCGGGAATCCGGCGCGCGCTTTCCCGTGCGCGGCCCGATCTCGTCGTCGTCTCCGGCTGGAGCACCTTTGCGGCACAGGCCGCGATCGCCTGGTCGCGTGCGCACCGCGTCCCGATCGGGCTCCTCGTTGAGAGTCACGATCTCGGCCCTCGCGCGGGCTGGCGACGGAACGTGAAGCGGGCGGTCGTGCCCGCCCTCATCCGCGCGGCCGATACGTTCCTGGTAGTCGGAGCGCTTGCGCGGGCCTCGCTGCTCTCGTACGGCGCGCCGCCGGAGCGTGTCCGGGTATTCGCCAACACCGTCGACATCGAGGCCTGGCAGCGGCGCGCCGACGGTCTGCGCGAGCGCCGTGCCGACCTGCGCGGGGCCCTCGGCGTCGAAGCGGGAGATGTTCTCGTGCTGTCGGTCGGCCGTCTCGTCCGGGACAAAGGGCTGGACACTCTCGTGCGCGCAGTGGCCGCGGCAGATGATCAGCGCCTCGCCCTCGCCGTGGCAGGGTCAGGGCCCCAGAAAGACGAGCTCGAGCGCCTTGCAGAGGAGCTCGGCGTTAGGTTGCGCCTCCTTGGCGACCTCTCCGAGGAAGAAGTGGCCGAGGCTTACGTCGCGGCCGACCTCTTCGCGCTGCTCTCGATCCACGAGACCTGGGGCGTTGTCGTCAACGAGGCCGCCGCCTCAGGTCTCCCGCTCGTGCTCTCGGAGCGGGTGGGCGCCGCCTACGACCTCCTGCGCGACGGGGACAACGGCTCTCTCGTCGCTGCCGAGGACGTCGCGGCGACGGCGGCGGCTCTGCGTCGATTCGCGGACGATCCGTCGGTCCGGCAGAAGGCCGGCGCGCGTTCGCGCGAGCTCGTGCTCGAGTGGGGCTACGAACCGTCGGTGGAGAACTTCGTCGCCGCAGTGCGCGAAGCGACCGCGCGGTAGAGCTTCTCCTGAAGGTCCGTTACGTGGTCCCACGAGGTTCGGCGCGCTGCCTCGACGCCGCCTCGTGCGAGACGATCGCGCAGCGATGCATCGGACAGAACCTGCCGGATCGCTTCGACGACCGCCTTCCGCTCGTAAGGAACGACGAGCGCCTCTCCCTCGGCGAAGAAGCCGGCGATCCCGCAGCGGTCGGAGACGATCACCGGCGTGCCTACCGACGCCGCCTCGGCCGCCACCATCCCGAAGCTCTCGCCCGCGGACGCCAGCACGAACACGTCGGCCTGCGGGTAGAGGTCGCGCGGCGGCTCGTCCTTCGGAGGGAGCGAGTGGATCCTCCCCGCCGTCTCGCCTCTTGCCTGTGCCTGCCGCACCAGCGCCGCCGTTCCGTGGCGGTCGTCCGGCCCAGCGACGACGACATGGGCCTCGGGAATCTGCCTCGCGGCTTCGAGCAGGTGCTCGATGCCCTTGCCGGACGCGATCCTGCCGACGTAGAGCACGAGCGGAGCGTGCGCCGGGATTCCGAGCCGTGCTCGGAGGTCGCCGTTCCGAGTCTCGAGTGGCTCGGGAAAGCCGTTGCCGCGGACATGGACCTTCTCCGGCGGAACGCCGCACGAGATCACGTCGTCCCGTTCGCGCTCCGACGCGACGACGACTGCAGCAGCGCCGCGACCGACACCGCGATAGAGCGTGGCGTCGAGCGCTCGCTTCAGCGGCACCTTGCGCAGCCGCGGCTGGAACATCCCGAGTGGCTCGAAGACGTACGGGATGCGTCGGAGGCGGCACCAGGCCGCAGTTCCGGTCGTCACCGGATCGCGGAAGCCGAAGACATGCACCACGTCGGGGCGCGGGAGCCGTCCGAGCACGAAGGGCAGGGTCGGTGTGATCCCCATCCACCGGTACCGCAGCGGCGTCGCCAGGTACCGCACGTTCGCTCCCTCGACGATGCCAGCCGAAGAGCGAGCCGCCGGCCGGCGGTCGAGGTCGAGGATCGTCGTCGTGAGCACGTCGACGTCATGCCCGCGGGCCACGAGACGCCGGACGAGCTCGTTCGCCGCGACGACGGGACCGCCGAATGCGCGCGATGGCGACCAGGCAGGTGCCGCGAACAGGATTCGCAGTCGTCGATCGCTCACGGCACTAGGGTAGTGCCCTAGCCTTCGGGTCGATGCCGGCTCGCGGCAAACCACGCCTGCTTGTCCTCAACCAGTACTACTGGCCCGGCGTCGAAGCGACCGCACAGCTGCTGACGGAGCTCTGCGAGGCCCTGGCCGAGGACGCTGACATCACCGTAGTCACAGGCGTGCTGCACGGCCACGAAGACGAGCCTCGGAAGCTCGTCCGCAACGGCGTTCAGATCGTTCGAGTACCGTCGACGTCGTTCGAGCGTTCGCGTCTGCTCGCGCGAGCTTCGAACTACGTCACGTACCTGTCGAACGCTCTCTTGCGAGGCCTGCGCGGAAGTCGACCGGACGTCGTCCTCTGCATGACGGATCCACCGATCGTCGCAGACGTCGCGTTGCTCGTCGCGCGCCGCTACCGCGCACCTCTCATCGTGATCAGCCAGGACGTCTTTCCGGAGATCGCAGTGCAGCTGAAGCGGCTCGAGAACCCGGTCCTGATGAGTCTGCTGCGAGGCCTGGTCTCGGTCTATCTCCGCCGTGCGGATCGGGTGGTTGCGATCGGCGAGACGATGCGAACGCGGCTCGAAGCGAAAGGTGCGCGCCCGGAGCGGTTACGCGTGATTCCGAACTGGGTCGACACCAAGCGTCTCGAGCCGCTCGGCAAGGGCACGCAGTGGGCGCGCAGCTGGGGCCTCGATCAGAGGTTCGTCGTCATGCACTCGGGCAATGTCGGCCACGCCCAGGATCTCGACTCGCTCGTGCGCTCGTCGACGTTCATCCGGGATCTGGAGGATGTCGTGATCGCGATTATCGGCACTGGCGCGCGTCACGCGGAACTGGTGGCGTTGGCAGAACGCCTCGAAGTGGAGCGGGTCTGGTTCTTGTACTACCAGGCGCGACATTTGCTGGCCCAGTCGCTCTCGGCCGCGGACATCCACGTCGTTGGGCTCGCGCCGGGTCTGGCGGGCTACGTCGTGCCGAGCCGGCTCTACGGCGTCCTCGCGGTGGGAAGACCGGTGATAGTGGCGGCGGACGCCGAGAGCGAGACCGCGCAAGTGGTCGAAGCGGTCGGCTGCGGCATCGTCGTCCCGCCCGCACGGCCCGAACTGCTTGCGCGTGCGATCAGGGACGCGCACGACGGGCGATACGACCTCGAGGCGATGGGGGCTCGCGGCCGTGAATGGGTCGAGCGCGAGGCCGACCGCTCCGTCGCCGTCCGCCGCTACCGCGACCTCCTGCTCGAGCTTGCCTCCTAGAGTCGTCGCAGCGGCACTCGTCGCCGCTTTTGCACTCGTCGCCGGCTGGAATGCGTACAAGTACCCGAGCGGCGGCGGGTACGACGTTCGGCAACACCAGGAGTACGCGGACCTCCTCATCCACCACGGGGAGATTCCGGGCCCCGAGACGCGAAGCGAGTACTACACGCCGCCCGGGTTCTACGCACTGGCGGGAGCCGCGACCGTGCTCGGGGAGCACTTGCACTCCGGCGACCCGCACAAGCTCGGGCAGGTGCTCAACTGGCTCGTGCTGCTGGCGACCGCCGGCGTGCTCTGGCTGCTCGCCCGCGAGCTCTTCCCGGGACGGGAATGGGTGCAGGTGTTCGCGCTCGGCTTCTTCTGCTTCCTGCCGGTTGTCCTGCGCGTCGGGGCGATGTTCCATCCCGAGCCGCTCTCGATGCTGCTGACCGCGGTCGCGCTGCTCTTCGCCGCGCGGATGCTGGGGCGGCACGACTACCGCTGGCAGCTCGCCGTGGCCACGGGCGTCGCGCTCGGGCTCGGCCAGCTCGTGCGCGCGTTCTCGCTCTGGACATTCGCGGCCGTCGTGCTCGCCTTCGTCGTTGCGCGCGCGTGGCGTCCGCTGGCGGTCCTTGTCATTGCCGCCGCGGTGTTGGCTTCGCCGTGGTACGTCCGCCAGGCGATCAAGTACGGCGACCCGGTCTTCGACAGGCCGACTCCAGGCGAGGCGATCTGGGAGCGGCGGCCGGCGCGCTTCTACTTTGGTCTGGGGCTTCCCGAGGTTTTTACCGAGCCCATCCGCCCGCACTTTGTGAACGAGGCGATCCCGACGACGTACAGCGAGGTCTGGGGTGACTACTTCGGCGTCTGGCAGGGAAGTCGGGAGCGCCAGAGCTTTCTCGGCCTGCTGCCGACCCTGCTCGCACTGGCCGGCTGGATCGTCCTGCTGATCCGGTCCTGGCGCGTGCCGGCGCGGCTCCCGGTGGCCGCGCTGCCCGGGCTTGCGATCCTGGGCTACCTGTACTTCACCGTCAGCTATCCGACCCCGGACGGGGACGTGCTCAAGGCGAGCTACATGCTCACCGCCGCGCCCGCGTGGGCCATCGCTTTCGGCTATGCGGTCGATCGCCTGCCGCGCCGTGTCCGGCTCGTCGCCGGCGCAGTCCTCAGCGCCTCGGCGTTGGCGAGCCTTCCGTTCCTCCTTTACTGAGCCCGGCCAGCCGCAGCATCAGCTCGAGCGAGGACTGCGGTCCCGGCCAATGCTCCGCCAGCAACTCGCTCCGGTTCCGGCGCAGGACAGTTCGCAGCACGACCAACACCAGGATCGCGTCGTCCAGCTGTCCGGCGACGGGGATGAAGTCGGGGACCAGATCGAACGGCATCGCCAGGTAGCCGACGAGCAGGCCAAGCAGCAGCTTGTGCCGGCGCGGTACTCGTGGATCGCGAAGGAGCCGCGCGAAGAAGACCGCGCAATCCGGCACGAAGCCGGCCACTGCGCGAGCGTCCTGCCGTCGTCCCAACAGCACGAGCAGCCCGACGAACGCTGCGTAGGCCGCGAGCGTTCCCAGCGCGACGAGAAGGATCAGGGTCAGGCCGGCGACACTCCGGTCGGCCATGGTATTCCGTTCCTGCTTTACTGATCCGCCTTGCGCGCGTCGCGGATCGGCTTCCCGCTCGGGGTCGCCCTCGTGCTGGTGGGCTACGCCGCGCTCGTCGGTTGGGACGTCTTCCACTACGACTGGCTTCGCGGGTACGACGCGTACGCGAACTCGCTCTACAGCGACGTCATCCGTGTCCACCATCGGTTGCCGACCGAGCTGGAGACAGGCGTGTGGCATACGCCGCCGCTCTTCTTCTTCGTCGGCGCGCTCATCGAC
>WNFU01004416.1_pt1 | contig 18361 bp, 18 predicted proteins | sample 5400121 | NCBI WGS metagenome assembly WNFU01 (sample SAMN13153360, study PRJNA577476) | soil metagenome | isolation source: 100 cm soil or saprolite under grassland replicate 1 | place: USA:California | collected 2016-06-15 | reverse complement strand
CGCAGTAGAAGATCGCCTGCCAGGGGCCGAGGTCGAGCTGCCCGTCGGTTACGGGGACGATCGCCTGGTGGTGGACGAGCAGGTTCTTGAGGTGGGCATCGCCGTTGTCTTCTCCGCCCCGGTGGTGGCGATAGTCGCCCGGCTCGGGCATGAGCTCGCGTGCGACGTCGTTTGCGGGCTCGGACCAGCTCGGCGGCGCGAGCTTGTCGAGCCACTCGAGCGCGTCGGCCTGGATCCCGGGCTCGTCGTCGTTGACCCACACGCCCGCCGTGATGTGCATCGCCGACACGAGCGCCATTCCCTCGCGGATTCCGGACTCGTCGACCGCCGCCTGGACGTCCTCGGTGATGCTGTGCCGTCACGAGGGCTCGCCGGGGAGCGGCGGCCCCGCGCCCGGTGGCCGGTCGAACCCGGGCCCGCGCGGGCTCTCCTCTCCCTCGGGCAGGCGCCCGTCGCGGCCTACGTAGCCGCCCTTGCCGCCCGCGATCAGGATCACGGCGTCGCCGTCGCCGACGTTCTTCATCTTGCGGACGGTGGCGGGATCCACACGCGCCATGCCGCCCGGCCCGAGGGCATAACTGGAGCCGTCGCCGAGCTCGAGCTCGACGCGGCCGCGGTGGACGAAGTACAGCTCCTCCTGCTCCTCGTGGTAGTGGCGCCCGGTCTCATACCCGGCCGGGAGCACCACCGCGTTGACGCCGAACGCGGTCACGCCGAGCTCGCGGCGCACCTTGCGAAACCCGTAGCCCTCGCCGAGGCCGTCGATCGACGCGACCGCGAATCCGTCGCCCTCGACGACCTCGTGGACCTCGTCGGCCATCAGGTCTCAGGCGGGTCGGCCCGAGCGTGAGCGCCTGTACCGCCGCCTACTGCTGGGGGGGCGGTTGCTGTGGCGGGGGCGGCGGGGGCGGGGCCTGGCCGGGCTGGGGCGCCTGCTGGGCGGGGGGCGCCAGCGGGGGAGCCTGCGTCGCCGCGATCGCGCCCTGCTCCTGGGCCTCGTCGTAGGAGAACGGCGGATAGTCCTCGGTCATCAGCAGGATGTAGGCGAGCGCCCGCGTCTGGTACGCGAGCGCGGAGCGAATCGGGTTGAACAGGCCGTCGGGAAGCCGCCCCGTGAACAGGATCGCGAACCAGGCGATGAGCGCGCATACCCCGCCGATGATCCCCTGGACGTAGGAGAGCAGGAAGACCGGGATCCCGACGATCATCCGGAAGAACGTCTTGACGCGGCTGTACTCGGGCAGCGGCGGCGCAACGCCGACGCGGATCGGATAGGCGTCGTCGGGGTCGCCGTTGAACGGCGGGTACTCGTCGGTGAGCATCAGCTGGAGCCCGTTGACCCTCGCCAGCATCCGCACTGCCTTGGCGTTGAAGTTGTAGAGGCCCTCGGGGTAACGGCCCGTGAAAACGATCGCGAACCAGGCGATGAGGGCGCAGATCTCGGCGCCGATGATGAACAGCGCCCCGACGATCGCCCACGGAATGACGATCAGGTAGCGGAAGAGAGTCGTCAGGCGGTTGCGGCCCTCGCCCTCGTAGTCGGCGGCGAACGAGATCGGGTACATGTGGCCTCCCAGGCTAGGTTGTTGGAGCGCGGCCACCCTATCGAGATCGGGGCTGGAGTGGGGATCATCCACGTCCCTGCGTATCCTGAGCCCAGCCCCGCGATGACCGATCCAAACCCCTACATCAAGCAGTACCTGATGACCGCCGGTCCGACGCCGCTGCCGCCGCGCGTCTCCCAGGTGATGGCCGAGCCGGTCCTCTATCACCGCGCCCCGGCGTTCATCGAGATCTACGCCCGCGTTCTGGAGCGGCTGCCGATCGTTTTCAAGACCCGCAACCCTGTCCTGTGCTTCGCGGCCTCGGGAACCGGCGCGATGGAGTCCGCGGTCGCCAACCTGGTGACTCCCGGCGAGCCCGCCGTCGCGTGCTGGGCGGGCAAGTTCGGCGAGCGCTGGAAGGAGCTCTGCGACGCCTACGGGGCGCGCACCGTGCCCGTCGAGGCCGAGTGGGGAGAGAAGGTCGACCCGGCCCGCCTCGACGAGGCTCTGCGTGGCCTCGACCGTCCCGCGGCCGTGGTCTTCGCGACGCAGTCGGAGACCTCGACCGGGGTCGTGCACGACGTCAGGGGCCTCAACGAGGTGGCGAGGGCTCACGGGGCCGTGCTGTGCGTCGACGCCGTCTCGGGGCTCGGCGCGGTGGACCTGCCACAGGACGAGTGGGGGGTGGACGTCGTGGTCGCCGGCTCGCAGAAGTCGCTGATGTGCCCGCCGGGGCTCGCGTTCGCGTCGGTCTCCGAGCGAGCGCTGGCGCTGGCCGCCGAGAACCCGGGGCGGCGCTACTACTTCGGCTGGGCCCGCACCGCGGCGGGACAGGCTGAGGATCCCCCCAACAGCGCCTTCACGCCCGCTGTCAACCTCTTCCGGGCGCTCGACGTGGCGCTCGAGCTGATCCTCGACGAGGGCCTCGAGCGCGTGTTCGCGCGCCACGCCGTGCTCGCGCGTGCCGCCCGCGCCGGTATCGAGGCGCTCGGGCTCGAGCGTTTCGGCCCCGACGACCCCGGCGCGAACGTGGTCACCGCCGCGGCGCTGCCCGACGAGATCGACGGGGCGCGGGTCCCGAAGCTGATGCGAGACCGCTACGGCGTCACCGTCGCCGGCGGCCAGGGACACCTCAAGGGACGGATCGTCCGCATCGCGCACTGCGGCTACTACGGAGCATTCGACATCGTCGTCGCGTTGACGGCGCTCGGGATGGCGCTGCGCGATCTGGGCTACGACGCCGAGCCGGGCGCCGGGGCCGGGGCGGCGGAGCGCGTGTTCGCGGCCGAGGGTGCGCCCGAGCCGGTGGGCTGATGGCACGCGCCGCGGTCGCAGAGGGGGAGGCGGGGGCCGCCTCCCGAACGCCGGAGCCGTCCGCGCCCCGGGTCCTGGTCGCCGAGAAGATCGCCGAGCGCGGCATCGAGCTGCTGCGCCGCGACTTCGACGTCGAGCTCGGCTACGAGCTCGACGTCGCCGGGCTCGCGGAGCGAATCGGCGAGTTCGACGCGCTGCTGATCCGGTCGGGGACCAAGGTCACCGGCGAGCTGATCGGGGGCGCCGACCGCCTCAAGGTGATCGGGAGGGCCGGGACTGGCGTCGACAACGTCGACATCGAGGCGGCGACAAAGCGCGGCATCCTCGTCGTCAACGCCCCCGAGTCGAACTCCGTCGCGGCGGCGGAGCACACGATCGCGATGGCGCTCGCCGTGGCGCGCAACGTGCCCCAGGCCCACGGGTCGCTGGTCTCGGGGCATTGGGAGCGCTCGCGCTTCGGCGGCAACGAGCTCTACGGCAAGACGCTGGGGGTGATCGGCTTCGGCCGTATCGGCCAGCTCGTCGCCAAGCGCGCCCTGGCCTTCGATATGGACGTGATCGCCTACGACAAGTTCGTCGCCGCGGAGCGCTTCCGCGAGCTGGGCGTGGAGGGTGCGGACACCAGCGACGAGTTGTACGCGCGCGCCGACATCGTCACGATCCACCTCCCCAAGACCCCCGAGACGATCAACTGGATCGACGCCGAGACGATCTCGAAGATGAAGGACGGGGTGCGGATCGTCAACTGCGCCCGCGGCGAGCTGGTCGATCTCGACGCGCTCGTCGAGGGCTTGGAGTCCGGAAAGGTGGCGGGCGCAGCGCTGGACGTCTTTCCCACCGAGCCGATGACCGAGCATCCGCTTTTCGGCCGCGACAACGTCGTGGTGACCCCGCATCTCGGCGCCTCCACCGAGGAGGCCCAGGACCGGGCAGGGGTGATCACCGCCGAGCAGGTCCGCGCCGCACTCACCGGCGGCGTGGTCACCAACGCCGTCAACATCCACGCCGTGCGCCCCGAGGCGATGGAGGCCCTTGCGCCCTTCGTCCCGCTGTGCGAGAAGCTCGGCGCGCTCGCCCAGGGGCTGGGGGACGGCTCGGTCTCCCGCGTGCAGGCCGAGTTCCGCGGGGCGATCGCCGACCACGACACCCGCCTGCTCGGGATCGCGGTGCTCGTCGGGATCCTCTCGGGGCACACCGAGGAGCCGGTCAACCTCGTCAACGCGCCTGCGATGGCGGAGGAGCGCGGCATCGAGCTCGTCGAGCTCAAGGACCGCGCCTCGGAGGAGTTCACCGAGCTCGTCACCGTCCGGATCGGCTCGGGCAACGACGCGGTCGAGGTCTCGGGCACCGCGGTGGGCCCGCGCAAGCTCGCCCACCTGGTCGGCGTGTGGGGAGAGAGCTTCTACATGCCGTTCGCCGAGCATCTGGCGATCTTTCGCTATCGCGACCAGCCGGGGATGATCGGCCGCGTCGGGACCGCGTTCGGGGGCCACGGGGTCAACATCGTCTCCGCGGCGGTCAGCGCAGAGGCAAACCCCGATCAGGCGGTGATGGCGCTGACGACCGATGCCCCCGTTCCGGAGGATGTCGTCGACGAGATCGCGTCGTCGGAGGGCTTCGAGGCGGGGCGCGCCGTCGACCTGTAGCGCGGCCCTTCCCGGCGGCGAAGCGGCGAAGTAGAGTCCCGCCATGCGCGCGGTGGTGATCACGACCCATGGCGGGCCCGAGGTGCTTCGGGTCGAGCAGCGACCCGATCCCCCCGTCGGCCCCGGCGAGATACGGATCGCGGTCCGCGCCGCGGGGATCAACTTCGCCGACACGATGGCGCGCGCCGGCGTCTATCCCGACGCTCCAAGCCCTCCCTGCGTAGTCGGGTACGAGGTCGCCGGCGAGGTCGAATCGGTCGGCGACGGGGTGGAGGGCTTCTCGGAGGGCGACCGGGTGCTGGCGGGGACGCGGTTCGGCGGTCAGGCGGAGCTCGTCACCGTCTCCGCGAACCAGGCCTATCCGCTTCCCCGCAAGTTGAGCTTCGAGCAGGGGGCCGCGTTTCCGGTCAACTACTCCACCGCGTACGCCGGGCTGGTGATCATGGGCGGGCTCAAGGAGGGCGAGCGGGCGCTGATCCACGCCGCCGCGGGCGGCGTCGGCATCTCCGCCACCCAGATCGCCAAGTCGCGCGGCGCCGAGGTGTTCGGCACCGCGTCGGGCTCGAAGCACGATGCCATCCGCGAGCAGGGGGTCGACCACGCGATCGACTACCGGACCCAGGACTTCGAGGCCGAGGTGATGCGGATCACCGGCGGGGAGGGAGTCGACGTCGTAATGGACGCCATCGGCCCGTCCAGCTTTCGCAAGAGCTACCGCACCCTGCGCCAGGGCGGGCGGCTGATCATGTACGGGGCCTCGGAGCTTCAGACGGGCGAGAGCCGCGACCTGCGAGCCGTGCTCAAGGGCCTCGCCCGGATGCCCACCGCGACGATGCCGTGGTGGAAGAGCATGGCCGTGATGAACGAGAACAAGGGAGTCTTCGGCCTCAACATGCTCTCCTGGTGGGACAGGGAGGGCAGCCTCGATCGCGCGGTCGAGCCGCTGCGCGAGGCTCTCGACAAGGGGCGGCTGGTGCCGGTCGTTTCGGAGGCCTTTCCCTTCGATCGCGCCGCTGACGCGCACCGGTTCATCGCGGAGCGGCGCAACGTCGGCAAGGTGGTGCTCACCCCGTGAGCCCGCCCGTGGCGGGCCTCGGCACGGCCTACCACGATGCCTTCGTCGAGACGGGCAAGGAGTCGGAGCTGTTCTTCCTGCTCGCCTTCCTGCTGACCTTCGGCTTCATTCGCCTCAGCACGCACATGATCCGCGCCAACGTGAGCTGGTGGCCCGGCAACGTGGCGGTCGGGGGGACCCACGTCCACCACCTCGTCTTCGGGATCCTGATCGTTCTCGCCGTCGGCTACGTCGGCATCGCGATCGCGCCCGGCAGCCCGGGGCGCGAGATCCTCGCCGTCCTGTTCGGGATCGGCGCCGCGCTGACGCTCGACGAGTTCGCGCTGTGGCTGAACCTGCGCGACGTCTACTGGTCCAAGGAGGGCCGGCGCTCGATCGACGCGGTGATCGTCGCTGCCGTGCTCGCGGCCCTGGTGATCATGGGGGTGCGGATCTGGCTCGACCTGGCCCACGGCTTCCAGGACACGGTGGCCGCGCTGGTCGGCGCGTTCGGCGCGATCAATCTGGTCCTCGTGCTGATCAACTTCGCGAAGGAGAAGTTCGGAATGGGCCTCGTCGGGCTGATCTTCTCGCCCGTCTCGCTGGTCGGAGCGTTCCGCCTCGCCAAGCCGCACTCGCCGTGGGCGCGGGCCTTCTACCGCGGCAAGAAGATGGACCGCGCGATCGAGCGCCACGAGCTTCACGAGCGGCGCGCGGGCCGCTTCCGGAGGCGAGGCCCTCAGTCCGCCGCCGGCTCAGGCTGAGCGCTGCCCGCCGTTGCGGCGACTGCCTTCGGGGGACCGGCGAGCACCAGCTCGTCCAGGATCACGCCGAGCGAGGCCGCCGTCGGCACCGCGAGCAGCGCGCCGAGCACACCGGCCAGGTTTGCTCCGACGATCACCGCGAAGATCGCCACCGCGGGGTTGACCTTGAGCGCGCCGCCCTTGTACATGAGCGGCTGGATCACCCGGTCCTGAAGCTGCTGGTAGACGAGGAAGATCACCCCCCATACCAGCGCGTCGCCGGGGCCACCGTCGATCAGCAGCACGATCGCCACGGTCGCGCCGCCGACGGTCAGCCCGATCAGCGGGATCAGGTCCAGGAATGCGACCAGGACCGCCATCGCGATCGCGAGGTGAAATCCCTCCAGTTCCAGGAACAGCCAGGTCAGCACCCCGGCGGCGGCGGCGAGCAGGAGGTTGACGCTGACGTAGGCGCGAACCACCTCCGCAACCCGGACTCCGACGCGACGGGCACGCTCGCGCTGCGGCAGCGGCAATCGCTCGGTGCCGCGGTCGAACATCCCGCGGCCGTCGAGCAGCAGGAAGAAGGTCAGGGTCAAGACCGTGATCGCCGCCAGCAGATGCTCGAGCAGGCTGACGGTGATGTTCCCCAGCTCCGTCGCACCGCCGCCGAGTCTGGACGGCAGCGAGCTCGCCTGCTGGCTGAGCTTCTGGGTGATGTCGTACTTGTCGTTGAGGTCCTGAAACTGCTTGTTGTTGCTGGCCCAGTCCTCGAAGTCGGAGACGTAGGTCGGCAGCTTCCCGGCGAGCCCCTCGATGTCCCTGACGATGGCGGGGAAGACGTGCAGGCTCAGGAAGACCAGCGCCGCGAAGAAGACCGCGTAGACGACCAGGATCGCGACCACGCGGGGCAGTCCCCGGCCGCGTACTCGTGCCCGCTCGATCAGCCCGACGGCGGGGTCGAGCGCCAGGGCGAGGAAGATCGCGGTGACGACCCATTGCAGCGTCGTCCGGGTGTGCAGCACGACGATCGCGAGCAGGACCGCGAGCGCGGCGCAGAACAGGGCGACGAAGACGATCTTCGACACGGCCCGCGCCTCGATCTGATCGGAGCGCATCAGGGAGCAAGCTAGAGGGCGTCCCGGACCCACTACCTGCGCTAATCTCCGCACAACTTCGATGACGCAGCGGCTCGACAGCCTCGCGCTTCTCCTTCTGCTCCCCCTTCGGGGGGAATAGCGCTGGGCGGCGCGACAGCCGCAGATTCACAGGTCACCGAAGTCAAAGGCAGAAGGAGGAAAACAGATGAGCGGCCACGAGCCCGCATCCGAGTCGAACAGGGTCCACATCTTCGACACGACCCTGCGCGACGGCGAGCAGTCCCCGGGGATCTCGCTCAACACGCAGGAGAAGGTCGAGATCGCGCAGCAGCTCGCGCGGCTCGGGGTCGACGTGATCGAGGCCGGCTTCCCGATCACCTCCCCTGGCGACTTCGAAGCTGTCCAGGAGATCGCCCGCAACGTCGAGGGGCCGGTGATCTGCGGCCTGGCCCGCACCCACAAGGCCGACATCGACGCGGCCTGGGGGGCGATCAAGGACTCGCCGCGGCCGCGCATCCACACCTTCATCTCGACCTCCGACATCCACATCATCCACCAGCTCCAGACGACCCGCGAGGACGTCAAGGGCCAGGCCAAGGCCGCGGTGGCGCTGGCGCGCTCGTATTGCGACGACGTCGAGTTCTCGCCGATGGACGCCACCCGCGCCGACGTCGAGTTCACCGCCGAGGTCTGCGCGATCGCCGTCGAGGAGGGGGCGACCGTGGTCAACATCCCCGACACGGTCGGATACACGACGCCGGAGGAGTACCGAAGCTACTTCGCCGAGCTCTACCGACTCGTCCCCGCGCTGCGCGACGTGCGGCTCTCGGTCCACTGCCACGACGACCTTGGCCTGGCCGTCGCCAACTCCTACGCCGGCGTGCTGGCGGGGGCGCGGCAGGTGGAGTGCGCGATCAACGGGATCGGCGAGCGCGCCGGCAACTGCTCGCTCGAGGAGATCGTGATGCTGCTGCGGACGCGCAGTGACGTCCACGGGCTCGACACCGGAGCGAACAGCCGCGAGCTTGCGCGCACGAGCCGCATGGTCTCCCGCTTCACGGGCTACGCGGTGCAGCCCAACAAGGCGATCGTGGGCCGCAACGCTTTCGCCCACGAGTCGGGGATCCACCAGGATGGTGTCCTCAAGGAGCGCACCACCTACGAGATCATGGACGCGACCGAGGTCGGGCTGGAGTCCAACCAGATCGTGCTCGGCAAGCACTCGGGGCGCCATGCCCTGCGCGACGCGCTGACCGAGCTCGGCTTCAAGGTCGAGGGCAACGCGCTCAACCAGGCGTTCCAGCGCTTCAAGGAGATCGCCGACAAGAAGAAGCACGTCACGGCGCTCGACCTCGAGGCGATCGTCTCGGATGAGTTCCGCGAGCGCGCTCAGGGCTACAACCTCGCGTGGTTCGAGGTCGAGGCCTCGTCGCGGCGCGAGCCGCACGCGCGGGTTGCGGTCACCCTGCCCTCGGGCGAGGAGTCCGAGGGCGAGGCGTCGGGCGACGGCCCCGTGGACGCGATCTTCGGCGCGATCCAGAAGGCCGCTCGCACGGAGTGCGAGCTGCGCCAGTACACCGTCTCCGCGGTCACCGAGGGCGAGGACGCGCTCGGCGAGGTGACGGTGATGCTGCGCGCCGCCGGCCGGCTCGCATCCGGCCAGGGGGTTTCGACCGACATCCTCGAGGCGTCGGCGCGCGCCTACGTGCGGGCGCTGTCCAACGCGCTCGAGGGGGCGGCGATCCGCGAGGCCGAGGCCCTCACCGCCGATGCGGCGGCGGAGCGGACGCCGGGGCCGTAGGGCGGCACGGGAAGCACGACCACAACGTGCGAGCGGCCACGCGCGAACCGACATCCATGCGCTGTCCTGCTTAGCAGTCGCTATGCGATGCCAATCCAGGACAGCGGCGCAGAAGTAGGCGCTTGCGCCGTGGTCATCGGGCTATAGTCGGCCGCCATGCCGGGTGCGTTGGACGGAAAGGTCGCGGCGATCACCGGAGCCTCTTCTGGGATCGGCGAGGCGACGGCGGTGGCGCTGGCCGGAGCGGGTGCCGCGGTGGCGCTCGGGGCGCGCCGCAAGGACCGCCTCGACGCGCTCGCCGAGCGGATCTCGTCGGACGGCGGGCGCGCCGTCGCGATCGAGGCCGACATCGCCGACGAGCAGCAGGCGCGCGGCTTCGTCCGCGGCGCGGCGGAGCAGCTCGGCGGGCTGGACATCCTCGTCAACAACGCCGGCCTGATGCTGCTCGGCCCGATCGAGGGCGACGACCCCGAGAACTGGCGGCGCATGGTCGGCGTCAACGTCCTCGGACTCCTCTACTGCACCCAGGAGGCGCTGCCGCTGATGCGCGAGCGGGGCGGCGGACACGTCGTCAACCTCTCCTCGGTGGCGGGTCGCACCGCCAACCTCGGGGTCGGGGTCTACAACCTGACCAAGTGGGGGGTGACGGGCTTCTCCGAGGCCCTGCGCCAGGAGGCGCTGCACTCGAATACCAGGGTCACCGTGATCGAGCCCGGCTTCGTCGACACCGAGCTTCAGGGGCACAACACCAACGAACTCGTCGTCCAGGCGACCGAGAAGATGCGCGAGGAGATCGGCACGACCCTAGACGCCGAGAACATCGCCCACGCGATCCTCTACGCGGTCTCCCAACCCGAGCACGTCAACGTCAACGAGGTCCTGATCCGGCCCACTGGCCAGCGGCGCTGAGCACCGCGTCGCCGTTTCGGCACGTTCAGCGTCCGTTCTGCCGGACTCGCCGTGGGACAATCGACCTGTCATGGCCGATCCGCATCGGGACCTGCTCGAGCGCGCCACCACTGCGATCGAGCGCGTGGACGCTACGCTCGTGCGCCAGGAGGCGGGTTTCGCGCAGCACGGGCGCAACATGGAGGAGCTCTTCCGTCGGCTGGACGAGCGGGACCACCTTGCAGCGGAGCGCCACGAGGCGCTGATGCGCGAGCACCGGCGCCTTCTCGACCGCTTCGCCCGCAGCGAGGATCGGGTCGTCGAGGCGCTCGGCGATCTTCACAACGAAGCCACCCGCAACACCAGCCGGCTCGACGATATGGGCGCGGCGATTCGCGCGAACACGCAGGCTGTGCTTTCAGTCCTCGACCGGCTCGGGCCGGCTACGAGCTGAGGGTCGCGGTTCCGCGGAATCGCCTTAGCTAAACAACTGTTCGTGATAACGTACAGCCCTGGATGGAGGCCGCAACGCATAACGGGGCGGTGGGACCACGCGTCAAGGCGCTTCGCGAGGGGATGGATCTCTCGCTGCGCGACCTCGCCGAACGCAGCGGGGTCTCAGCGCCGATGCTTTCCCAGGTCGAGCGGGGCACCACCAGCCCGACGCTCGCCGTAGCGGAGCGGATCGCCTCCGGGCTGGAGCTGTCCCTCTCTCAGCTCCTTCGCCTCGACGAGCGGGCGCAGGTCGCGATCACGCGTGCCGGTCGTGGGCGGACGCGCAGCCGTGGCGGGCATCGCACCGACGAGCTGACCCCGCCGATCCCCGGGCAGCGCGCCGATGTCTCCCATCACACGCTGGAGCCTGGTGCCGCGACCGGCCGTGCGGGCGACCCGCCGCTCCACGAACCCGGCTCTCGTGAGACGGCTGTCGTGCTGGAGGGTTCCGTGACACTCGTGATCGATGGCGAGCGCCACGACCTCGCAGCCGGCGATAGCGTCACGTTCGACGCCGATCTGCCCCACCACTTCGAGAATGAGGGCGACACGCCCGCGGACTTTCTCGCCGTGGTTGCCGCCGGGCTGCGGAGGAGCTGATGGCCAAGACGCTGTTCGACAAGATCTGGGACGCCCATGAGGTGGCCGGGGGGCTGATCTACATCGACTTGCACCTCGTCCACGAGGTCACCTCGCCGCAGGCCTTCGAGGGCCTGCGGCTCGAAGGCCGCCGGGTCCGCCGTCCCGACAAGACGCTTGCGACCGCGGACCACAACGTGCCCACCGACGGTACGCCCGCGGCGCGGCTGATCGCCGACGAGCTGTCGCGCGTCCAGGTCGAGACATTGGAGGGCAACTGCCGCGAGTTCGACATCCCGATCTACTCGCTCGGCTCCGACCGCCAGGGGATCGTTCACGTCATCGGGCCCGAGCTCGGCATCACCCAGCCGGGAATGACGATCGTGTGCGGTGACAGCCACACCTCGACGCATGGCGCGTTCGGCGCGCTTGCCTTCGGGATCGGCACCTCGGAGGTCGAGCACGTCCTCGCCACCCAGTGCCTGGTCCAGAGGCGACCGCGAACGATGCGAATCGTCTACTCGGGGGAGCTCGGCCACGGCGTCACCGCGAAGGACCTGATCCTGGCGACGATCGGCCGGCTCGGCACCGGGGGGATGGTGGGCCACGCCGTCGAGTACGCGGGCCCCGCGATCTCGGGCCTGTCGATGGAGAACCGGATGACGATCTGCAACATGACGATCGAGGGCGGCGGACGGGCCGGGATGGTGGCGCCCGACGAGATCACCTATGCCTACATGGAGGGACGCCCCGGGCTGCCCGACGACTTCGAGGCGGCGGTCGAGCGCTGGCGCGAGCTGCCGACCGACGAGGGTGCCAGGTTCGACACCGAGGTCGAGATCGACGCGGACTCGCTTTCGCCGATGGTCACCTGGGGGACGACTCCCGGGATGGTGGTCGGGGTCACCGACTCGGTGCCCGACCCGGCTCGAATCGACTCGCCCGCCGACCGCGAGTCGGCGGAGCGGGCGCTCGCTTACATGGACCTCGAACCCGGCACGCCGATCCAGGAGATCGAGCTCGACCGCGTGTTCATCGGCTCGTGCACGAACTCGCGCATCGAGGATCTCCGCGCCGCGGCCGGGCTGCTCGGCGACTGGGGCGCCGAGGCCAACCCACGCCTCCAGGCGATGGTCGTCCCGGGCTCGCAGCAGGTCAAGCAGCAGGCCGAGGCGGAGGGCCTGGACGCGGTCTTCACAAAGGCGGGCTTCGAGTGGCGCAGCGCCGGCTGCTCGATGTGCCTGGGGATGAATCCCGACATCCTCGAGCCCGGGCAGCGCTGCGCATCGACCTCGAACCGCAACTTCGAGGGCCGCCAGGGTCGTGGCGGGCGCACCCACCTCGTCTCACCCCAGATGGCTGCCGCCGCCGCCGTGGCGGGCCGCTTCGTCGACATCAGGGAGTGGGCACCGTGAAGGCCGTCGGCGTAATCGAGGGCAAGGTCTCGGTGCTCGACCGCGCCGACGTCGACACCGACCAGATCATCCCCAAGCAGTTCCTCAAGCGGGTCGAGCGCACCGGGTTCGGCGAGTTCCTCTTCTACGACTGGATCCAGTCCGGCGAGATCGAGCTCGAACCGAACCCGATCCTCGTGACCGGACGCAACTTCGGCTCCGGCTCGTCGCGCGAGCACGCGCCGTGGGCGCTCGAGGACTTCGGCTTCGAGGCGATCGTCGCGCCGTCGTTCGCCGACATCTTCTACGTCAACTGCACGAAGATCGGGCTGCTGCCGGTGATCCTCGACGAGGAGCACTGCCGCGGCATAGCCGCCGCGGGCGAGGCGCGGATCGACATCGACGAGCAGACCGTCGACTACGCGGGCGGGGTGGTGCGCTTCGAGATCGACGAGGAGGTCAAGCATCGCCTGCTTCGGGGTCTCGACGACATCGGGATCACGCTCCAACGCGAATCCGACATCGACGCCTTCGAGCAGTCCGGCGCCGCCGATCGCGGCCCCGTGACGACCAGCCTGTGAACGGCAAGGACGTCCTGGAGCACCTCGAGCGCCAGATGAAGCAGGCCATCAAGCGGGCGATCTACCCATAGGCGGGCGACGCGTGGGAACCCGCACCACTCCCCCCGACTGGGACGCAGCGACCTACGACCGGATCTCGGACATGCAGTTCGAGTGGGGACGCAGCTTTCTCGAGCGGGTCGAGCTGCGAGGGGACGAGGTGGCGCTCGACGCGGGCTGTGGGACCGGGCGGATCACCCGGCTGCTCGCGGAGAGACTGCCGCGCGGGCGTGTGATGGCCGCCGACGCCTCCCCCTCCATGATCGAGCGGGCTCGCGAGAACCTGGGCCCGGAGGTGACCTTGATCGTCTCCGACCTGCTCGACCTCGAGTTGGAGCACGAGCTGGATCTCGTCTTCTCAACCGCGACGTTTCATTGGATCCTCGACCAGGACCGCCTCTTCGCGGTGCTGCACGGCGCGCTGCGGCCGGGGGGCCGGCTCGCGGCGCAATGCGGCGGAAGCGGAAACGTCGAGGAGATGCGGCGCGCGGTCGAGCTCGCCGCGAGGGAGATGCCGTTCGCGCCCCACCTGCGCGGGATCGAGCATCCATGGGTGTTTCCCTCACCCGTGGAGGCGACGGGCCGGCTCGAGCGCGCGGGGTTCGTGGACGTTCGCTGCACGCTGGAGGAGAAGCTGGTCGACTTCGACGATCCGCGCGAGTGGAGCCGGACCGTTGGACTCCCGGTGCATCTCTCGCGGCTGCCGGCGGAGCTCCATGAGCCGTTCATCGACGCCACCCTGTCGAGGATCGGCGACCCTGGGAAGCAGCGCTTCGTGCGGCTCAACATGTGGGCGAGGCGCGCCGAATGACGGCCGACCGCAGGCCGCGGATCGCCATGCTGCCCGGCGACGGGATCGGACCCGAGATAACCGCCGCCGCGACGCGGCTGCTCGAGGCGCTCGGCGACTTCGAGATCGGCGAGCACCCGATCGGAGGCGTCTCGATCGACGCCCATCGCGTGGCGCTCACCGACGAGGTCCTCGAGGCCTGTAGGGCCGCCGACGCCGTGTTGCTGGGCGCCGTCGGCGGGCCGAAGTGGGAGAGCACCGATCCGGATGCGCCGCGACCGGAGCAGGGGCTGCTGGGCCTGCGCAAGGGGCTCGGCCTCTACGCGAACCTGCGCCCGGTTCGGCCCAGCCCCGCCCTGGCCCACGCCAGCCCGCTGCGCGAGGCCAGGATCCAGGGAACCGATCTGCTCGTCGTGCGAGAGCTGACGGGCGGGATCTACTTTGGCGATCGCGGCCGCCGCGACGCGGGCGCATTCGACACGTGCGAGTACTCGATCGCCGAGATCGAGCGCATCGCTCGAGTCGGGTTCGAGGCGGCACGCTCGCGGGGCGCCGCGAAGCCGCGCGTGACCTCCGTCGACAAGGCCAACATCCTTGAGACGTCGCGGCTGTGGCGCGAGACCGTCGAGGGGGTGGCGCCCGAGTACGCCGACGTCGAGCTCGAGCACATGCTGGTCGACAATGCGGCGATGCAGCTCGTCGCCAATCCCTCACGCTTCGACGTGATCCTGACCGAGAACATGTTCGGCGACATTCTCAGCGACGAGGCGGCGATGCTCACCGGCTCGCTGGGCATGCTCCCGTCGGCGAGCCTCGGGGAGGGCGGCCCGGGTCTGTTCGAGCCGGTGCACGGCTCCGCGCCCGACATCGCCGGCAGGGGCGTTGCCAACCCGCTCGCGACCTTCCTCTCGGCCGCGATGATGCTGCGGCACGGCCTCGATCGACCGGGCGACGCGGATCGCGTCGAGACCGCGGTCGAGGCGGCGCTGGAGCGCGGGCTGCGCACCCCCGACCTGTCGTGGGTCGAGGCCGAGCGCCCGCCGATGTCCGACCTGCCCGCCGAGGTCGAGGTCGGCACCGCGGAGATGACCGAGGCGGTCATCGAGGCGCTGTAGATACGCCATACTTCCCGGCCAGCCGCAATAGGGACTGGAAGGGACGACGCGCGTCGATGGAGAAGGCCGAGCTCATATGGATGAATGGTGACTTCGTCCCGTGGGACGAGGCCAAGGTCCACGTGCTCAGCCACGGGCTCCATTACGGCACGGGGGTATTCGAGGGGATCAGGGCCTACGAGACCGAGCGGGGCACGGCGGTGTTCCGCCATCGCGATCACCTCGAGCGGCTCGAGCGCTCGGCCGAGCTCTACTACATGCAGATCCCGTACGCGGTCGACGAGCTTCGCGAGGCGACGCACGAGCTGATCCGCCGCAACGAACTGCCCTCCTGCTACATACGGCCGCTCGCGTTCCGCGGCTACGGCGAGATGGGGCTCTACGCGCCGGCCGCTCCGGTCGAAGTGATCATCGCGGTGTGGGCGTGGGGCGCCTACCTCGGCGAGGAGGGAAAGCGACACGGGATCCGCGCCAAGGTCTCCTCGTGGCGGGGGCTCTCGGCTGACAGCCTGATCCCTCACGCGAAGGCCTCGGGTCAGTACCTCAACTCGATTCTCGCCAAGACCGAGAGCGTCAACGCCGGCTACGACGAGGCGATCCTGCTCGACACGAACGGGTGCGTCTCCGAGGGGTCGGGCGAGAACATCTTCCTGGTGCGCGACGGGATCCTGCTCACCCCTCCGCACACCGCGTCGATCCTCGACGGAATCACCCGGCGCTCCGTGATCCAGATCGCGCGCGACCTCGGCTACCCAATCGAGGAGCGCGACATCGCGCGCGCCGAGCTCTACCTCGCCGAGGAGATGTTCCTCACGGGCACGGCCGCGGAGCTCGTGCCGGTGCGGGAGATAGACGACCACGACATGGGCGAGCCGGGCGAGATCACGCGCATCATCCAGGCCAGGTTCGAGGATGCTGTGCACGGCCGCGCGCATGAGTACGCGGAGTGGCTGGACGTGGTCGGCGAACGGAGTAAAGTCACTCCGTGATGCATTCCCTGCGTTGGGTCATCGGGCGAATTAGCCGCGCCGCGGCGTAACGAGCCGTGGCCGCGCGGCCTTGCCGCGCACTCAACCCGCCCGTCCCCTTCAGCAGAAAGGCATCACGTGACCCACGTACAGCTCTACGACACCACCCTCCGCGACGGCATGGGCGGCCAGGGCAGGTCGCTGTCCGCCGCCGAGAAGGTGAGGGTCGTTCACGCCCTCGATCGGCTCGGCGTGCAGTTCATCGAGGCCGGCTTCCCGAGCTCCAACCCGAAGGAGGCGGAGCTGTTCGAGATCCTCGCCGGCGAGCGGCTCGAGCAGGCGCAGGTGGTCGCGTTCGGCATGACGCGTCGCCGCGATGCGCGAGCCGACGAGGACCCGGCGCTGGCGTCGCTGGTATCGAGCTTTGCGCCCGCCGTGTGCCTGGTCGGCAAGACGTGGGCGCTTCACCTCGAGAAGGTCACAAAGGTCTCGCGCGACGAGAACCTCGAGATGATCCGCGACGCTGTCGCGTTCTGCGCCGCAGCCGGCAAGCGGGTCGTCTACGACGCCGAGCACTTCTTCGACGCCTGGCGCGATGACAGCGCCTACGCGCTGCGCTGTCTCGAGGCGGCCATCGATGGTGGGGCGGAGAACGTCACCCTGTGCGACACAAACGGCTCGACCCTGCCGCTCCAGGTGGCCGAGGCAACCGCCGACGTCGTCATGGCGCTCGGCGATCGCGTCGCAATCGGTATCCACACCCACAACGACGCCGAGTGCGGCGTCGCGAACTCACTCGCCGCGGTCGAGTCAGGCGCCCGGCTGGTGCAGGGGACGATCAACGGCTGCGGGGAGCGCTGCGGCAACGCCAACCTCGTCTCCATCCTGCCCGCGCTTCAGCTCAAGATGGGCTACGAGTGCGTGCCGACGGACCGCCTGGGCCTGCTGACTGAGACGGCGCACTTCGTCGACGAGCTCTGCAACGTTGCGCCGGACCCCGACCAGCCCTACGTCGGGCGCAACGCGTTCGCCCACAAGGCCGGGATGCACGCGGCGGGGGTCGCGGCTGACGCGCGGACGTTCGAGCACGTGGACCCCGAGCAGGTCGGCAACAGCCGCGAGGTGCTGATCTCGGAGCTCTCCGGCAAGGGATCGGTGCTGAGCCGCGCCGAGCGGGCCGGCATCCGGCTCGACGACGACGGCGCGAGGCGCGCCGTGGAGCATCTCAAGGAGCGCGAGCACCGCGGCTACCAGTACGAGGCCGCCGACGCGTCGTTCGAGCTCCTGCTGCGCCGCGAAACGGGCGACTACGAGTCTCTGTTCCGGCTCGAGAGCTTCCGCGTCGTGACCGAGAAGCGCGCGGACGGAGGAATCGAGACAGAGGCGACGGTGAAGATCTGGGTCGACGGCCAGCGCCTGCTGCGCACGGCGGAGGGCAACGGCCCGGTCAACGCGCTCGACCGCGCGCTGCGCGACGCGATCGGTGAGCTGCACCCGCACCTCGCCGACATCGAGCTCACCAACTACAAGGTCCGGATCCTCGACGAGGCCCACGGGACCGGCGCGGTGACCAGGGTGCTGCTCGACTCGTCGGACGGCCGGGAATCGTGGGGCTCGATCGGGGTATCGGAGAACATCATCGAGGCATCCTGGGAGGCGCTCGTGGATTCGCTGGAGTACGCCTTCCAGCCCCGAGCCGTCGGCGACGCTCAGCCCGCGTCTGAGGGCGTGACGACCTCGAAGTCGTAGCGCGAGGCGATCCTCCCGATCTCCTCGGGTGGGGGAGGGCCGCCATGCTCGGCGAACGCCGCGCCCAGGTCCCGCATGTAGTCCTCCCAGCCTCCCGGCGTGTTGAAGTTGAGCATCCTGACCGGCCGGTCGCCGGGGTTCGAGAACGTGTGGGGAGTGCCGGGCGGCACGCAGACGAAGCTTCCGGACTCGGCCTCGACGGTCTCGTCCTCGAGCCGCACCGTCAGCGTTCCCTCGAGGACGTAGAACATGTCGTGGAGCCGGCGGTGGACGTGCAGCGGTGGACCGGGAAATCCCGGCTCGATCACGGACTCCGAGCAGAAGAACGTCCCGTCGGTGTCATCGCTGGTCGCCTTAAGAGACAGCGAGGAGTCGCCAATCGAATGGTTCTCGCCCTCTCCCGGCGCGTGAAAGACGGCGCTCACGGCCGGGAAGCTAGCGAACTCGGCCACTAGGCTCCGCGTGATGAGTGCCCCCGACGTCGAGCCGATCCCCCTGGCGCGGCCGGACCTCGGCGCGCGTGAGGAGGAGCTCGCGATCGAGGTCCTGCGCTCCGGCCGG
>WNFU01004267.1_pt1 | contig 18370 bp, 34 predicted proteins | sample 5400121 | NCBI WGS metagenome assembly WNFU01 (sample SAMN13153360, study PRJNA577476) | soil metagenome | isolation source: 100 cm soil or saprolite under grassland replicate 1 | place: USA:California | collected 2016-06-15 | reverse complement strand
CAGGGATCGTCGAGGGGGACCCGCTGGCCTGGCACGTGCGGTTGGTGCCGGTCGACTTCGAACGGGACGACCTGGCAGGGGCGCTGCGGGCGGCTGGGTACCGGGACGACACGCCGAGCCTGTTTGTGTGGGAAGGGGTGACCAACTACCTGACACCCGCTGCCGTGGACCAGACGCTTGGCGCCGTGCACGGCCTTGCTGCCGCCGGCAGCCTGCTGGTGTTGACCTATGTCGACCGGGCCGTGCTTGCGGACGATTACTCCCGGTTCCCCGAGGCCAGCCGCTGGGTCAAAGGCGTCCGGCGCAGGGGCGAGCCGTGGACGTTCGGCCTGGATCCGGCCGAGGTTGAACAGTTCCTCTCCCGCCGCGGCTTTGGGCTCATCGGCGATGTGTCCGCCGCCGAGGCCGGCGAGCGGTACTTTAGGCCGCTGGGCCGTCGGGAGCGCGGATCGGCGCTGTATCACGTGGTCACGGCCTCGGTCCCGGCAAAGGCATGAGCTGGCGCTTCCACAGGGTCTGGCCGGCTTGAACGGTGTCGACGGCACACCCGGCGCTCGAAGCGCCGGCCTGGGGCGGCTCCCTGATGGCGCGCGAGACCCTGGAGGCGAAGGCGCTGCGCCTGCTGGCCGAGGGCCGGGTCCTCGTGCTCCTGGTCGACGCCGAGCACATCGAGGCTCGGGTCCGCGGCAGCGACGCCGAGCACATGACCGGCTACCGCCGCGGCGGCTGGTGGTGCGACAGCGAGGCGCACCGCTTCGGGCGTCGGTGCTCGCATCTGGCCGCCCTCCAGCTCGTGACCGTCCGTCCGGTGCGTGAGCGCTCCGCCGCTTGCTCCCGGCGGGCCTCGCCGAGGCGTTCGGCGTGAGGCGCCACCTGAGCCCATGCGCGCCTACCCGGGCTCGCGGCGCGGCTTGCGGCGTGCTTGTGGAGCGCTCGGATACCCGGCGACCCGCTCCTCGAGGGCATTGAGACGCCGCTCTAGCTCGGCGTTCTTCGCCTCCAGCTCGGCGTTCTTCGCCTCCAGCTCCGTGATCCGGTCGGCCTTGCGGTCCTGGCGCCGGCGGCTGCCCGTGGTCTGCGGCCGGTCGTCGTAGCGGCCGACCCGCTTGAACATCTCTTCCGGGTCGACGCCGAGCGCGCGCGCCAGGCGGATCAGCGTCTCGTCCTTCGGGTTCGGCAAGAGCCATGGGCCGTCGTCGTAGCGGCGGAAGCCGCCGCGCTCCAGCGATGCCAGGGCCTGGATGCCGAGCTTGGCCTCGGCTCCAACGTCGGTCTGCGTGCGGCCCTGGCGGAGGTCCCGAAGCCAGGCGCCGAACTGCCTCCAGCGGGCTTGCTCCACGTCGGTCGGCTCTTGCCTGCTCATGATCAACCGCCCTCGCACGGTCGATTACTGGTGGTCAGCGGTGAGTATGTCACGAGACAAGCATCGGCCACCATGGGGGCGAGCAGCGCAGGTATCGTAGGGCGCATGACGCTTGCGCAGTGGGCCAGCCGCCACGCCGAGGACCTCCTGGAGCTGCTCGGCGCCCGCTGGGCGCACGTCCAGGCCGTCGCCGAGCAAGCCGGCCGGATCGCCTCCGCCGTCCTCCCGGCTGACCAGCGAGAGACGCTGATAGCCGCAGCCTGGTTGCACGACATCGGCTATGCCCCTGCGCTGGCCACCACGGGGTTTCATCCGCTGGACGGCGCGCGGCACCTAGAGGCGCTCGCCGTCGACCGCCGCCTCTGCTGCCTGGTGGCCCACCACTCCGGCGCCACCTTCGAGGCTGAGGAACGCGGCTACGCGGCCGAGCTCGCCGCCTTCGAGCGCGAGGACAGCCCGGTCATGGACGCGCTGATCTACGCCGACATGACCACCGGGCCGGCCGGCCAGCACCTCAGCTTCGAGGCCCGAATCGCCGAGATCCTCGGGCGCTACCCGCCGGGCCACCCGGTACACTGCGCGATCACGCGCTCACGTCCCACGCTGGCCGCCGCGGTGGACCGGACCGCCCGCCAGCTCGCCAGCGCTGCCAACGCGACCCGTTTTGGTTCGAGGTGACGGCCGACCGGGTCGCCGCGCAATTCGTTGTACGTCAGAGCCGACCAGCCGCTTGAGCCGTGGAGTCCGTGACGGGCAGGACGAACTGTTGCGAGCACCGTCTATACTCCGAACCGGCATATACAAGACAGGCCAGGCAGGAGCACCTCGACGCGCTGCCTGGCCGATACGCGAAGGGGAGGCACCTCATGCTGGCGGTGTTGGACTCGGAGGCGCTGCTCGGACTCGACGACGCGGCGTTCCGTGAGGCCGTCAACCAGCACGTGCCGAAGCGGTCCGATCCGGATGGCACGGTGTGGGCGGCGCTGCATGACCCGGCGGTGATCGGGCGCACCTACACCACCCTGGTCGAGATGGTCCGGGAGACCGACAACCTGCTGACCACCAGAGCCGCCGAGCTGGACGCGCTGCGGCAGGAGTGCTATCGGCGCGGGGAGGACGGGCGGCGCGACTGGTTCCAGGCCGAGGCCGATCACAAGGTCTGGCGGAGCCGGGCGCTCGGGTGGAAGCGGGCGCTGGAGGCTCGCCTCATGGTCGCCAAGGACCGGAACCGGGAAGCCCGGATCGAACGCAACGCCCAGCAGCACCCGCGCGACGACCAGACCGCCCGGGCGGCGCTGTGCCGGCTGGCGCTGGCCGTCCACCGGCACCAGGCGGCATCGAAAACTGAGGACATCAGCCCGGAACCGCACGACCAGGCGCTCTGGGAGGCGCTGGACCAGCTCACCGTGCCCTACGGGGAGCTGATGGTGACGCTGCGGTCGCTGATCGACAGCGGTGCCTGGAAGTAGGACGGCACGCTCCAGGCCGGGCTTGGGGCGAGGTGGGGTAGACTCCGCGCACTATGTCGCTGGCGCTGATTTTGTGGGCAATCGACAAGCTCGCGGACCGCGAGCAGAAGCGGCGCCGCGTGCAGGTGCTGGTCCACGAGGCGACTTTCATCGCGCCTGGCTCTTCCGCCGGTTCGGTGGCCCGGTCGGAGCCGCATTACTTCGTCAAGGTCACCAACCTCTCGGAGGCGCGGGAGATCCAGATCACGCACGTCTGGGTCGACGGCAAGCCGCAGGTCCACCTGATGATCCCGGAGCGGCCGTTGCCGGCCCGGCTCCCGCCGGATGAGACCTGGGAGGGATGGGTGCGCGTGACCGACGTGGCACACATCCCGGACGTGGAGTGGGCCTTCCGGGTGCGCCTCCCCAATGGCAAGGTGGTCAGGTCACGTCCGAATAAAGACGTTCCACCGGTCGGGTTTGTCGGCGGCCCGGGCACCAGGTAGACGCATTAGCCCCTTGATTGACGCGCTGATAGACGGCGATCTATTGCTCCGCCTCCGCCCAAGGATCTTCCGCTGGAGCGGTGAGCTGCCAGATAGCCCCCTTCTTATCGGGGAAGCAGTCGAGTCCGGCGTCGAGCTTGACGTAGCGGTCGATGCCGGCGACGCCGAAGCTGAGGTAGATGTGGACGCCGCTGGTTGCCGCAAGCGCGGACCGGAGATCACCGTCGACCAGTACCGCGCCGCTGACCGTGGGCGTGCCGGGACCCGTGATGTACAGGCCGTCTTTCCGGCGTTCCACCCCGTGCAAGGGCGGCATTGCAGGGATGACGCTCTGTACCGCCTGGGGTCCACCGTGGCCCCACAGGGGCGCTTGTATGCCATCTGGGCTGGTGCTGTAGGTGAGTTTGCACCGCAGGGAGCCGATGCTGCCGTCGGTGTCTATCCGGCCATGCATGAGGTGCGCGGGCAGCATTACCACGCCGGTCGACATGGCAGGCTGCTGGAAAAACACCGTGGCCTCCAGGTGGACCATAGTCTGACCTGGGCTTTTGTCATCGATCCCTGGATAGTAGCCCGTGTAGACCCTGGCTGAGAGTAACTGCGCCGACGGGGGCGCGACGGCGGGGACCAGTAGGCGCAGCAGCTCATCGCGGCGGGCACTGCGGGTGCGAGTCCCATCGCGGATCGGTACCTCGCGGTCGAGCTTCTCGCCCTCGCCGCCGCCCTTGATCACATAAGGCGACATTTCGGTAAGGAATCGGAGTGCGGTGACCGCTTGGCCCTCACCGACATGGACTACACGCTGATGCTCGAGTTCCGGGACTTGCTGATCGAAGCGGCTGGACATCGCCGGCCACCAGTCCGCGACATCGACCGAGCGGACCTCGGTGAGCATGTGAGCGTCCTCGTCAAGGCCAATGATCCACAGGATCGGCGCGCCGCGTGCCTTGTTGGCAGCGCCGGCGAGCTGGCGTGTGGAGCGAGGGTTCTGCGGGTCTGGCCACTGACCCTTGCACTCGACGAGGTCATCCTCGATCCGGCCACCGGCGAGCACGTGGTCGACAAGGTCGATGACCCGCGCCTCGAGCTGCTGGGGGCGCAGGCGCGATGGCATTGACGACCTCCTCCTGCCTTGCGGTCTTCGTCACCCGAGGACTGTAGTCGATCGAGCAGGAAGGCTCCGAGCTGCATCAGCGGCGGTCCAGGCCCTGCGTATAGGCGTCGTACGGGATCGCCCGGGCAAGCGCCGCGTCGCGCCAGTAGTTGTGCTGCACGATGGAAGCGGGGTCGTCGGTCCAGTCCCCGGACAGGAGCCGCCCCTCGGTATCGAAGTGCAGGATCACGAGTGACCGGCTGTCGAACAGCCAGAAGTCATGATCAGGAAGGTCGAGGTGGTGGTGCTCGACGCCTGCGGCGACGGGAATGATCCGCACGTCCTCGCCAGCGGCAACACTCCGGGCCTGGATGGTGAATTCGAAGCGCACGTAGTCGGTTGGCGGTTCGATGACCAGGTGGACCCGCTGAACTGTGGCGCCACGAGCGCGGGCGGCGGGAAGCAGTTCGCCCCACCACCAGTTGCCCTCGGCTGGCGGAGCGAACGGCTCGCCAGCGAGGAACCTCCTCAGGGACTCGCCTCACTGGGGTCGCTGTAGTGCTGGAAGCAGCTCGAGGCGGAAGGCCGAGTACTTGAAGGTCGTGAACAGGCTGTACCACTCGCCGCCGAAGGGCTCGATTTCGCCGCGGGCACGCTGATCGACCATGGGCTACGACCCGTTGCCGCTGCCCGGCTGGTCGGCCGGTGCGACCGCGTGGGCGAACGCGCGCCACCACGCGGTGGGATCGATCGTCATTGCGGCCTCGCCGAGCCGCCGGCCCGAGGGGGTGCGCAGCGCCGCCAGCGCGGTCTCCATGAACGGCTCGGTGTTGCGGTGGCCCTGCGCCCGGTAGTCGAGCGCCTGCAGGAGCATCTCGAGCTTGTCGGCGTCGCTGGCGCAGTCGGCCTCAAGCGACGCGCGTCCCTCATACTCGGCGACCAGGCAGCGCAGCCGCGACGCCAGCGCCCGGGGGAGCGCCGAGGTCTGGTCGGCGGTGATCTGCTCGTTCGAGGTGGCGTGTAGGTAGCGGCGGGCCACGTGGTCGAGGTCGGTGGTGCGGGTCTCCTGTGAGTCGTGGAACAGCGCCATCGTGGCCGCACGCTCCGGGTCGGCGCCCTCCAGCCCCGCCAGCATCCACGCGAGCATCGCCGCGCGCAGGGAGTGCTCCGCGACGCTCTCGGGGTGCTCGATGCCGGCCCGCAGCCATCCGGTGCGCGGCAGCATCTTGAGCTGGCCCAACTCGTGGGCGAGCTTGACGGTCTCGTCCAGCTCCTGGTCGCTGGCGGCGTCGGTGTTGGCCGTGGTCGGTCGGGGCTGCTGGCTCATTGCTGTTCCCTTCTATCTCGGGTCGGGGTCAGGTCGCACACCAGCGCAGAGGCACCATCGCTCGGCATGGTCCTCGGCCAGCGCCGCCCGCTCGGGTCGCCGGCCTCGGCCGCCTGAACCGTCGCGATGACGGCAGCAGGGCTCTCGACAGTCAATCAGCTCTAGTGTCGCGAACCTTGCGAATACCACCCAGATCTTCCCGGTTCTTCTTGACCGAAAGACCTAGATTCGAGACTATGCTTGTCAGGCGCCGAGAATATGGGGAATCATAGCGCCTGAAAGGGGCAAAGCCATGATCAGACTCTATAAGGACGAGGTCTCAGGCGGCGGCGGGTGCCCAGGCATGTACGTCGCCGAGGACGGCTCCTTCGTCGTTGTCGGGCACCAGGTCCCGACGACCGAGATCGCAGACCTGCTTCCCGGCGAGGCCGCTGTCCGTGTCCCGGAAGAGGTACCGCTCGGCGCCGTTGAGGAGTACCTCGGCCGGCCCGTCCGCCGCGATGTGACCGCGATCACGCCGTTCAGCCCCGCATGGGATGCGATGCTGGCCGACTTCGAGCACGGCGCATTCCGGCTGGAGGTGCTCCAGCACTACGCGGTCGGCTACGAGGACTCGCCGCTGGAGCGCTTCCTCGCGGGCGAGCCCCGTCCGGCAGAGCCCGTCCTTGATGACTGGCACGAACTCGTCCGCGCTGCCACCGCCGCAGGTAAGCGCATGCAGCGCGTCCACGTGGTCATCGAGCCGCTTACCCCGTACCTGCAGTACGAGCTGACCTGGGCATACGCCGACAACATCGAGGCCGGCGAGGACATCCTCGTACTCCCGGTCAGCGCGGGTCAATGGCCTGCCGGGCTGCCACGCCATGACTTCTGGCTTTACGACTCCAGCCGCGTCGGCGTCCTGCACTACGACCCCGAGGGCCACCTGTACCGGGCTGAGCTGGTGCGCGACCCGGCCGAGGTCGTCCGCCATGCCGCCTGGCGCGACATCGCCCTGCACCACGCGATCCCCTGGGATGCCTACATCGACCGCTTCCCGGACCTGCGCGCCCGGCTGACGAGGGAGAGGGAGAAGGCTGGCCACCTACCAGCGCGCGCCTAGCCAGCTCGGCGCCGAGCTACGGGCACTCCGCGAAGCGAGTGGCCTGACGGGCGTCTCCCTTGCCCAGCAGGCAGGCTGGGCCTCCCAGTCCAAGGTCTCCAAGATCGAGACCGGCCGCCAGCTCCCCACCGAGGATGACATCCGGCAGTGGTGCCGGATCGTCGGCGCACCGCCTGCCAAGGCTGAGGAGCTGGTCGCCGGGTTGCCTGGCGCGCGGGTCGAGCATGCGAGCTGGAAAGAGCAGTACCGGGCGACCGGCGGCGGGGCGGGAAAGCAGCAGGACATCCGCGAGTTGGAGGCCCGGGCGACCCGGATCGGTGAGTTCCAGCCGGCCTTCATTCCCGGCCTGCTGGAGACAGCGCAGTACGCCCGGGAGCTGCTGCACGCCTGGGCCATCGACGCCGCCCAAGGGGCGGTCGGCCTGACCGCCTCCGATGTGGACCGGATGGTCGAGGCCCGGATGGAGCGCCAGCAGATCCTCTACCAGCCCGGCAAGCACGTGCAGCAGGTGGTCCTCGAGGCCGCCCTCTACACCCGGGTCTGCACGCCCGAGACGCTGGCCGGCCAGCTCGACCGGCTGATTGCGGTCACCAGCCTCCCCAACGTCGAGTTCGGCATCGTCCCGTTCTCGGCCTTCGTGCCGGTGTTCCCCATCTGCATGTTCCAGATCTACGACGATGAGCTGGTCGTGATCGAGAGCCTGACCGGCGAGGACCAGGTCCACGAACCGGAGCAGATTGCTCTCTACGGCCGCTTCTTCGCTCTGCTGCGCGGTGCTGCCGTTAGCGGCCAGGAGGCCGTCACGCTGATCCACCGGGCACTCACGACACTCTGATAACCCGGATCTTTCAGACAAGACAGGCAGAGGTCAACACTGCCTAAGAATATTCTCGACAGTGGAGGATATTCTCGGTATGCTCGACCAAGAACGGTAGCGGCCCCAGCAGGAGTCCGGGAGGTGGTGCTCCCGGTGCCGGGGCCGCAGGTCGCATCGAGCCAAGGAGCCCGAATGCCCCTGAAGGATACCGCTTTGCCCGCGGGGCGAGGCACCTCGAAGGACGGTCAGGTCGACGAAGGCCCGATCGCCTACACCGTCGCCGAGTTCGCGCGACTGCTCGGCCGCAACCCCAAGACGGTCTACGGGTGGGTCGAGAGCGGAGCCGTCGCGCACGAGCGCATCGGCGGCTCGATCTATATCCCCCGTTGGGCGCTCGGCTGCCTCGTCGCGCCCGCCGAACGGACCGCCACTCTGCAGGGAGGCGAGGCCACATCACGCCCCGAGGCGGTGACCTCGTGACAACCGCGGGGCCGGCTCTCGCCGAATTCCACGCCCTCGCCGGCCACGCCGGACCCGCTGACGGCTGCCAGGACTGCGCGGCCAAGCTCGCCCAGCAGCGCCAGGCAGCCGCCGCGCTCCGCGCCCACCAGCGCCAGGCCCGCCAGCACGTTGACGCGATCCTCGGCAAGGCGGTGACCTCGTGACCGCCCCAGGCGCCTTCGCCGATCCCTTCCCGTCCGAGTACGAGGCCCGCCTCCGCGGCCGCCGCGCGCCCGTCCGCAACCCCTACCCGGCCGGCATCCCTACCCCCAAGGGCACCTGCCCCGCCTGCGCCTACAGCCCGTGCGCGTGCTCGCGGACGGACGAGGCGCTCGACCTGGTCCTCGAGGCGGAGGCGCTCGGCCTGTACGACGCCGGGATCGGCGAGGAGTGGGAGCAGTGACCCCCGAGGAGCGCCTCGACGAGCTGGAGGCCGAGAACACCCGGCTGCTGGCGCTGGCCGAGCGGCAGGCCGAGGACAACCGGCGGCTGCTGGCGCTGGCTGAGCGTCAGATCGCAGCCCTCGAGGTGATGGCCGGGATCGAGCCTGTCGAGGCCGAGGAACCGGCGGGGAGCCCGCGGCCGTGCCGGTTCGCGCTGCCGCCCCACCGCTTGCGCACCGTCTGGGCAGGTGAGGACCGGTGAGCGCCGACCTGCAGGGCCGCCTGGACGCCGAGTTCCCGCCTCCGGTGATCCTTGAGGAGGGCGAGAGCGTCGTCGGCACCTACCTGCGTCTGGAGCAGGGCTACGCCGAGTACCGCGGCCCGGTCTGGGTGATGGTCCTGGTCACCGACGACGGCGAGGAGCGGTCGCTGTGGCTGCTGCACCGGGCGCTGATCAACGGGTTCAAGCGCCTGCGGCCTCGACCCGGTGACCGGGTCGGCGCCAAGAATCTGGGGAAGCGCCGCAGCCAGGCCGGCAGCACGAGCTACGTGGACTGGCGCTGCGCGGTCGACCGCTCGGCGTCCTGGGATGACGTGGACCCCGAGGACGGTGAGCCGTGAGCGCCGCCGAGCTGCACCGCGCCGAGCTGCGCGTGGCCGCGGTCGCCTCCGGGCTGCTGATGCTGCTGGACGAGCACGGCATCACCGGCCAACTGCCGCAGGACGCGCGGAACGCCGCGGGCCAGCTCCGCCACACGGTCAAGCTCGCCGTCCAGGCCGCCCAGCCGCCGACCCTGGCCACGCCGCCCAGCCTGGACGGTGGCGACGCGCTGCGCTCGTGGATCCGCTCCCAGCCGTGGGCGCGGCCCGACCCGGGCCCGGCCGGCTTCGTGTACGTGCTGTGCTTCCGTGATCCGGCGACGGGCGAGCACCGGCCGCTCCGGGGCAATGGCTGCCGCGGACAGTACGCAGGGCACTACATCGGCTGGACCGAGGACCTGGTCCGCCGGATCGTCCGCGAGCACCGCAACCCCCGTTGGGCAGGCCCCGGCCGGCTCGTCCAGGTCGCCCTGGCCGCCGGCCTGACCTTCGAGCTCGCCTACGTGGAGTACCCGGCCACCCGCAGCCGTGAGCGGCGCATCAAGAACCAGGGTTCGGCCTACCGCCGCTGCCCGCTGTGCCGCGGCACGGCCGGCCCGCTCGACCCCTTCCAGGTCGCGGCCGCCGCCAGCGACCCCGCTCCCGCCTACCCGTCGGCCGTCGCCGAGCACCGGCCCGACCCGCAAGGAGCCCTGTCGTGACCGCCGCCGCCTTGCCCTTCGGCGCCCCGGTCCTGCCCCGCCTCACGGCGCGCCTGGAGGCACTGGAGGCCGAGAACGAGCGCCTGCTCGACCTGGCCGAGCGCCAGGCCGCCGAGCAGGGCCGGCTCTGCACCACCCTCGCGCAGCAGGCCGGGATCCTGGAGGCGCTGGTCGCCCACCTGACCGGCGCCAAGCCGGCACCGCCTGCGCAGCCCGCCGAGCGCCAGCCGTGCCGGGACGAGCTGGCAGCCCGCCGCCAGCGCCGCATGCAGGGTGGCGCCCGATGACCGTGAGGCGCCTCGCGCTCCGCGTCGGGCTGTTCCTGGCGGCGGTCCTGTTCATCGCCTCGATCGCCGCCGGCTACGCCGCCCCCTGGGCCGACCGCCTGGTCAACCCCTTCCCCGACCCGCCCACCACCACGACCTCGAAGGAGGTGATCTCCCCGTGATCTACGCCGTCGCGCTGCTGCTGTTCGGCGGCTTCGTGGCCGTCCAGCTCATCGCCCTGCGCCGCAGGAAGGCCGCCGAGGCCGCCCTCGTCCCCGGCCAGCGCCTCGACCTCGACCGCCCGGCCGACCCGGACTCCGAGCCCGCCGCCTGGCCCCCGACCCGCTGAAGCCCCCATGCGGGGGCGCCACCCCGGCCCGGCTCCCCGGACGCGCCCCCGCAACCAACCTCGAAAGGAGGCAATCCCATGCCGCTGTTGCTGGGGCTGCTGGCCGTCGAGGCGCTGGTCCTGCGGGGCATGGCGCGCTCGCCGTTCACCCCCTGGCTGCTGCTGGAGTGGCCGCTGGCCATCTACGTCACCGGCTGGAGCCTGTTCTGCGTCTGGGACCGGCTCGCCACCCCGAAGCGCCGCAAGACCGAAAGGCTCAGGTGATCCTTGCATGGCCCGCCAGAAGACTCGGCAGGTCGGAACCGCCGGCCTCGTCACCCGCTACCGCAACGGCATCGTCATGCGCACTTGCCGCCGCTGCCACCAGGCGGCCACGCCGCCGAACTGGCGCGCAGCCCTGCGCGATGCCCGCGCCCACGCCACCGCCCACGACGCCACCGACACCCGCGACGCGGGCACGCCCTGGGGCATCCCCGCGCACGAGCTGCCGCCCACCCGCCGGGCGCACCCGCTGCGCCGCCTGGCCATCGCCCTGCTGGTCCTGGCGCTGACCGCGCTCATCCTCCCCGCGCTGCTCGGTCCGTTGACCAGCCACGCCGCTCCGGTGCCGGCGGTCCCGTCGACCGCGGTCGTGTCCACCACCGCGCCCGGGCCTGCGGCCGAGGGCTACGTGCCCACCCCGGCCGGCCCGCCGGCCACCGACTCGGGCGGCGCCTGGATCCCGGCGCCTGACGAGCCGCCGGCGCAGGCGGCCCCGGACGCTGGAGGCGGGCGCTGATGCTTCGAGCACTCATTGACCGGCGCGGCGCGCAGCTCGCGCCGCCCGGGTGGGGCGAGCCCGCCAGCAGCCGCAGGCCGGCGCGGCGGCCCTGGCTGCTGATCCTGGTCGCCGCGTTCCTGGTCGTGGCCGCCTGGCTGACCGGGCAGCTCACCTCCACCCGGGGGTGGCTCATGGTCGCCCTGGCCTGGCTGCTGGTGGTCGCGCTCACCGGCCACCGCGACGCCGGCCTGGGCCACCTGCTGCGGATGCTGGCCGAGTACGCCGCGGTCGCCGTCCTGGCCGTGCTGCTGGTCGTCGGGACTGGCGTCACCAAGCCCACCCTGCCCCACTCCGGGGGGCGCACCACCGCCGGGGCTGCCCAGCCCTGCCCGGATGCCGTCCAGGGGGTCGCAGGAGACGCCTGCGACTTCCTCGCCAAGGTCTGGCGCGCCGCCAAGCAGGCCAGACAGCGCGCCGCCACCACCCCGCCGACCACCACGACCAGGAGAAGCCCGTGAGCAAGTTCCGCCACATCCCCGCCCCCGGCCGGATCCTGATCGTCGCGGTCGCCTTCGGCGTCTTCGCGATCGCCGCCGCGGCGTGCGCCACCAGCTACAACGCGATCTACCACCTGGTCGACCTGCTCGGCCTGTACGGCGCCGGGATCACCAAGGTCTTTCCCGGCCTGGTCGACTTCGCCTTCATCGTCGGCGAGAGCGCCGCGATCCTCGGCGGGATCATGCGCGCCACCACCCGCTCGGAGGAGGTCACCAAGGGCTGGCCCTACGTCGCGATGTGGGTGTGCGGGCTGTGCACCATCGCCTTCAACGTGTGGCACGCGCTGACCCTCGGCCACGACGCCCTGACCGTGCCCCGCTGCATCGTGGCCTCGCTCCCCCCGGTCCTGATGATGGTCTCCTTCCAGGTGCTCATCTCGATCGTCAAGTGGGTGATGCTGCACCTGGGCCGGCCGCTCAACAGCGCCACCGCGCTCGGCCCCGCCGCCTACCCCGGCCCGGCCCCGTACGCCATGCCGGGAAGCACCTTTCCGGGCTACGGCGCGGGAACCTTCCCCCCGCAGGGGGCGTTTGGGCAGATGCCCAGCCCACCAGGGGTGGAAAGTCCCCAGATCGGACACGCTGAGATCGACGATGCGACCAAGCGCCGCGCGGTCGAAATGTACCTTTCTCACCTGACCTCGGATCAGCTCGGCGTCGCCACCGCAAGCTCGGTCGTGGTGGCCCTCGCCGGGCAGGGGATGCCGATCGGCGAGAGCTACGCGGGCCGGCTCCTGGCCGACTACAAGGCCGCCGCGCAGAAGTCCGCCAACGGTGCTCGCACGTCCGTAAGGCGCAAGCGGTGAGCCAGCGTCGGCAGGGTGAGAACCGCCCAAGGCTGACCCGGCCCCGGCAGGGCGACACCAAGCGCCGCGCGGTCGAAATGTACCTTTCTCACCTCACGTTGGAACAGCTCGGCGTCGCCACGGACAGCAGCGTTCATGCCGCTATGGCCGCCGCGGGCGTGGCGCTCGGCGTCCGGTATGCGGGCCGGCTCCTCGAAGAGTGGCGCTTCGACCACGACGTGCCCGCGCCTGGGGGGCGGAAGGCGTGACGGCGGTGACCGAGGGCGTCGTGGTGATCGAGCGGGGGAGAGCGGGCCGCCCGCGAGCCACCGAGTGGCAGGGCGCCCGCACCCTACCCGGCGGGCCGTGGCGGCCGGGCCGGGAGTGGATGGCGCGCGGCGCCTGCTCGGCCCCCGAGGTCGATCCCGACTGGTTCACGGTGGAGGAGACCGCCCCCGACGCCGCCTCCCAGATCGCCAAGGCGAAGGCGGTCTGCCAGGGCTGCCCGGTCCGGCTGCTGTGCCGCATCCACGGTGACGAGACCCGGGAGTACGGCGTGTACTGCGGCGAGTCGTACTCCGAGCGGATCACGCGGCTGCGCCGCTGGCAGCGGTTGGGGCTGCCCGCATGAGGCGGCCGGGGCGGCAGCAGCAGGCGTCGGCGATCCGGCGCCTCAACAGCCGCGCGTGGCTGGTCGCCATCGTGCTGCTGCTGTTCCACGCCCCGGTGACCGATTTCCTCGGCCGGGTCGCGGAGGCCGCAGACCTGCACGTGGCCATCGGCAACATCGGCACCATCGCCGGCCCGTCGGCGCACACGCCGCCGCGGCGGGGGAGCGGCCACCAGGTGGCCCCGCGCGTGCCCGCCAGCGCCGCCCGGGCGGCCGCCAGCGCCCGGCAGCAGATCGGCAAGCCCTACCTCTGGGGCAACGAGGGCCCCGGCCGGTTCGACTGCTCCGGGCTGGCCTGGTACGCCTGGTCGCACGGCGGGCTGGACTGGCCCCGGATGACCGCCCGGGACGAGTACGCATGGCTCGCCGCCCGCGGCGCCGACGTGGAGCATGGCGCGACGCTCCAGCCGGGCGACCTGGTCTTCTACGACACCGACCGGCCCTTCGGGCACGTGGCGATCATCAGCGCGCCCGGGCGGATGGTCGAGGCGTACACCCACAGCCGCCCGATCCGGCAGACCAGCATCCGCCGCGACTACATCGCCGCGGCCAGGCCGGGGCGGGTCCGATGATCGGCGGCTACCCGCAGGTCAGCGTCCGGCGGAAGGTCCAGCTCGCGCCATGGTGCATCATCGCCGTCGTCGTGCTGAGCGGCCTGCACATGCTCCCCGGGCAGGGCGAGGAACGCGCCACGCCGGGGCAGGGCGGTCAGGGCCGCGTGGTGCGCCAGCCCAGCCCTGCCGCCGCCGCCGCCCGTGCCGACATCCCCGCCGCCTACCTCGAGCTGTACCGGGACGCCGCCAAGAAGCAGTGCCCGGGCGTGTCGTGGGCGATCCTCGCTGGCGTCGGCAAGGTCGAGTCCAACCACGGCCGCGCGCAGCTCCCCGGTGTGCGCTCCGGGCTGAACAGCGCCGGCTGCTGCGCCGGCCCGATGCAGTTCAACCTCACCGATGGGCCGCCGTCGACCTGGGCCACCTACGGGCGGGGGAGCCCCTACGACCCCGCCGACGCGATCCCCGCCGCCGCCCGGAAGCTCTGCGCCGGTGGCGCCGCCCGCCCCGGCGGCCTGGTCCCCGCGATCGCCGGCTACTACGGCGGCACCACCGCCAACCCGCCCACCGCAGCCTACGTCGCCCACGTGCGCTGCGCCGCCCGCGCCTACGGCGGCGGGACCGTGCGCGACCTCACCCGCTGTTTCGCCTGAGCTAGCAAGGAAGGGAGCCGCAATGAGCAGCACGCCCGAGCCGACTGACCTGGTGCCGGAGGCCGGCGGCCACCCGGCCCGCCTCGTGACCGCCGCCGCCGAGTACATCCGCGCCGCCAACCACGCCACCCACGACCGCCGCCCGGTGCCCGGCCTGGCCGCCGCCTCCGACGCCTACGACGCCGTCGCCGCGCTCTACCAGCTCGCCAGCCGGCTCCCGCAACTGTGCGACCAGCTCGCCGCCGTGCTGGCCTGGGCCGCCGACCAGGGCACCCTCACCGGCCCGGAAGGCAGGGCGGACCTGGCCGCCGTCGAGCTCCGCCACCACGCCGCCGACGGGTTCCAGGCCGCCAGCAACGCGCTCGACATCGCTTGGCAGACGCTCAGCCCGGTCGGCGGCTGGCTCAGCGCCGACGCCGAGGCCATCGCCGGCGACGGGGAGGAGTGACCACGATGGACGACTACCGCCAAATCGTCGTTGCCTACTCGATCAAGCACGGCCAGCGGCCAGACGGCTGGTGGTTCGTGGTCGAGATCCCTGGGCGACCGCGCGAGGAACACGGCCCGTTCGCCGATGAGGACGCGATGCTCAGTGCGAAGCTCGCCCGCATGGAGGAGCTGGAGCGGGGGAGCATTCGATGAGCCGCATCGTCCCCGAGCCGCCCGAGCCCAACCGCGACCCCGAGCGCCTGGCGGAGGAGCGCGAACTCGCGCGCAGCGCCCGCCTCGCCGGCCTGGCTGTCCAGCGCGCCGCCGACCTCGGCCGCCTGCTCGGCGGGCAGAAGCCGGACGGCTACACCCTCGACCAGCTCGACCACCTCGCGGACACCCTCAAGGGCTGGGGGATCCGCACCGCGTTCGGGACGGGCGACACCGACCTGATGGCCGAGCTGACCGGCCGCCAGTGGACCGCCATCTCCAGCCTGGACGACGTGACGCGCCTCTGGCGCCAGCAGCACCCCGACACCCCGGAGGAGGGGAGCCCGTGACCACCACCACCGCCACGCCGACGCCCTGGCCGACCCGAGACCAGGTGATCGCAGCGCTGGGCACCATGGCCGACCGCGACGACCTGCACCCCAACTGGCGCAGCGTCCTCGACCGGCTGCGCCAGGACGCCGAACGGCACACCGCCCTGCGCGCCGCCCGCGAGCTGCTGGAGCTCCAGCGCCAGGCCCTCGCCGGCGAGACCGGCACCGACCCGTCCGGCGCCCGCCCGTCCGGCGAGACGGCCATCTTCGAGGCGATCGCCAAGGTGGGGGAGCTGGAGGCCATGGCGCTGTGCGCCTACGTGCGTTGCGGTCAGGCCGCCCTGGAGCTGGTCGCCGCCGCCGCCGGCGCCGCCCCGGCGTCCTGGGGTGAGTCGTTGCCCGGGGAGCGGCCCCGGGTCGACGGCGATGGAAAGCCGCTGCTGCCGGAGCCGGGGGAGGCGCGCGGAGACCTGCGCGTGCCCGAGACCCTGACCGGCGCGCCTGGCGTCGACCTGCTCCACGTGGCGCTGCGGCAGTTCGCCGCGCTGGAGGCCGCCCGCCAGGAGTGGGAGGACGCCTTCGGCTGCAACGAGCGGTGCGACGACCTCGAGGACGGCTGCGGCGGCGGGCCGCACATCTCGGAGCATATGATTGACCAGGCCCACGAGATCGAGCGGGAGATGGACCGCGCGCCCGAGTACCTGGCCGACTACGCCGACGCCGCCGCCTGGGCACTCGCCAACGGACTGCGGGACCGGCTCCGCACCCCGCCAGCTCGGAAGGGCCCCGGGGAGGCGACCGCTGATGCCCCGCCTTAAGCTCACCATCGGCGCCCGCGTGCGGATGGAGCCCGCCATCATCAAGGCAACCCCGCTCGGCTGCTCGGCACCGAGGCGGTCGTGCGCATTGACGTGATCGAGATCATCGACAGCGCCTTGGCGCTGCGGCGGCTGGCGGTCCCGGTTGGCAGCTTCTGCGTCGGGCACGCGGTGATCCTGCGCATCGACGCGCAGGCGCGGCACGGCGGGGAGCTCTGGCACGCGGCGCAGCCCCGGGCAGGCATAGAAGTCTGGCGCGATTCCCCTGCAACTGGACCCCGTACGGCCGGGAGGAGCTCGCCGCGGCGCTTGACGGGTGACGGGAACGCGGTCGCCCACCGCGCTCGAGGTGCGCGATACTGCCGCCCATGTCGATTCGATCGCGCCGGCTCTTGGGCTTGTCGACGTTCGATGATGCCCTCGTTCCCGATGAGGGCGAGGTCATCATCGACCTGTCGGAGCTCGAGTTCATCGATGCCTACGGGCTCGTGGGACTGGCTTCACACGTCGTGGAGAGCACACTCGAGAGCCGTGCGGTCCACCTCATCACTCCCCATGATGGAAGCGCCGCCGCCTACCTCTCCCGCATGCACGTCGGCGACCTCATCGAGGAGGCGGGCGTCGAGCTGGATCAACCCCTCCCCAAGGTGAAGGAGCGAGATCGCCAAGACAGCCTCATCGAGCTTCAGCCGTTCTCGGACACCCGTGGCAGCGAGAAGCTCGCGGACTACCTATGGGATCGGCTCGAGGGGAGGGTTGATCCGCAGCTGGTCACGCAGGTCTACGAGGCGGCCGCAGAGTTGGGCAACAACGTGGCCGAGCACGCTGAATGCCCGGTCGGAGGCTATATGGCGGCCCAGCGCTACAGGCGCGGCAAGCCCGATGAGTATGTCGTCGTCGCGGTAGGGGACGCCGGGATCGGCATCCGAGAATCGCTCTCGCGTCGGCACGGCCTCATGAGCGAGGCGGCGGCTATCGAGCAGGCTCTTAAGCGGTTCGTGTCGGGAACCGATGACCCGCACCGAGGCCAGGGTCTCCCTGACATCGTCGACGGAGTCACGGACTTCGGTGGCGTGGTCCACGTGCGCAGCGGGGCGGCCGCCTTGAGGGCGACACCGAATGCAACACGGACCGAGCGAGTGTCATATCTGCAAGGTACGATCGTGGGGGCCAAGGTGCCCTGCCGGCCAGGCTGGTAGCTCCAACGGGGGGGAGGAGGAGCGTCCGATGCCGACACTGACCGCGCCGAAGCTGGTGTCCAGCCGGGACCAGGCCCGGGAGCTGACCATGGGCCTCGCGGGCGACCTGGCGGACACTACCGTGGTGGTGGACTGCTCAGCGCTCCAGGCCAGCGCACCTTCGTTCGTGGACGAGCTGGTGAAGGTCTGCCTGGTGGAGCGCAACGGCCAGAGTCTGGTGCTTGTGAACGCGCCGGACCGGACTGCGGAGCTGGCCCGGCGCGCGGCCAGCAACCGGCGGGTAGCGGACCGGCTTGAGATCGATCCGCCCCTCAATATCCGCTGACCGGCAAGGTTGCTGCTGGATCCCCTCCAGCGCTGTCGGCGCGTTCGCCTTGACGGCGCACAGCTCGAATAGGCCGGGGTATCACTCGCGGGCAGGCACCGCCGAGCGCCTACTGACACCTGGTGGTGTCAGTAGGCGCTCGTTGCCGTCTGGCCAGCCGCTACGGCCGGTGGTTCTCGGGCTCCTGGTCGCCTTGCTCGTAAAAGGGGCCCAAGGCGCCTACGCGCACGTACCACGCAGCAGTTCGAGGTTCTACCGCGGCTTGAGGGTGGCCGTCCGCAACCGATCTCGAGCGTGCCGCATCTACCCGCCCATGAGAAGGAGACGACTGCGTTCGCCGATCAGCATAACCGCCTTTCCCGAGTCCACTCCCGGCGCGGCTTGCCAGAGGATTTGCCAGAAGGTCACGGGTAGCGTCCGCTAGACCGCGCTGAGTGTTGCCGGGTTGCGCCGTTAGGTTACTTGCGCGCGACCCAAGAGCGACCCGTTAGCCTCGATTCTCGGGAGGCGGGCTGTGCCCGCCTTTTATGCTGTCCGGGCTCCGACGACACCATGAAAGCCCTGGTCACGGACGGTTCTGTAACGCTGAGAACAGCGGACCTCAACTAGTCTTCTAGAACCATGG